>WFLX010038857.1_pt1 | contig 11549 bp, 6 predicted proteins | sample 4967041 | NCBI WGS metagenome assembly WFLX01 (sample SAMN12857096, study PRJNA449069) | gut metagenome | isolation source: stool from male and female vole | host: Microtus ochrogaster | place: USA:Florida | collected 2017 | reverse complement strand
AATAAAGAATATCAGGTGGTTTATGCGTCTGCGAATAAGTCATCGGATGTGATTTGAGAATGGATGCTGTTCATAGAGTAGGAGTTCTTCACAAGACCGAAGCTTGTTATCATGGTTAGGGCNATTCCTTTGCGGGTCTTTGTCAGTTGTCGGAATAATGCTNCCTTGTTNCGCAGATTCTCNATNTATTTCTTGTCAATAGAATATGGNCCATCGGAATATTTTATCTCACAAAGATTTATTGTCTTGTCACTGCGGTCAATCAGTAGGTCAATCTGAGCTCCGATATAAATCCACGTGAGTGCCAAATGTGGATATAAATTTATTGATTTAGCACCGTCGTGGATTTAGTTGCCAGTTTGGTTTATGGATGCACCCAAATTCTATGTTGGTGTGATGTAGAATAGTGAGTATTTCGGGGCACGGCAATTCCAATCATTTGGGAGAGTATACAGGTTGAACAAAAGGGAGCTTTTTGCAGCTAACCATTACAAGGGATTTTCATATTTTAACTCATAATAATTGGAAATTCATACGGTGTATTTGTTTTTTAGTAAATAATGTAGTAACTTTGTAATCTAAATGATATCATTATGGAATTAGCAATAGAAAAGAAGGCGCATGTATTCCGGCTGCCAACATATTTATTAGATAAATTGAAAGAGCTTGCTGCCAAAGACCGCCGAAGCTTAAACAACTATGTCGAAGGTATACTCTTGGATGCGGTATATCATGAACCTAATGAAATAACCAAGGCGGCAATGGAGGAAGCAAAGGCCGGAAAGCTTGAGGGTCCTATCGACACTTCAAGTGTCGAGGCAATGCTTAAATCAATGGGATTATGAAGGAATTAAGATATACCGGTCAGTTTAAAAAGGACTTGAAGCGATATCTTAACCAACCAAAGAAACTGAAGGCACTCAATGATGTACTTGATATGTTGAAAAAGGAAGTTCCACTTCCTGAGAAATATCGTCCACATCGTCAAGATGTATAATATTGCAGCCGGCTATAGCAACTGGAATAACTCCAATTACTATTGAATCGGGAAGATTGTTGACCATGGTTCTTCCGAAATAATCCAAAGGGGACAATCCGGAATACTCTTTCACTAAAGGAGGAATTGCAGGGTACCAATTTAAATAAGGATGGAGGAGTCATCTAATGACAGCCTCCATCCTCTTTAATTGATCCATTATACTTATTATAAAATAAGCCAAAACTATTTTGTCGAAGTGTTCCTATTCGGACAAACTAACAACATCTTTATTATGACAGTGCAAAATTACTGACAATTTTGGAAAATCACGTTTTGATTTGATGCGGATCTGTTATGTTTTGAACTCATCATTAATTATTTCCTAAGAGTTTGATTCGGTTTCATTGGAATGTTTCATCCTGTACTCTGTCGGGGTAAAACCCATGAAACGTTTGAAGGTGGTAGAGAATTGAGACTGAGACGAAAAACCTAAGGCGTATGCTATCTGAGTAATATCAAGATCATCATTCTTTAGCATTTCGCAAGCTCGCTGAAGACGCTTATTGCGAATATAATCACTTGGATTCATGCCTAGTCTCTCTTTCATCCTTCTGTACAAATGTGTTCGGCTCACCCCCAATTCTTCCGCAAGCCTATCTACATTCATATCCTCCTCATCCAACTTTGCATCTAAAATTTTATTTACTCTTTCAATCAAAGTCTCATCATTCCCCTTTAGTGATGATTTTAAAAGAGAAGATTTTGAAACAGAGTTTTCGGAATCAATGGAAAACTTTCCTTCTAATTTTCTTCTTCCGTCAATAAGATTATAGATGATAGATTTCAGTTCATTAAAATCAAAGGGTTTGCTAATATAAGCCTCAGCACCCCTTTGCCAACCTTCCAGACGGTCATTTAATTCATTCTTAGCACTCATAATCACCACAGGAATGTGTTGGGTTTTAATATTTGACTTTAATTGATGAAGCAACTTCAAACCGTCTTCGGGACTCATTTTCACATCAGTAATGACTATATCAGGTCTTAAATCCTGAGCGAGCTTAAATCCTTCACCACCATCAGAGGCTACAAAAACCTTATAAAAATCCTTCAAATAATTGAAAAGAGATAGACGCAATTCCTCATCATCTTCAACTATAAGCACTTTACTGCTTGAATATAAATTCCTTTTGTTCTTAGTATTATCAGAATCTTCTATAGAATCCGAAATTTTAGAAGAAAATCCGGACATATTTGTATCAATTTCTTCTCTTACTAATTCTTCAAAAGAGTAACTTTTCTCTTCAAGAGGAATAAGAACGGTGAATACACTCCCCTTAAAACCATCTTTTCTGTTTTTCCCAAAGATTAACCCATGATGAAGAGCCGCATACCTCCTGCATATATCTAACCCAATTCCAAATCCATCATCGGAGTAAGCTGTTCCAATATCTGTCCTAAAAAATCGGCTGAATAATTCAGTCGGTGAAAATACACCTAATCCAACACCATTGTCAACCACACTTAACTTAATACAAAATCCGACCTTTTTATGAAATGATTTGCAAAGATAAACACCTATTTCCCCATTATTAGGAGTGTATTTGATCGCATTAGAGATAAGATTGACCATAATTCTGTCAAGAACAGACCTATCTATCCATACTTCATGCCACTCTCCTTTTGCCTCAAAACTAAGGGGAATGCCTTTATCGGATGCTTGAGGCTGAAACATCTCGACAATCTCTCGTATAAATTCAGGCAAATTCGTCTTCCTACATTCCAGACTTTTTTTGCCAAAGTCTATCTTCTTAAGATCAAGAAGTTGATTTACTGTATTAAGAATTCTATGCGCATTATTATATGCCCCTTTTATACTTTTTCTTACATCACTATTTAGGTTTTGCTTCAGTAATGATTCCAAAGGACCAAGAATCAACGTAAGTGGAGAACGCATATCATGCGACATATCCATGAAAAATTGCAATTTCTTTTGATTTTTCTTTTCAAGTTGTCTTTTCTTTAATACTATAATCACCAAGACAAACATCACAATTAAGAGCACTCCATATATTGACTTAGCTTGCCATGTAAGATACCAAGGAAATGATACATTAATCCTGACAACAGAGACCGGAGACTCAATGCCTGCCTCCTCTGCCTTAAATTCTAATTTATGGCTACCTGGATTCAATGACGAAAGATAGATTATGTCCGTACCATCCGGCAAAATCTCCCACTCTTTATCGCCAGAGAATTTCCATAGGTATTTCATATTGCCGTTATCACGGAAATCCATAGTTGACAATCTCAAGGCAATAGAATTTTCATCATGAGATAGATTAATGACCTCAGGAGAACCTGAGGGATCTGAAACACTCATCCTCTTGCCCTTCATATATATCCCTGATATTTTAAGAGGAGCATCAAAAATGGGAACTGAAATAGAATCAGGATAAAAGCTCGTCAATCCCAATCTACCAGCCGAAGTGATTGTTTTCGTATCTTTAGAATAAAACATTCTTTCAAAAGTTCGTTCCACTATCCCATTTCCTCCGATATATGACACGAAACGCCCATTATTAGGATCCCGATAAGTAATTCCNCGCATCGTGCCAATCCATAATCCACCATTTTCATCTATGGNNATNGATTTNACATCATTATCNGNCAATCCNTCCAGNGTCGTGAATTTCTCAAGTTCTTTAGTCTTCGTATTATATCTTATAAGACCATTGCTTGTACCAATAAGCATAGTCTCATCATTCTCAGGAAATATTGCTGAGACCACACAAGACACATAGGGGGTCTGATCAATATTCTCAAACTTCCCTGCTGATATATCATAACAAGCCAAACCACCATACGACCCTATCCAAAGCTTATTGGCATATTCCTTAATGGTAGTAATATAGGGAGAGACCAAAACTTTCCCCTCAGAATCAGGAGATATCAATTCTTTTTCTCCAGTCTTAGGATCAAATTTCATAAGACCACCACCATACAATCCTATATACACCTTGCCATCTTTTGCTTGACACACTTCAATTGAAAGATATTTTTCCGGAATGTCAATAATCTTTGTAAACCTACCGGTAAGCAAGTNGAGTTCCCAAACTCCACTTTCCATCACACCTAAAAGAGCTTTATCATCGTCAGTGACATCAATTGACGTAATTGCATTTCCACCCGGAACCATTGAGTCTCTCAATACCTTACCATCTTCTGATATTACCGCCACTCTTCCTACACTATTGCCTAAGACAGTCTTTCCTTTCCAAACGTTCATTGCACTCAGTGGAATATCAAAGTCCTTAATAAGCTTAGAGAAGTTTCTATAAAGAAATGTATTTCCATTTGAAGGCACCATCAGTACACCATAAAAGTCGCATCCTATCCATAAAGATCCATCGGTTGCACCGTAAATTACTCCAATGCGTGAATGCTTCAGATCTATGAATGGAGAGTAAATAAAATCGCAAAACTCAGCTTCGTCNGAATTCATACCGATCCTCCATACTCCAGCTCCGTATGTAGCAATATATGTGTACCCCCCAATGGATGATGACAAATTATTAATCAAGCTACGGGAATCCATCTTGATATGTGTCAACTTTCTTGAAACAGGATCAAAACGATTGAGGCCTCCAAAAGCATTGATTAGTAGTGAACCATCTTTTTCTTGGCTTATATCGAAAATTGCATGTTTAAGGTCGGCCACCTTTATCCACACTTTTTCAGATNCATATTCATAAATAATTCCATCTTTAGTCCCAGCGTAGAGACATCCATTCTCATGAGCAATTATACAATTTGGACTCTCTATCTCTCCGTCAGAACCAAACTTTTTTATAGATATATTATCTTTCTCGTTGGATATCAACTCATAAATACCAACACCCGCAACNACAAAATATATTTTATCCGAGTCATCAGCAGTAATCGAAATGATATAACCTTTTTCGCCAAAATCTGGAACTTCTATCCTTTTGAAAGAATCATTGCTGNCATCATAAAGATTCAGTCCATTAGCTGTGGCAATCCAAATCCNATCACCACTATCTCTNACAACTCCAAGAATTCTNTTNTCACTTATACTCACTTTATTCCCNTCATCATGGCGATAAGTGAAAAAATGATTTCCGTCGCAACGAATCAATCCATTGTCAGTTCCAATCCACATAAACCCCAAAGAATCCATGCAAAAGGCGGTATAAGTGGAGTTATCCAATTCCTCTCCTGAAAATGTTCTCGCGACATGGACATCGCGAGCGGCAAACGCTTGCAATGCCTGCATTATCATTATGACAATTATTATCGATATTATACTTTTCTTTTTCATCAAGCTAAATTAGAAAGTTCGGTGCAAATTTAAGAATAATTTCAATTTTAAGGGTTTTGCAAGGTTACAATGTCGTTTGTTTTCGTAGCCAAATATAGTAAATTACACATCGGTTACAAATTCTAACATTTAAGATACAGAAATCAAGGTTCAAAATTTTAATTTTAAAATCCTTTTTATTAATTTTGTAAACTCAACTTTCGCATGCTCTTTCATCTCACGCAGAGACCGCAGAGGCGCAGAGTTTCAATGGTTTGGGATTCTTCGCGTCGCGGTTTTGGCAAGATCGCAATGATTTCGGGCTGCTTCGCATTGCCCGGAGAACGCAGAGAATAAGCGCAGTGTCTGCGCTAAGGATTTGCACATCAATGAGAAAGAACTTGCGAAACAAGAATTTTTTGTAAATCAGACTAAAAACTATTTATACACCATGAAAAAGATTTTGACACTCTTGATTGCAATACTTGTCACAGTGCCATTGTCTGCAAAGAAGAGCGAAACATTTGTTATTGCAGAAAAAGGAATATCTGCTCCAATATTAGTCGATGACAACGATTGGAAAGGAGTATGCCGCGCTGCTTCAGACCTTGCCGACGACATAGGGAAAGTTACCGGCGTAAAATCTTCAGTTCATCCCGACAAGTCCCAAAACGAAGGCCATATTATTGCCGGTACCATTGGGAAAAGCCGTCTAATCGACAAATTGATATCTGACGGTAAACTGAATGTGGATACCGTAAAAGGAGAATGGGAATCATACGTCATTGATGTCATTGATGGGAATCTCGTCATTGCAGGCAGTGACAAAAGAGGCACCATCTATGGTATCTATGAAATTAGTAAGCAAATCGGTGTATCTCCTTGGTATTATTGGGCAGATGTGCCGGTGGCTCGTCAAGACCTGCTCGAATATACAGATGGCAGAGTGGTGCAACCCTCTCCTAAAGTGAAATATCGCGGTATTTTCATCAATGATGAATGGCCTTCTTTCGGAGGATGGTGTAACAACCGGCATGGAGGTGTAAATTCAAAAGCATACGCCACGATGTTTGAATTGCTTCTCCGACTAAAAGCCAATTATCTTTGGCCTGCTATGTGGGACACAGCATTCAATGAGGATGACCCGGAGTGTCCTCGTCTTGCTGATGAGTATGGAATAGTGATGGGTACAAGCCATCATGAGCCCATGATGCGAGCTCATAAGGAATATGTTCGTAGAAAAGATGATATCGGGCCATGGGATTATAAATCAANTCCTGNNANGATAGANAAATTCTTCCGTGATGGAATGGAGCGCAATAAGGATTTTGATAATATTGTGACAATAGGTATGCGAGGAGACGGTGATGTCGCTATGGGCAACGGTGATGACACCGACAATATGGCGACTCTCAGGAATGTCATAAACAAACAGCGAGAAATTCTTTCTGATATTTATGGTCGCCCGGATTCTGTGCCACAACTTTGGGCAATCTTCACCGAAGTGCAACGTTATTATGATGCTGGTTTCAATGTACCCGAAGACGTAACATTGCTTTTCTGCGACAATAACTGGGGATATATTCGTCGTACAGCTCCAAGTGAAGAAAAGGGCAGAAAAGGTGGTTTTGGTATGTATTATCATATTGATATGAACGGGGGGCCATGGAACGACCGCTGGATTAACACCTCACCCATCCCAAAACTTCGTGAGCAGTTAAATCTTGCTTATCAGTCAGGAATCGATAGAATTTGGATCATCAATGTGGGAGATTTGAAACCAAAGGAGGTTCCCATCGATTTTATCATGGACTATGCTTGGAATCCTAACGAAATTGGACCCGGAGATGAAAAAGATTGGCTCAGACAATGGTCAGCCGAGACTTTTGGTGAAAAACTTGCTAATGACATCGCTGAAGTACTCTCAAAATATCCAAAATACAATCTTTGGAGAAAACCGGAGGTTCAAACTGCCGGCATTTTCAGTGTTGAAAATTATAATGAGGCTGCACGCACAGATTCTCTTTGGGTCGCTCTTGAAGAAAAGGTAGAAGAAATTAATGGCAAAGTACCTGAAGAAATGAAAGATGCTTTCTATCAACTTGTATATTATCCAGCCATTGCTTCATCAGGAGTAGCAAGGATGTATCTTGCGGCTGAGCAAAACCGCTTCTATGCATCNAAAGGAGACCCANNNGCTAATGAANACGCTGACAAAGTNAAGGAGCTTTTTTCAAGAGATGCAGATTTGACAAGATATTATAATGAAAATCTNAGCAATGGGAAATGGAAAGGAATGATGCAAGATAAGCATATCGGATACNCACANTGGTTCATGCCCGACGACAATATTATGCCGGAAGTGACATACGTAGACTCCGAATCAAACTCAAAATATATCCCGGAATCTAAGCCAATGACGGAATATTCCATTCCTGCCATAAAATTTAGCAGAAAGAGTNGTGCAAATGGAGTTAACTGGATCTTNCTNCCTGATCTTGGGAGGAACGAAGGTTGCATGGGAATAGATAACGTGACAACAACTTCGGAGAATGGAGGNAATTCTACTCCTACTATGGAATACGATATCGATGTTGAAGATGAAGACAGCATTAAGTTTGCAATAGCTATTTTGCCTACACAGGATGTCGATCCAGCACGAGGACTCAGACTTGGAGTGCAACTTGATAATGGGAAAACAGACATTTTGGATGCCCGTAGGGGGTTAGTGGATACTTTTGACGAGTATACTCCATCGAATCTCAAGCATTCCAAGAAACTGAAGTCACTTCCCCCTCGCGGGACAATGGCTCTCAACGGACACCGAAGAGGAATGCGCAACGAAGTGTTTGACAATCTCCGCTGGCTTGATGTAACATTCCCTGTCGCTTCATCAGGCAAGCATACTTTGAAGATAAAGATGGTAGACCCGGAGATTGTAGTGGAACGAATCGTAGTCAATCCTGACGATTCACGTTATAGTTATTTCGGTCCCCCTGAAAAATAATTGAATAATTGAAAATTTATAAACAAAATGACGATGAAAAAACTGACATTTTTCTTTATTGCAATGATTTCCGTTCTCATTGCAGCTTCAGCTAATGATACCCAAGCTACAGAAAAAGACTACAAGGAAAGTCAGCTTCCACAATTGCCCCCGATGCCGGAAGTGTCCGAATCACTTCCTGTTGGGAGTGTCCCATTGGGATCTTTAGATAGTTTTGATGAAGTGATTTTGGATATTCCTATTGCAGATGGACCATTCAAACCTAATTGGGAATCTATCGAGAGTAACTATCCGGGTACACCAGAATGGCTAAGGGATGCAAAATTCGGAATCTGGGTTCATTTCGGTCCGCAGTCTGCCGGAGAAAGCGGTGACTGGTATGCTCGGCATCTATATAAAGAAAAACATCATGCCTATAAGAATCATTTGCAGAGATATGGACATCCCTCAGAGGTAGGATATAAGGATGTCCTCAAGGATTGGAATCCAACCAAGCTTGATCCCAAATATCTCACCCAGCTTTATCATAAAGCAGGGGCAAGATTCCTAATGATTCAAGGGGTACATCATGATAATTATGATCTCTGGAATTCCCAATATCAGCCATGGAATTCAGTGAATATCGGCCCGAAACGAGACCTTCTTCAAGAATGGTCGGAAGCATGCAATAGTATAGGAATGCGATACGGAGTGACCTTCCATCATGAATATACTTGGTGGTGGTGGCAAACGGCCTTCGGACATGACAGTGCAGGAGAAAAAGCCGGAGTGCCTTACGACGGACACTTGACGCTTGCTGACGGTAAAGGAAAATGGTGGGAAGGTTACGACCCGAGGCTGCTTTATGGAATCGATTTAAGGGAATATGAATCAGTGGAAGAAAAAGCNCAAAGTCCATGGTCGCCACCAAATCCGGGTATCTTCAGCCGNCATCTTGACTATGCCAAATGGTATGCGACCCAGTGGGTGCTNAGGATGATGGATGTAGTAGAAAACTACTCCCCTGATTTCATTTATACTGATGGNACTGTACAGGGTCCTTTNACNGGNGATGGCACCGGAACCGGCTTTAAGTGCAATGCCATGCCTGTAGTAATGGCTGACTATTACAACCGTACATTAAAAAAGAGAGGAAAAGTAGATACATTCAGCATCATTAAATTTAGAAATCCAACAAATGGAGCAGTAAATACTGCTGAATTTGATTTTCCTGACTCCATCAACTCTTCACAACCTTGGATTCGAGAGGCACCGGTTGGTGATTGGTTTTATGCTCCCGGATTTACATACGACTCAGGCATGATGATACGATACATCATAGAGTCAATAGCCAGGGATGGCAATGCGGCTCTCAACATCTGTTTGCTACCGGATGGTTCAATAGAAGAAGATTGTGTCAAAATGTTGGAGGAAGTCGGTGAATGGATGAATATCAACGGACAAGCTGTATATGGTAGTCGAGCATGGCATACTTTTGGAGAAGGAGAACTGAATGACAAAGGGAAACTGCGAACGCTTCCCGGAGGAGGTCTCGGCAAACATCATGCAGACTTTAAGTTCTCATCTAAAGATTTCCGATTCACGGTTGGAAAGGATAATGCATTATATGCTTTTAGCATGACCGTACCTGAATCAGGAGAAGAATTGAGAATTAAATCACTTGGAAGCGTAGTAAGCGATAAAGTGAAGAATATCTCTCTTCTTGGTAGCAAAGAAAAGATCAATTTTTCTCAAAATGAAGACGAACTTATCATCCAATGTCCCGATGTATCGGACTTCAAAACCTCATTAGTATTCAAGATTGAACAGTAAAAGGTTTTCACGAATCTTTACCACAATAAAGATAGTGAAGTTGTTTCGACTTAGGCTCCGACTAATAAAAAATAAGTCGAAACAACTTCAGTTAGTGCAGAATAAGGATTAAAAATGGCTGCCTTATTTTGATAAACTCCGATAAGAATATCATGAGATCTGAGAGTTTATTTTGATGTCACAATTCTTTAATGNAATNGTAATTGTGTTTAGAAAACTTTTAGGATATTTATATCGTTTTAACATTGCAAGTGAAAAACTTCTTTAGTGATTCACAAAGAAAACCAGTATTAACCCTTAAGTCTCTTTGATTATGGCAGCACTCGACATCTTAATCGTATGGGGAATCATCGTAGTGGCGATGACAGTTCTAATTTCGGTTAGACTCTTTCAAAAGGATACTGACCACGTGCGTCCAGAGAAAATGGTGTCTAAAAGAGACAAACTTTTGAAAAATGTCAAGTATTGAGCAAACCCTTCCTACGACATCTCTTCTCCCAGAAAGTGAAAAAGGGGAAAATTTATCTTTAAAAGAAATCTGCCTCTTTCTCTCAGAATATTCGGCGTGGCTCCTCGGAAGCGGGGCCACGTCTATACGTCTTGAACTAAATGTACACAGAATGGCAAAAACCATGGGGTGTGAGGCAGAAATGACTATTCTACCCAGACATATTCACATGACTGTATATTTCCCTGACCATTCTGACAGTTACACCTATATAATAGCAACGCATCCGATGCCAATTAGCTTTGAAATCAATACAAGTCTAAGTCGCCTAAGCTGGAAGATGGCAGATGAAAAAATAGGATTTAAAGAAGCAAAAAAAGAATTTCAACAGATTATCACTACTCCCAAAGCTAATAAATACCTTGTGTTGTTGCTGGCTTCAAGTGCTAATGCAGCTTTCTGTCGACTTTTTACGGGAGACTGGGCGGCAGTTGGAATCGTTTTTCTTTCTACTTTAGTAGGATTCTATCTCAAGCAGCTTCTGACATCTTATAAATTTGACGCCAGATTGACATTTATCATCTGTGCATTTATATCGTCAGTGATTGCAGGCACAGCTACCTTATTCAGTATTGGCCACACTCCCGATATCGCTGTCGGAACAAGTGTACTTTATCTCGTACCTGGCATTCCATTCCTTAATTCTTTCAGTGACTTACTAACCATCATCGAGATCAAGGCCGGCCGCAACGCCCTCTACCTCCTGCACCAGGACGGCACGGTGTATGTCCTGGGCCAGAACGACAGTTCCGTCGCCCCTGGCGACAGCGTCCCCAAGGGGGATTCCACCGATCCGTACAATCTGGACAACGGCGCTTTGTCCTATAAGTATGTGGTCATCGAGAACAAGGAATCGGTAACGAAGTACGCCAGCGCCAACCACAACGACCTGGGCGCGGGCTACTACCAGAATGTCTACACC
>WFLX010003448.1_pt1 | contig 11550 bp, 7 predicted proteins | sample 4967041 | NCBI WGS metagenome assembly WFLX01 (sample SAMN12857096, study PRJNA449069) | gut metagenome | isolation source: stool from male and female vole | host: Microtus ochrogaster | place: USA:Florida | collected 2017 | reverse complement strand
TCGACACTTTGGCCTTTATGCTGTTTCTGCCATGTATGTTTCTGACATACTGGTTTTTGACGTTTCGCGGAAAGGGTGGGGCGTTGGCTCAGAATCTGATTACGGTTGCAGGCAGTTATGTTTTCTACGGCTGGTGGGATTCGCGTTTTCTGGTGCTGATTTTTCTGACGACGGTATTCAGCTATGCTTCCGGCCAAATGCTCGGTCGCACGACGTCAACGGCCAAACGTAAAGCCGTGCTATGGACCAGCGTCGGTCTGAATCTCGGCAGTTTGGGAGTCTTTAAGTATTATAACTTTTTTGCCGAACATCTGCAGGCGTTGCTCGCCCCTTTAGGTATTGGCCTCGACAACGTGACTTTCGGTTGGATCTTGCCTGGCGGCATTTCGTTCTACACGTTTCAGGCCCTGAGCTATACTATCGACGTTTACCGCCGCAGCATTCGCCCGACCAACGATATTCCGGCCTTTTTTGCGTTCATATCCTTTTTCCCGCAGTTGGTGGCCGGCCCGATTGAGCGTGCAACCAACCTGTTGCCGCAGTTTCAGCTTCGCCGGCGGTTTGACTACGCGCAGGCCGTTGACGGCAGTCGCCGCATTCTTTGGGGATTGTTTAAGAAAATGGTCATAGCCAATAACTGTGCTGACTATGTCGACCTGGTTTTCGGTGCTCCGGAAGCTTTTGAGGGCCTCAATCTCTGGTTGGCGGTTTTGCTGCTCACGTTTCAGATCTATGGTGACTTTTCCGGCTACTCGAANATCGCTATCGGCACGGCTCGCCTTTTCGGCATCCGCCTGATGCAGAACTTCAATCTGCCCTATTTTTCGAGGAACATGGCGGAGTTCTGGCGTCGCTGGCACATTTCGCTCAACACCTGGTTTCGCGACTATGTTTATATCCCCCTGGGGGGGAGCAGGGCCGGCAAGGCCAAGACGGCACGAAATGCAACGGTGGTTTTTCTGCTTAGCGGACTCTGGCACGGCGCTGCCTGGAATTTTGTTGCCTGGGGGGCCTATAATGCTGTTCTCGTGGTGCCGATGATGCTTACCGGGCGCNNCAAGCGCAGCGACCGGCNGATGCCACCCATGCGNGAATCGCTGCTGATNGGGTGNACTTTCCTCTTGGTGGCTATCGGCTGGATGATTTTCCGCGCCAATAATCTGCGCCATATCGGTGTGTTTCTAAAGGGAATGTTTACCGACTTCCACTTCCAGTGGGTCGGGCTTTTCCCGGAGCGCATCTTCTTGTGGATTGCGGTGATGATGTTTTTTGAGTGGCTCGGACGCAAGCGCGGCCATGCGCTTGACTTTGCGGGCCACGGTCTGCTGAAGTTTCGCGCCATGCGCTGGGCGGTCTACATTGTCTTGATTGCAATAATCGTTATTTTCCGCGGCCATCAAGGCAACTTCATCTATTTTCAATTCTGATATGAAAAAATATTTGCTTCGCGTCGGCTNGTTTCTTCTGATTTGTTTAGGTTTGATTGCCGGGCTGACGGTCTATGCTTTTGTTGAGCCCCCGAACCGTGATGCTTATATGTATGCCTATACCCGCAAAATGGCGCGCCTCGATTCCGTTGCCGGGCCGCGGCTGGTGTTGGTTGCGGGCAGTTCGGCTGCTTTTGGGTTCGATGGCAGCGAGTTGGGTAATCAGCTCGGAGTGAACGTTGTAAACACCGGCTTGCACTCGGGCATGGGTCTGCGCTTTATGGTTGACAACCTGCGCGACCGTCTGCGCCCGGGCGATATGGTTGTTTTAATCCCTGAATATGAACTGTTTACCGACGAATATTACGGCTATGGAGAGGCGCTGACGTCGGCCGTTGTCTATTCAGGACCAACGGCGCTGAAATCTCTCGATTTTAAGCAGTGGTTGACCTTCCTGTCGGGAGTGCCGGGCCATTTGCGGCTCAATCATTCAGTTCCGCCCGAAGGATATAAAAGCTCTAACTTCAACGAAATCGGCGATGAGGTCAGGCACCTCACCTGCACGCCGAAGCCCGCCGATCTGCGCCGGCTACCGTTTGACGGCACTGTTGATGATGCGGCGTTGGCCGATTTTAAGCGCAAAATCGAGGGGCTTGAGGCTATGGGTTGCCGGGTGATGGTGCTTTGGTCAACGTGTGTCGACTCATACTATCGCCAAAGTCTGCCCGGCATTGAACGGCTCGGCGCCGAGTTCCGCAAATATGGCATAGAGCCGGCTGCGGCGCCCGATTATTTCGTCGTGCCCGACTCAATGGCGTTTGACTCGGTTCATCATCTCAATGCCGCCGGGGTTCGTGAGAACACCCGGCGCCTGGTTTCACTGCTCCGCTCCCCGCAATAGCCTTAAACGTTCAGGCCGAAAGCGCTGAGCAGGGCCGAAGATATGGTCATGTAGATTACCATGCCGATAATGTCGTTGGTAATCGAAATGAAGGGACCGGTTGCTAAGGCAGGGTCGATTTTCAGACGTTCGAGGGTGAGGGGAACGAACGTGCCGAAGACACTGGCAAAAATTACTACGGCAAACAGACTCAGGGCTACCGCAATTGTGGTTACCTGTGTGGCTCCCAGGCGGAAGCAGTTGTAGATAAACACCATGGCGGCGATTATGGTTGCGTTGAGCATGCCCACGCCGATTTCTTTAAGCACCTGCTTCGACGAGTGGCGTATGTCGAGCGAGCCGTTGGCGAGACCTTGAACCACGATAGCCGACGACTGGATGCCGACGTTGCCACCGGTGCCGCCGATAAGCGGAATAAACAGCGCCATGGCGGGGTTGGTGGCAAAACCGGCTTCGAAATTGCCGAGAATCATTGAGTTGCCGATGCCGCCGGCTATGCCGATCAAAAGCCAGGGCAGGCGCGCTTTGGCCTGCGCAAACCAGGAGTCGTCGGTTTCAATGTCGCTCGAAATACCTGATGCCAACTGGTAGTCGCGTTCGGCACTTTCGCGGACCGTATCCATCACGTCGTCGAAGGTGATTTGCCCTACCAGGCGGCCAACGGCGTCGACTACGGGCATTGCCGCAAGGTCATATTTTTCAAAGTCCTGGGCAACCTCGTCGAGGTCGGTGTCGGTTTTCACCGATGCCGGATCGGCCTCCATAACGTGTTTTATTTTGCTCACCGAGGGGTGGGTGAGCATTTTTTTCAGCGGCAGGATTCCNAGCAGGCGCTCGTCGTTGTCNACTACGTAAACGTAATATATCTCGTCGNNTTCCTCGGCTTGCAGGCGCATCTCCTTGATGCACTCGGGCATCGACCAGTTTTCGTTGACAACAATCATTTCGGTTGACATCAGCGAGCCGGCGGTGTTCTCGGGATACTTCATCAGGTCGATAATATCACCGGCCTGCTCAAAGTCGTCGAGTTGCGCAAGCACTTCTTCGCGGTCCTCTTTGTCGAGCTCCTGGAGCACGTCGGCGGCATCGTCGGTGTCCATGTGGTCGACCTGCTTGGCAATCACATCGTTGGGCAGCGCTTCGAGCAGCTTGTGNCGCTCGTCCTCGTCGAGTTCCAGAAGCACGTCGGCCGCGGTTTCCTCGTCGAGCAGCTTATAAAGGAACTCGGCCTGCTGGATGTCGAGGTCNTGATAAAGTTCGGCAATATCCGCGGGGTGCAGTTCGTCGAGTTCNCGACGGGCTGCGTCAACGTCGCCCTTGGCGATTATTTCGCGAATTTTTTCGAGATATTCGGGGCTGTATTCCTTCATTTAGAGTTCCGACTTACAGAAGATTGAAAAATTCACCGATCCGTAGGCCCGGTGCTGACGAAAATCGGGAAGAGAGGAAAAATCGTGTTTCTTGGAGTGTTCAACAACAACTATGGTGTTGTCGCCACACGCTCCGGAGCCCAATATGGTTTCCGGCACCGCGTCGAAACCCTCCATATCGTATGGCGGGTCGGCAAAAATCAGGTCGACCGGCGAAACGGTGCTCTCAATATATTTCAGGGCATCGCCGCGAATAACCGTCAGCTCCGTGCAATTCAGTTGCTGGCGCACTTTTTCGATAAACCGGTATTGGGTGGGCGCTTTTTCAACGGCCACTACCGAGGCTGCGCCGCGGCTAACCATTTCGAGCGATATGGCGCCGGTGCCGGCAAAGAGGTCAATGGCGGCGATGCCATCGAAATCCAGGTAGTTTTCGAGCACGTTGAAGATATTTTCACGCGCGAAGTCGGTAGTTGGGCGTGCTGATATGTTTGTTGGCACATCGAAGCGTCGACGGCCGAATTTTCCGCGGATAATTCTCATAATTGCGTAATAAAGAGCATGTCGAACGCAACTTTCGGCGCGCGGCGGCGCAAATTCAGCAAACTCTCCGGCAGGGCAGGAGCGGTCAGTTGCGTTGAATTTTTAACTTTGGTTATTGTGTCGGTTATTGCAGCGCGCAATTCCGGGTCAACGGTCATGATTGTTACCGGTTCGTCTGCGGCAGTTGCAAGAATATAATAAGCGCAGTCGTTTGCGCCGGCTGCCTGCGGGCAGTTCAGATAACGGATTGCACCGTCGGCGTTTATGCTGCAGAGAGCCACGTCGCACGGGCCGTTGACCAGCCCGTAGAATCCGGCCGGTTCATTTTTCAGCAGCCAGCGGGCTGTGACGCTGAGCGAGTGGTGAAACTCGGCGCAGGCAAACGTGCGCTTTAAAAAGTTCAGCAGTTCGGCCTCAACCACGTAGCCTACCGTTACTGTCTCTCCGGCCCTGTCGAGCATAACGGTTCGCAGCTCCGACGAGTCGGGGAGCATAGCCTCGGCAATTTCTTCGGCCAATTCGTTTGCCGACACCGGAATCAGAAAAATCTCCGGGGTTGAGAATATAATGTCGATTGAAGCAAAATCGCCGAGCAGCAGCGGATTGTCGTAAACCGCATTCTCAAAGGCCTTGACCGAGTGTTCGGGCAGTTCCTCAACTACGGAGGCAACCGCCGGGTCGATAGACTCCGAGCCGACAATCAGCGCCGACAGACGCCGGTTGTCGACACGCAGTATCAGCCGCATGCCGGCAGTGTTTTCGTTTGTCAGCTCAATCGGTGTCATTTCTTTTCGGGGTAGACAATGCGCGAGTGGTAAATCGTCAGCAGGCGTTCAATAAACGAGTCTTTGATAGTTTGAACGTCGCGGAAGGCCAGCGGCGAGTTGTTGTGGAGACCGGCGGCAACCTGCGAGTCGATAATCTTGTTTACGAGGTCTTTAATGGCTTCGGGTGAATAATTGGTCAGCGAGCGCGATGCGGCCTCAACCGCATCGGCCATCATTATTATGGAGCTTTCAACCGTTGAGGGATTCGGGCCCGGATAGGTATATGGCGCAGCGTCAACGGTCTCGCCGTCGGGAGCGTTGTTGCAGGCGGTTATGTAGAAGTATTTGGCAACGCCCGCACCATGGTGTTCGGCAATGAAGTTGCGTATAGCCGACGGCAGGTTNGCTTTTTCGGCGCGGCGCAGGCCGTCCTGCACGTGGTTGATGATTATGCGTGCGCTCTGTTCGGGCGAAAGGGCCGAATGCGGGTTAACGCCATGCTGATTCTCGGTGAAGAATGCCGGATTTTCGATTTTGCCGATGTCGTGGTAGAGGGCTCCGGCACGAATCAGCTGAACGTTTGCCCCGAGCTTGCCGGCGGCTTCGGCTGCGAGATTGCTCACNCCCATGGCGTGNTGGAAAGTNCCCGGACATTGACGCGANAGCTCGCGCAGCAGCGGGTGGTTAATGTCGCTCAGTTCAACCAGGCCAACGGTGGAGGTGAAGCCGAGCCACCGCTCGAACACNAAGACCANAACGTAGGCAAACGACACCAACACAATGTTGATGGCCAGGAAGCCGAACATTTTCGGCGCGAGCGACGCAAAAGTGCCGGTGAGCATAACGTTGATGGCAACGTAGGTCAGCACCGACCCCAGGTAAATCAGCAGGGCGGTGCGGAGCAGCTGCGAGCGCAGGCTCAATTCCTTCAGCGAGTTGATGGCTATGGATGCGCCCACAAATTGCAGGGCTATGAATTCGAGCGGGAAGTTGGCNATTACCGCACANAGCAAGGTTGTTGTNAGNGTTGCGAACATGGCNGTTCGTCCGTCGAAGAACACGATTATCATAATCGCAACCATCGAGAACGGCACTATGTAGAGGCCCGAATCAAGNGTCTTCGACATAAGGAAGGCAAANATGCAGAATGCAACAATAAGGCCTACCAGATAGGCCACAACCTTNGGCTGGCGCCAGAGTCTGCGCCTGAAATANTANAGGAAAACGCCGAGCAGGGTAAACAGAATGCCAACGTANATGCTNTTNGCCAGCCAGGCGTAAAGCCCGTTGCCGTCGGCGCCGTTGCCNCGTTCGGCCTGCAGCGCTTCGTATGTCCGCAATATGGTATAAAGCTGAGGCGTAACTACTTCGCCGCGGTCGATAATGCGNTCGCCCTGCTGGATTACGCCGATGGGCGCTGTGGCGCGNTGCTTGAGGTCGGTGAGCATGCGCTCCGACATAACGGTNTCGAGAACCACGTTGGGAACGAGCAGCGCCGCAAGTTTCGACTGCTCGATGGCATAGTGCGCTTCGTCGTAGTCAAGCTGCTCTTTAAGCCATTCGTAGGCGCGGCGCGGCGACCGCAGCTGGTTGGTGGNCTTGCGCTGCAGGGAGTTGCCGNTAACTACTCTCACNGCCGGTAACCGNCCGGTAGAGATGCTGTTGAATACTTCTTCATCTACCAGGCCTTTGGCATATACTTCCTTTACCCGCGATGACAACTGCGAGCGCACCGATGAGGAAACATCAACGCTGTTGAGAGCCTTGGCNAGCTGAGCGTTAACGTTTTGNTCTACGGAGGGCAGGCGCTTGTAAACCGGCACGAAACTGCGGTTTATGGAGTCGATGGCCTCCTGAACCGACATTGAGTCGGGGCGGATGGGAATGTCGAACTGNGCGGTGAGCAGCTGGTAGTTCCACGGGCGGTTGATTTGATAAATGTAGCTCGATGCCGANTGGCGCGGCAGCAGCCAAACAACAATGGCTATGCCCAGAATCAGGGTCAGNATTTGGGTNGTATAGCGGCTTTTCATATTCTGGTTGCGGAAGTTACGCCTGAAATTTTCTTGAGTTGGTTGCAAAGAACATCAACGGCCTCGGCATCGGTAACTTTTACGGTCAGATGCCCGCTGAATACTTCGTTGGTCGCTTCGATTGAGAATTCGCGGAGGTCGATGTTTGCTCCGCCGCTGACTACCGAGCTGATTTCCTGAAGTATGCCGCGGCGGTCAATGCCTTCAATCTGAATTTCNGCCTTGAAGCGNGTTTCGGGNGTTTCTTCCCAGCGGGTCATCAGGATGCGGTGGCCGTAGGTGGCGCGGAGCAGTGCGGCGCGCGGGCAGTTCAGCGAGTGAACGGTAACCGTGCCGTCGTCTTCAATAAAGCCCATAACGTCGTCGCCCGGCAGCGGTGAGCAGCANTCCGCCAGGTGGTAGTTNTCCTTGCCCTTGGCGGTTTTTAGCGTATAGATTTCCTTGACGTTGATGGCCACNTCTTCGTCGTCGGCCTTCCACTTGTCGAGCGGNTTTTTCTTGGGGGTGCTGAAGGGGTTGAGCAGCTTTTTGAACAGGGCCGAGGTTTGGGCGGCGGCGCTTTGNGGCTTGGCGGTNTTGCGCAGCGCGGCAAAAGTGTCGGTGGGGTTGATTTCGCCTTTGGCNATGCCGATGAATATGTCTTCGCGCGAGTTTACGCGATAGTAGCCCATCATTTTGGTAAAGAGCTCGTTGCTCTCTTCAACTCCGGCCTGCTTGCGTGCGGCCTCAAAAAGGGTCTTGCCCTCCTCGATCATTGGCTGACGGTCGCGGCGCAGGGCCTGACGCAGGCGGGTGCGGGCCTTGGCGGTTGCCAGGAACTTCATCCATTCCTCCTGTGGCTGCTGGGCCTGCGAGGTTATGATTTCAATCTGGTCGCCGCTCTGCAGCGGGGTTGACAGCGAAACCAACTTGTGGTTAACCTTGCCGGCGATGCAGTGAATGCCGAGCTGGCTATGGAGCGTAAACGCAAGGTCGAGCACCGTAGCCTTGGCCGGCAGGGTTATCGGCTCGCCCTTNGGGGTGAACACAACGATTTCGTTGGCAAAAAGATTCAGNTTCACCGTGTCGAGGAAGTCGAGCGCGCTTGGCTCGGGGCTNTCCANAATATCTTTGATGGTTTCCAGCCATTGNCTCANCTCGGTTTCTTCCTCGCCTTCGCCATCTTTGTATTTCCAGTGAGCGGCAAATCCGCGTTCGGCAATGTCGTCCATGCGCTCCGAACGTATCTGAATTTCCACCCAGTTGCCGTCGGCGCCCATAACGGTCAGATGCAGTGCCTGATAGCCGTTGGCTTTCGGCACACTGATCCAGTCGCGCGTNCGGTCGGGGTGGAGCTTATAGAGGTCGGTGATGGCCGAATATATGCGCCAGCTGATTTCCTTTTCCTGCGCGGGGTCGTCGCAGTTGAAAATAATGCGCATGGCGTAGAGGTCATAAACCTCCTCAAACGGAATTTTTTTGGTTTCCATTTTCCGCCAGATGCTATAAACGCTCTTCAGGCGGTATTTGGCCTGGAACTTTATGCCGAGTTCGGCAAGTTTGGCGGTTATGGGAGCCGCAAAATCTTCATAAACCATGCGGCGCTTGCGCTCTGTGGCTTCGATTTTGTCGGCAATCTCCTGATATGCCGTCGGATGCTCGTATTTGAAGCTCAGGTCCTCAAGCTCGGTTTTGATTGAAAAGAGGCCGAGGCGGTGGGCAAGCGGGGCGTAGATATAGAGCGTTTCGCCGGCGATTTTATATTGCTTGTTCGGTGCCATGGAGCCGAGGGTGCGCATGTTGTGCAGGCGATCGGCCATTTTTATGAGCACAACCCTGATATCCTCGTTCATGGTCAGCAGCAANTTGCGGAAGTTTTCGGCCTGCGCCGAGGCGTGTTCNCCGAAAATACCCCCCGAAATTTTGGTCAGACCCTCTACCAGCTGCGCAATCTTGTCGCCGAAGTTGGAGCGGATATCCTCNACCGTGTAGTCGGTGTCTTCAACAACATCGTGGAGCAGGGCGGCGCAGATGCTCGTCGAGCCGAGGCCGATTTCCTGCGACGCTATGCGCGCAACAGCAATCGGGTGAAGAATATACGGCTCGCCGGAGCGACGACGAACTCCCGCATGNGCNGACTTGGCAAACCGATAGGCTCGCTCAATAATCTCCACTTTTTTGCGGTGGTTGGAGTTCAGGTAGCCCTGAAGCACATCTTGAAATGCGGCTTCAATCATGCGGTCTTCTTCCTGAAGGTCGGGGTTGGTCGGATATTGCTGTATCATATTGTGATGCTCTATAATGTGGCAAATTTACGAAATTTTTCCGAAAACTACCCACCTCTCCCAAAAATTTTGAATTAAGGTGCACCTTGCGGGGGCGATGGCGGCTCGCCGTCGCGCAACATCGAGGCATCATGTGGGCACGCTGCCCACACCCCCACAAAGGCCTGCGGAGCTGGCCGGCAGAAATGTAGCGTAGGGCCTTGGCCCTACGTGTAGCGCGGAGCATATCCCAAAAACGAGGCGAAGCCTCCCCGAGCTGCAGGCGAGTTGGGAGAGCTGAGCCACGTTTCAGGTAAATCCGGTGGGTGCGCCGTGTGGTAAATCATAAAATGTGCAAATAATTTTTGTTCGCTCAGCTCTTCCCGCTCGCCTGGCGGCTCGGGGAAGGCTTCGCGACCAAATGGGTGGGGTGACTTGCGCGCGGTCGTAGGGCCAAGGCCCCACGCTACCAATCCACCGACCCGCATCCGCGGGTCTTTGACGTCCCTTTCCCCCACAAAGGNCCGCTCCGCGGGTGCACTATGGCGACCTTGCGGGGGCGACGGCGGCTCGCCGTCGCGCGGCCTCCTGTGGGCAAGCTNCCCACACCCCCGAAACTTTGCTCGCACACGCTACTGCGCGTGCGTTTTGGGGAGGGACGCTCGGTGTCCTATGGTTTCGCCTACGGCTCAACGCATAGGCTACTATTTCGCCACACGCTGCCGCGCGTGGCCCGGCGATTCACGCGCGGCAGCGTGTGCGAGCAAAATTCCCCATCCGCCACAAAAAAAATCCCGCTAGAGCGGGATTTTCAGGGAGTTGGGAGTGCGTTGTTAGATTGCGATTTTGCGGGTTTTGCCTGCCGACTTGACGATGTAGATGCCGTGGGGCAATCCCTCCGTCGATTCGCCGACGCGAATNCCGCGCAGGNTATAAACCNCGGNGGCACCGTCGTTCGAGTTCTNAACCTCCGAGATCGCGCTGTCNTCCTTGANATNCGCATCGCGCCCGNCACGATTCTTAAACAGGCTCCATGGCTCTCTAACATCAATGATATCTTTTGTCTCACCTAAATAGTATAAAGTAGCGTTTTCATAAGTCTGATCATCAAATGAATTTTTCCATCCTGCAACTGGATTTTGGGAAAGATACGTGACTGAAGTCAGCTCTGTACAAGCGTCGAATACTCTTTCGCCAATTTGGATTACTGAATTGGAAATAATTACAGATTTCATTGCAGTGCAACTGAAAAATGCCATCTTGCCGATTTCCTTAACTGAATTTGGAATGGTAATAGAATTCAATCCGGTACATCTATCAAACCCCCTTTCCTCGATTTCCGTTACAGAGGTTGGAATACTTACGGAATTCAACGTACTGCATTGTGAAAATGCAAAGTAGCCTATCTTTGTTACTGAATTTGGAATAGAATAGTCGGTTTGTTGTTTCCCCATCGGAAAGCATATCAAGTTTGAGCAATCTTTTGAAAAAAGGACCCCATTGATTGACGCGTAATTATTGTTGTTGACAACCACATCTATAGTTGATAATCTGACACAACCACCAAAAGCACTGCTACCTATTTCAGTAACGGAATTAGGTATAGTCACTGAGGTTAAGTTATTACAGCTTCCGAACGCAGAACTGCCAATGTAGGTGACGGAGTTGGGGATGGTAATTGATGTCAGGGAACAGCCGCTAAATGCTACGTTGCCGATTCGAGTAACGGAGTTTGGGATAGTAACTGAATATAGACTTTGGCAGTTATAGAAAGCCCAGTCGTCGATTTGGGTTACGGAGTTGGGAATAGTAACTGAGGTTAAAGCCCTGCAACCACTAAATACACCCTTACTGACAACAGTTATAGTATTGGGTAGTGTTACTGATGTAAGACGAGAGCTACCGGAAAAAGCATAAGTATCTATTGATGTTACAAGGTATTCAGTGTCTAAATAGTTAAAGGAACTCGGGATAATTATGCTGCCGAAGTATGACCCATTGACAGATGAAGTTACTTCACAGGTGTTGTCACCTGTTTTTTTATAGTAAATACCATCGATTTGAAAGTCGTAATCGGCGGCTAATGTTGGGAGGGCGATGAGGGCGCCGAGCAGGGAGAGTAGAAGTTTTTTCATGATGTGATGATTTGGGTGCCGCGGGGTCCACTTCGTTGGCCATTAAGTGGTTATATAAGAAAAAGCGCGAGGACCTTATCTTTCTGTCCGTTCTTACGACTTGAGGCCCTGGAATTGCCCATTACAGTAGA
>WFLX010094622.1_pt1 | contig 11551 bp, 4 predicted proteins | sample 4967041 | NCBI WGS metagenome assembly WFLX01 (sample SAMN12857096, study PRJNA449069) | gut metagenome | isolation source: stool from male and female vole | host: Microtus ochrogaster | place: USA:Florida | collected 2017 | reverse complement strand
TTCTTTTATTGGATGGGTACAAATTGTTAATTCAGACGGTATGATTTGTATCTTTTAAAAAAATGTCATCTTTAGGCAACAAATAATTCCGTTAAAATTTTCATAATGTCTTTTCTGAATAGCAATTTTATTTTAAATTTGCAAAAATTTTCCTTAATTCATTCTTAGCATCTATGAAAATAAAAGTTTTGATATTTACGTTCGCGCTTGTCGCCACGCTTGGATTCTGTGCTTTTCCCGCCAATGCTGTCAATAAGGATACGGTAGATAAAGGTGAGATAAGGGGCCTCACCGCTAAGCAGATGGCTTCTTTGATGCATGCCGGTGTCAACATTGGCAACACTATGGAATGTCCCGCCGGCGAGGGAGATTGGACTATGCCGGTCAATAAGGCTTATGTCCAGACCTTGGCCGCCTTGGGCTTCAATGCAGTGCGCATTCCTTGCGCATGGGATTCTCATGCAGCCGACGGGGTGATCGACAAGGAGTGGCTCGACCGTGTGGATCTCGGTGGCCGCCGGGTGATCGAAGAGGGAATGTATGCTATCCTCAACGTGCATTGGGATGGAGGATGGATTGAGGTGGATCCTTGCCTGAAAGGATATGATGAGGCGGCTGACGCGAAGTTCCGCAATTATTGGACTCAGATAGCCGACAAACTCAACCATTATGACCAACGTTTGCTTTTTGCAGCCCTCAACGAGCCTCAGGTGGATAATACTGATGAGTCAACGAAAAAACGCAGTATCGACGCAATAATGAAATATGAGCAGACTATGCTCGATGCAGTGCGCTCTACCGGCGGCAACAATCTTGACCGTGTGCTTGTGATGCCTGCGCCTGTCACTGATATTGAGAAAGCCACTGCCGGCTTCTTCCATATGCCTGCCGACAAGGTGGCCGACAGGATGATGGTGGAGGTGCATTTCTACGGCCCCTACAACTTCAATATGATGACTAAAGATGAGGATTGGGGAAAGTACGCATGGTACTGGGGTAAGCCAAACCATGTCGAGGGCTCCGACCGCAACAGTACATGGGGTGAAGAAGACTGGATTAAGGATCAGTTCACTCTTATGAAAGATAATTTTACGGATAAAGGGATACCCGGCATACTGGGAGAATACAGCGTCATCGCCGAAAGAGAAGATGATCCCGGTATCGATAAGGATAAGTGGCGTGCTTCAGTGCGTTACTGGAACAAAGTGGTCACTGAGGAGGCTAAGGAGGCAGGACTCGTGCCTTTCTATTGGGAAATTGGGCAGGATATCAACCGTGTCGATGGCACAGTGCTCCGCTTCTATCAGATGCAAGGAGTCCTTGAGGGTGCCGCTACAGGCCGATATCCATTCTGATTCGTTGCGTCAATCAAAATCTTCATTTAGGTTGACTTCGCTTCCCTCCTTATCTTGATAAGCAGAAGGAAGGATGCCAAATTCCTCCTTAAAATATTTGCTGAATGCCTTCGGGCTGTTGAATCCGGTACGGTAGGCCACTTCAGAGACATTGAGTTGGCTTTCCCTCAGCAATTGGGCGGCTCTCTTCAGCCTGATGATCCGGATGAATTCGATAGGCGTTTTCCCTGTGATTTGCTTTATTTTCTTGTAGAGCTTTACTCGGCTCATCCCTAAATGGTCGCTCAGCTCCTCCACTGATAGTCTTGGACTGTCGATATTGTCTGAGACGAATTTCATCGCATTCCCTATCAGTTTCTCATCGAGAGGTGTCACCTTTATCATTTCCGGTTCCGGATCGATCAAGGTTCGGGTCGCCCCCTTGTCTGTCAGTTGGATAAGGCGTTTCATCCTCAGTCGCAGCACGTCGAGATTGAATGGCTTCGTGATGTAGTCGTCGGCTCCTAAGGTGAGTCCCTCTATCTTGATGCCTAAGTCATGTTTGGCAGTCAAGATGATAAGAGGTATTCTTACGGTCTCCGGGCTGGATTTCAAATTTCGGCATAGTTCTATTCCGTCCATCACTGTCATCATCAAGTCGGTGATGATGATTGCAGGCTTGCGGGTCTTTATTGTTTCGAGAGCCTCTTTGCCATCGGCTGCAGTTATCACGTTAAACTCTTTTTCCAGCTCGAATTTCAGCATTTCCGTCATGTCCGGATTGTCGTCTACCACTAAAGCCAATGGCAGGTTTGANTCGCTTTTTTGTGTTGCTTCCTCTTCCTTGCTGTCGTCTTGTGCCGATTGTTGCTCCTCNTCGGTTTGCTCTGTTTCGGTATGCTCCTCTTCCGGATGGTCGGGCGTGATATGGGTGATAGGCATCTCTATTATGAATACGCTCCCGTATTCCACATTGTCAGTCACTCTCACAGTGCCGTCGTGGAGCCTTACGTATTCCTTCACCATGCTTAGCCCTATGCCGCTTCCCATCTGCACCTGCGAGCCTCCTTTTTCGTTCGACTGGTAGAACTGGTCGAATATCAGCTCTTTGTCTTTGTCCGGTATACCGGGTCCGGAGTCAGCCACTTTGATGCGCAGCATCGGGCTTTCGTCGCCGATTTGCTCCAGCGATACGTCCACACGTCCGTAGGAAGGGGTGAATTTGAAAGCGTTCCCCAGCAGGTTCATGAAGATCTTTTCAATTTTGTCCTCATCAAAAGCCATTACGATCTCCTTCCGGTCGGAATAGAATGAGAAGTTGACTTTCTTGCGTTCAGACATCGCAGTGAAGGAATTGCACACTTGCTTGGTGAAGGCCACAATATCACTCTCCACGGGATGGAAATTCAGTCCCGCAACTTCATTTTTGCGGAAGTCAAGCAATTGATTGACGAGTGTCAATAGCCTGCTGGCGTTATCCTTCAGCAGCTTCAGTCGCTTTTTTTGCCGTCCATCTTCAGTCTCTTTGATCATTTCGTCGAGGGGGGATACGATAAGCGTCAGCGGAGTGCGCAGGTCATGGCTTATATTAGTGAAGAATTGGAATTTGAGCTGGTTGATTTCTTCCTGTTTTTTCCTCTCCTGGTCTTTCATCCTCTGCTGCATGCGTTTTTTCTCCACATGCTTCAATATAAGGATTATTCCCCACACTATCAATATGAACACTAAGACATAGATGCATATAGCTCCCGGCGATGTCCAAGCCGACGGACGCACAGTGATATTGATTATGCCCGGGAGTTCACTCTCATAGCCGTCGTTGTTTATTCCGGTCACCATCAGCCTGTAATGGCCCGAAGGGATATTGGTNTAGGTGACGCTGTGTATCCCTTCCGGCAGCTCAAGCCATTTGTCGTCATATCCTTCCAGTTTGTATAGGTAGGTAGTCTTCTCTGCCAGGGCAAAGTTGTTGGTGGTGAAGAAGATGGTGAAGTCTTTTGTGCCGTGAGGGAGGTTGATGTCCCCTCCGTCGTAGAGAGCTGAGGTGATGATGGGTTCCCCTTCCACTTCTTCTCCCGGCTGTATTCTCTTGTTGCTTATGTAGAGATCTGTGAATATTACCTTGGGGTTGGTGGAGTTGTATTTGACTTCGGCTGGCTTGAACCTGTTGGCTCCATAAAGTCCACCCACGAGAATTTCCCCCGAAGGCGTTTTTGCCATCGACCTTTGGTTGAATTCGCTGTCCATCAATCCGTCGGATATGTCGTAATGCCTTTGGGTCAGCTCGAGATTTCCCGTTTGTTCTGTATAGTTTATCTTGATGTTGGTGAGGGTTCTTCCTTCAGTTATCCAGAGGGATCCTCCGTTGTCTTCTATTATTCCGGCAATGTTGTTGTTTTTCCCTTCGAAGGTTTTGACGTGCTTCACGGTGCCGTGTGTGCGGTCGATCACTTTAAGTCCGCTCAACGTGGCAGCCCACAATAAGCCTCTTGAGTCTTCGTATAGTTGCGAGGTTTTCCATCCTTCGGTATTAAAGTTTTTATTGAGGTCCTCAAGGTCATGTATGAGTCCGTCGGAAGGTTCATAATAGTAGATTCCGTCCGAATGTCCGAAGTAGACGCGTCCGTCTTTAGAGCGTATGCCGGTATTGAAGTAGTTGGATTTAAATCCGCTGTTTTGTTGGTTGAATTGCTTCACATCCCCGGTGGCAGGATCATAGTGGAATATGCCCGCGCCCAAGGTGGCTATCCAGAGTCCACCTTTCCCATCGTCGGTGATCGACCATGCGAAGCTTGAGTCAAGTTCGGTGTTGGTCTTGATTTTCTCAAATCTTCCATTCTTCACCCTTCTTATGCCATGGGCAAATGCCCCGACATACAAGGTCTCGCCGTCGGTCGATACTAAGCTGGTGATAGCTGCCGGTGATTTTCCCTCAGAAGGGTCCAATACTGGGTGTTTCTCACCCGTGACAGTGTTCCATCTCCAAAGTCCTGATCTGTCGGTGCCCACCCACACCCAATTGTCGGAAGATGGCAGCATGCAGTTGACGTCAGGAAGCTCTTCAAGCCCAAATTTGTGTACGCAGTCATTGTGTGTGAGAAGTCCCTTTTTCAGGGTCCCAAGCCAGATAGTCCCGGTATTGTCTTCGAAAAATTGCGTGATGGTATTTCCGTAAGTGATATCGCCGGGAGCATCTTCCCGGATGAAATATGGAGTGTCTCCTTTCTTGATGATTTTCTCAAGCCCTTTGTTGTCGCGGGCTATCCAGACGTCTCCCTTTGTGTCCTGGTAGATAGTCTTGATAGTTCCTTGTTTTTCATTTTCCTGCAGGTCGCCTGTCACCCACTTCCCCTTGTTAATGTCATAGATTTCGATGACAGTAGGGGAGTGCACCCAATATCTGTTGTTTTTTTCTACTGCTGAGATAAAGTATTTGTCTGTCCCGTTGGCGCGCAGCAATGGTCCCGGGGCCACTTGCTCTGTTACTTTCAATGTATTTGGGTCAATCCAAGTCAATGTTCCTGTTTGGTCCACTACCACTGGCGACCCATATTTGTTGATGATGATATGGCAGATGTCAATCCCTTTTTCTGTTTCAAATGAAGATTTCTGAGCCTTCCCTCTTCCCTGAGGTATTTTGAAAAGTCCTTGCCCTGCCACCGCTATCCAGATCGACCCGTCTTTGTCAGCCTCGATGTCGTTGATCAGGCCCTCTGCTATTCCTGCATCGTTGAGGATTCTTTTGATGTCGCCCTCTTCAGTCTGCGTCTTGGGGTCGTAGATGCCGAATTGGCTTTCAGCCCTGATCCAAAGCCGTCCGCTGGCATCCTCACATATTTTGATGATATGGTCGTTGACGAAAGTCGCAGAGTCTGGGTTCTGGGTGTGTACGGGGGTCACATGGTAGCCGTCATACGTACTCAGCCCCGTGCCTGTCCCTATAAATAGCAGTCCGGTGCTGTGCTGATGAATGGCTGTGATTTGATGGTTATAGCTCCCTTTGATCGCTTCAAAATGAGGCTTGGTGCTTCCTCCGGATGCAATGCTTGTGCAGGTGGCTATTGCTGCAAGCACCCCTATGAAGGATATGAGTCTTTTTATGGTCATGATGCTGTTTTCTCCGATTTAATTTGCAAAATAAGCGAAACTTATTCACTTATGCAACTTTTTTTTGATAGAAGTTTTAAGACGAATTAAAATAATTGGTTTATATTCTGAAAAATACCCATTTTTTATTTAACATTTTAGATAGCCTTTGTTAACATTTTGCACCTATGCATTTCTTCACTCCCAAAAATAATTAATCCCATATCACAATGCCAATTGGGTTTTATGGCAAAATAGTATCAATATCGGATAAAATGGTATTAGTAAGTCACTATTATAACTGCTAATTTTGTGTTTGCATTTGTTAACATATAATTTGATAGTTTAAGTACCGGAAAAACTCTTTGTTTTCTAACTCCGCTTTCTTATTGGATTCTTGCTCTTCATTTGCGTTGGTTCAATTGCTTAACATCAAATCATGAAAAATAAGTGGAATATATTAATGTGTAACCATAATAGACATTTATGAACCTAAAAAAGAAACATGCAGTACTCTTGACAGGCGCAGTCCTATCTGCGCTTGCATGTAGTGTGCCTCAGTCCTACGCTGCCCCTGTCCCGCAGGCGCAAGCTCCGGCTGATGGTAAAATCAGAGGTACAGTCACTGACCCCAATGGAGAGCCCCTTATCGGCGCAACCGTCATGATCAAGGGAACAAAGACTGGAACAGCTACCGATCTCGACGGTAACTATTCTATCAGTGCCAAGCCTGGAGATGTCCTCGTAGTCAGCTATGTCGGCTATATCCCCACGGAAGTGAAGGTAGGCAAAAGCCTGATGCTCGACGTTCAGCTTCAGGAAAACCAAAACGACCTTGATGAGCTCGTCGTAGTCGGCTACGGCACACAGAAGAAGAAACTCGTCACTGGCGCGACATTGCAGGTGAGTGGCGACCAGATCGCCAAGATGAATACCTCCAATGCTCTTACTGCAATGCAGTCTACGGCTCCTGGCGTTCAGATTACTCAGTCGTCTACTCAGCCGGGTAAGGGCTTTAAGGTTAACATCCGCGGTATGGGTACTATCGGCGATTCATCTCCACTCCTTGTTATTGATGGTATCGTTTCCGGTAATGCCAACGATGGCCTTAACGGCATAAATCCAAATGATATCGAGAGCATCGACGTGCTTAAGGATGCTGCTTCTGCTGCTATTTACGGTTCTCGTGCTGCCAACGGTATTATCCTCGTCACTACCAAGCAAGGTAAGGAAGGAAAGATTTCTGTCACTTACGATGGCTTTGTAGGTTGGTCAAATCCATATCGTGCTCCAGGTTCGCTTACTGCTCAGCAATACATGGATGTCGTGAATGAGACCAACTTCAATACATACGGCACTGCTACCAACTGGTCGGCTCTTGTTCCTCAGTCGATTCTTGATAAGGTCGCTGCTGGCTGGCAGGGTGAGGATTGGTTTAATGTTTATCGCAACAAAAACGCTTTCCAGCAGAGCCATGCCATCTCCCTCACAGGAGGTACCGATCGCAGCAAGTTCTCTATCTCCGTCAACTATAGCGATCAGGAAGGTATCCTTGGCGGCAACAACGCATCCGACTACAAGCGCTATGGCGGTCGTATCAATTCCGAACATGTCCTTCTGAAGGGTAATACCCACAACATAATCACTCTTGGCGAGAACCTTTCTTACTGGTATCATTCAAGCCACGACCTCGCTGAAGGCAACGGCTACTGGAACATCATGCAGCCAGTATATGCCAACTCTCCTCTCGTGCCTGCTTTCAATGAGGATGGCACTCCTACTAATTTCACTCAGAATGGTGCAGGATGGAGTTCTATGATCTTCAGCAATCCTTACGAGGGTTTCATCAACGGTCAGTACAATTCACTCAACCGTAACCGCGACTTTGGTGTAGGTGCTACATTCTACTGGATAGTAGAGCCGATCAAGAATCTTAAGTATCGTGGTCAGATCAACACCGGTTATAGCGCAAGCAACAGCCGCAGTGCTTCCAAGCCTTTCTCTGCAAGCTCTACTTCTGCGAGCGCAAACTATGGCCTCAACCAGAGCGCTTACCAGAGCTCAAGNCTCACTTTCGAGAACACCATTTCTTATGTACTTCCCACATTTGGAAAGAACAATATTGATGTCCTCATCGGCCAGTCTATTGAAAAGTCAAATTGGTCTACAGGCATGAGCATGGCTTTCAGTGATTCTCCCGACAATCTGAANTCACTNGTCTACAATGGTTGGGACTTCACAATTCCTACAAACATGTCAAATATGACAGGCTACTCAGGTTATGATAATCCTAAGGTAGGAAACATCGCTTCCTTCTTCGGACGTATCAACTATAACTTCGATGAGAAATACCTGTTGACTGCAATTGTACGTCGCGATGGATCAAGCAACTTTGCCCGTGGTCATCGCTGGCACACTTACCCATCTATTTCTGCTGGTTGGGTGTTGACCAATGAAAGCTTCATGGAAAATGTCTACAATGTGATGGACTTCCTCAAGATCCGTGCAAGCTGGGGTCAGAATGGTAACTGCTCAATTCCGGGCGGTGGATTCTACTATCTTTCAAATATCGGTTTTTCTCCAAAGGATTATGCTGACTACGGCTATAAGTTCAGCAGCAGTATGGCTTCAAGTGTAGAAGGTATCTACCAAGAAGGTGCATACGCTAAGAATGTACCTAATCCCGAACTTACTTGGGANACTTCGGAGCAGATTGACCTTGGTTTGGATGCCCGTTTCCTCCAGAGCCGCTTGGCTTTGACTTTCGACTGGTATCGCAAGACTACTAAGGACTGGCTCGTTCAGGCACCTCTCAACGATATCCTTGGCTATGAAGAGGCTGCTATGATCAATGGTGGTGACGTAAAGAATGAAGGTGTCGAGCTCGCCCTCTCTTGGAGCGATAATATCGGTGGCGAATTCCTCTATCATGTTAATGTAAATGCCGCCTACAACCGCAACCGTGTGACTCGTCTTGCCACTTCCTCCGGTAAGATTGGTGATGACGTCAGCAGTGCTCTCTTCCAGAACTCATCCTACGTGTCTCTCGTAGAGGTTGGCCACCCAATCGGCTATTTCAGCGGTATGAGTCACAGCGGTATTTGGCAGACTCAGGCTCAGATTGATGCAGCTCGCGAAGCTGGTCAGGCAGTCCTCGCTACTGCACAGCCCGGCGACTTCATCTGGGACGACTATAATCATGACGGTGTGATCACTCTCGACGGNGACCGCCACGAAATCGGCGATCCGAATCCCGATTGGACTCTCGGTATCAACCTCGGCTGCAGCTATAAGGGCTTCGACTTCAGCATGGCTGGTTCAGGCGCGTTCGGAATGCAGGCTATGCAGTGCTANCGNACAGCTCTCCTTGCNAACCAGTATGTCAACTANACAACTGATNTCCTCAACCGCTGGCATGGCGAAGGCACAAGCAACACAGTTCCTCGTCTTGTAGTAGGTAGCGAAAACAATCAGTGGGTATCTACCTATTATATGCAGAACGCTGACTACTTCAAGCTTCAGAACATCACTCTTGGCTACGACTTCGCAAGCCAGTTCAAGACTCCGTTCCAGCAGCTGCGTGTTTACGCTCAGCTCCAGAACCTCTGCACTATCACCAAGTATACTGGCGTGGATCCTGAAATCGGTTCTAACGGTGGTAAGGATGAAAACGGTTCTTGGAACCGCGGTATCGACGTAGGTCTTTATCCTTCTGCTCGTACCTTCTTGGTTGGTGTCACAATCAAATATTAATTCTAACATCAAGAGAAACTATATATAGATATGAAAAAAAATCTTTTGATTGCATTAGCCGCTGTCGGAGTGATGTCGCTCACATCTTGTGAGGACTTCCTGGACGCGAACAACTATACGCAAGCCAATTCAAGCAACTATCCGGCTTCTCCAGCCGATCTCAACAAGGAGTTGGCTGCACTCTACGGAGTGATGAACCAATATGCCAACGACCCTCTCCAGACTCCATGGTTGGTATGGAACATTATGTCAGACGATACTAACGGAGCTGGCGGTACAGGCGANATNGAGGCGCANGCTATCGGNCACTTGATGTCNAATAAGGATGAGCTTTATAGCGCAGCTTGGCACAATACATATGTCGGTATCGCTCGCGCAAACGCCATCATCTATTCTGTCGATGCTTTTGACTGGACTGGCAATGAGACCACCCGCAATCAGCTTCTTGGTGAGGCTTACTTCATGCGAGGCCTCTTCTATCTTTGGGGCACTCAATTCTGGGGTGATATCCCGGCATATTGGGCATCTGCTGCTCCCGATCCATGTCCTCAGACAAGTGCAAAGGATGTGATTTATCCTCATATCCTTGCCGACTTCGTTTCAGCATCAAATCTTATGACTAACGGCGCTACCACTTGGGGCGACGGTCACGCTATGAAGGGTACGGCTGAAGGATATCTTGCCCGTGCTTATATGTTCTACCAGGGCTTCTACAACAAGGCTGGTGAGCTTGCCACTGCTAATCTTGCAGATGTTGAACTTCCTGAGCAGGAAGGTGTCACTGGTCCTCTTACTAAGGCACAGGTAGTATCTTATCTTGAAGATTGCATCAATAATTCAGGTGCTGAGCTTATCCCTGACTTCCGTCAGCTTTGGCAGTATACCAACGAACTCACTGCCCCGGATTATGCTTATGTGAAGGATCTTGCTGATGAAGGTAAATTCTGGGCTGGTAACGGCAACAAAGAGCAACTCTTCCAGGTGCAGTTCTGCAACATCGCTACTTGGAATGGTACTATTGCAATGGGTTTCACCAACATGACTTCCCTCTATCTCGGACTTCGTTGCGATGCGAATGAAGCTGGTCAGGAAAATGGTGGTCCTGAGACTCTTCCCTTTGGTCAAGGATGGGGACAGGGTGTCTTCAATATGAATGCTGTCAATGAATGGCCTTCAACTGACCCTCGTAAGAAAGCTACCGTGCTCAATTGTGAAGAAGAACTCCAGCAGTTTGCTTTCACCACCTCTTGCTCTGAGGAGACAGCAAGATACAACAAGAAATGGATGACTGTCACTTGCAGCGAATCTACATGGTCAGATCACGCAACTGCCTACACTTGGTGGGGTGTTTATCGTGTAAACAACGGTGGCAAGCCTAACACTAACGGCAACTCTTTCCAGGGCGACCATTTCAACGACATGGTGCTCCTGCGTCTTTCCGACGTGATGCTCATGCATAGCGAGCTTACGGGTACTGCAGATATGATGAATCGTGTTCAGGAGCGTGCCGGTGTGGCTAAGACTGGTTATTCCTGGGATAATATCAAGAATGAACGTCGCTGGGAGCTCTTCGGTGAGGGTATCCGTTTCAACGACCTTCGTCGTTGGTCAGGCATCGACGGTGGTCAGAACTGTCTCGCTGCTGTAGCTCTCGAGAAGCAGAATGGTTCTGCAGTGAACTATACAGGCCGCTGGACCACTATGCACCACGCTTCATCTTCTTGGGCTCAGCGTTACGCAGAGACAAATGGTTTCTTGCCAATCCCTCAGGGTCAGATCAATATCGTTAACGACCCTGCAGTCCTCAAGCAGAATCGAGGATGGGGCAGCGACGTAAGCGATTGGAACATGGCAAGCACACCGGTTTACTAATCCTCTAAACACTAATAGAAATGAAAAAGACTCTAATGATATTAGCCCTGGCCGGTGGCGTGTTTCTCACTTCATGCGACCCCCAGAAGGCTGAAGGCGATTTCGTTACGTCTACTATGACATCGGAATCCCTTATGAATGGCGCTACTTTCGGACAGTTTGATCTGGTCGACGGTAAGTATGTCCCCTCCGAAACAGGCAATTATATTCAGTATAACTTCCCGGCTGTATCGGCAGTCAATGTCTACTACATGAAGAATGGCGAGAAAAAGACGCTTGCTTATGGACGTGCAGGCGGTATTGTATACTATATGCCATCTCGCGGTAGTGATCCTTTGCAGACTGTATATTTTTCCTACTTGAATGCTGATGGCAATGAAGTTGTGGCTGAAAAGCAGTTCACTATGAATGTTGCGCAGGCTCTCGACCCTGCTGTCAAGGTCCTCGTCTCCAACACTGGATCCAAGAAATGGAAATGGATGCCTACCAGTGCAAATGGCGGTGCA
>WFLX010249504.1_pt1 | contig 11552 bp, 7 predicted proteins | sample 4967041 | NCBI WGS metagenome assembly WFLX01 (sample SAMN12857096, study PRJNA449069) | gut metagenome | isolation source: stool from male and female vole | host: Microtus ochrogaster | place: USA:Florida | collected 2017 | reverse complement strand
TCACTATGAAGCTGCCAAGCACAGTCATGCCTAACATTAACTTTGGCTTCACTTATAATAAAGGAGCCTCTTTTAATAGGCAATATGGGGGTAATATTTCCAGACTCGCCAATTCAATGAGCAACTATGTGGCTGGAATAGCGAATAGCGAGCACCTTACAGAAAACGATTTGGCCCCTACCACTTCTTATGATCCCTATAATCCTACGGATGGAGGTTATCCGGCTCCCTGGATGGCAATTCTTGGCTACAATTCATATCTGATCACTCCCTCCGGCATCGGCGATGATACACGTTGGTTTGGTCAGTGGGGTGACGGCACTTCCGGCAGCGGAAATTTCATAGTCAATGAAAAAGGATCTATGGATGAATATAATATAGCTGTGGGAGGAAATATTGCCAATGTGGTGTATTGGGGTATGAACTTTGATATCGTTAACTTCGATTATACGCTCACTTCCATGTGGGGTGAAANTCTCNCTGATGCCTATGTGCCGGATGTGCAAAACAATATTGTNAGGGGATCATCCAACTGGAATCTTAATAATTTCTATAATATTCATGGTTCCGGTTTCAATTACCAGATAGGATTGATTGCCAAACCNATNCAGGAACTCCGACTTGGCTTTGCCGTCCATACTCCTACATGGTATAACCTTACCGAGTCCTTTAATGCAAAAATCAACTATAATGTTGATGGTGAACATGGGGTTGCAAACACCAACGGGGGCTACCTCGCCTATAACGACATGTGTTTCCGCTCACCCTGGAAATTTATTGCAAGTGCAGCCGGTGTGATCGGAAGCCAGCTTATTGTTTCCTTAGATTACGAGTGGACCCCTTATGACAAGATGAAGTTTTCTACTCCCGGCAGTTATGGCGGAGGCTGGAACGGTGACTGGGGTTATGATTGGGATGACGGCTGGGGTTATCCGGGATGGTATGGCTCACCGGCAAAATCTCAAGCTCCTGCCACGCGAGCATCATATATTGATCCCAATGACACGTATTATGATACCAATACTGATATAAAAACCTATTATCAGGCCACTCACACTATTCGTGTCGGGGCAGAATATAGGGTTACTCCGGCTTTCAGTGTCCGAGCTGGTTATAGCCACACCACTTCCCCTGTCAAGGATGCAGCGCGTAATGATTCTGAGATCATCTATACTTCCGGCACCCTTCCTAATTATAGGTTTGACAATGGGACGAACTACATCACATGTGGCGTAGGCTACCGATATAAGAAATTCTATGTGGATATGGCATACGTATATAAGCACATATCCTCGGAATATCATGCATATACACCGGATCCTAATCCCGATATCAATCAGGCTATACCATCTCCTCAGTCAAAACTGTCTCTTTCAAATAGCCAGATTGTTTTGTCGGCAGGATTTAGATTCTGATTCTTGTGGCAGAGAGAAGAACAGGGGAGTTGCCTAAGCGCGAGGCGTAGATAAATGAATCGGTGCCCTCTCTGACTCCTAATTTCTTTCTCAATTCGTCTGAAGTAAGAGGATAATTACGTGTAACTACATTAGCCGGAGTGCCTTTAAGGGTTTTCNGGCCTNTTTTATNNATAATGGAGTCTATTTTTAAANTGCGACNCGGAAAGTCAGGATAAAGTTCACCGGNCGCAAACAGANGGGATGACACACNCAATTTTGTAAGTCCGGGATAACGTAANATTAANGGAATNCATGGACTGAGTTTCATGACGGCTGCCCCTGGTTCGTAAAGATACGCACCGGGCACAATATCTTCACATGAGGAATAGGGAAGGGGTATCTCATTATGATCGGGAGAAAAGGAAAATCTATAGTTTAACTTGCCCTCGGGAGAGAGATCGATGGCTTCCTCTTCTTCAAGCACTGATCCTTCCGATGCTTCTATAAGCACCTCTTTGCATTCTCCGGCCACACTTATGGNCCGTATTTTTCTTGTGAGAGGTATATCCTTTAATGTTTGAGATATGTCAAGCAATGGGGAAGCTTTAATCATTAAGGTATCACATTTTGATNCCAGAATGTCCATTATCCCAAGTATGTCAGGCGTGCAATTATGAAGATTATATACTCTTGAATTGGCGGAGCCTCTTCTTGCCGGATCAACGAAAATGAAATCAAAACGACCGGGATAAAGCCTCAGATAGTTGATAGAATCGGTGTTTTCCACCTTTAGGTTGGTTATCCCCATAGTTTCTGAATTATATTTCAGGGTAGCAGCCTTTAGGGAATCTGTCTCACATGCTGTCACATTCCTTACCTTCCTTGAGATAGCCATAGAATCAATTCCAAGCCCGGCTGTCATGTCCAGGACATTGGCGCGGGAGGGTATCAACGAGGCGTGAAATGCAGCCACACTTTCATGACTGGCTTGCTCATAGGCAATTTCCGAAGGAAAAACTGTGAGGGGATTGCTTATGAAGTGATTGAGTTTATGGATCCCTTTTTTGCGGAGTGCAATCTGTGTTATTGCAAGGTCAACATCAAAATCAAAAGACTTTCCGTGACTTTTCAGCCGGAGAGTGTTTATATCGCAATTCGTGTGTGAAGATATAAATTCGAAGAATTGAGTTGATAAATCAAAGGGAGTCATAGATTGCAGATGATTTTGGCAACAAAATTAATTAAGATAAGTCAATCAACAAAATAAAAACATTAAAAACAGCGTATATCATAACAGGGTAGATGCCCAATTTATTCAAATAGTTTTAGTATGTTGAATTTTGCAGCAATAGATTTTGAAACGGCAAATGGTTATCCATGCAGCGTGTGTAGCGTAGGCGTGGTGATAGTGAGGGATGGCAAGATAAAGGATCGGATTTACCGTCTTATCCATCCGGTGCCTAATTATTATAGTCCGGGCAATGTCAGGGTGCATGGGCTGACGAAAGAAGATACAGAGGCAGCAGATACGTTTCCGGAAGTATGGGCTGAGATAGCTCCAAAAATTGAGGGATTGCCTTTAGTGGCTCATTTTAGCAGATTTGATGAGAATTGCTTGAAGTCAGCGTTTCGGAGATTTGAAATGACCTATCCCGGATATAAATTTTTATGCACATGCACTGCGTCGAGAAAGACATTTGGAGCCAGCCTTCCCAACCATCGCCTCCCTACGGTGGCAAAGCGTTGTGGGTTTGACATAGCCGACCACCATCACAATGCGATATGGGATGCCGAAGCTGCTGCGATGATAGCTCTAAAAATATTATGACGTAAAGTGAGTGAATGAAAAATAGTTCCGAAATACTTTTATTTTGGTAGTTTTATTCTTTATGTTGTGGTCTCATGTTATTTTTTTTGTAATTTTGTGGTGGAAATCCCTTAGATAATAATGAAGCAAACATATATATATTTAAAGATAACGGTCATTATTCTTATTTTGCTGATTCCTTTTCACGGTGTAGCCAAAGACAGCAATAAGAATTTTACGGTTGTGGTCGATCCCGGTCATGGCGGTAAGGACTTTGGCGCATGTGATAATGGAGCTAAGGAAAAAGATATTAATCTTGGCGTGGCGTTGCAATTGGAGGCTCTTNTCAAGAAGAAAATGAAGGAGACAAATATAGTCATGACCCGCACCAGCGACAAATATCTTACTCTTCAAGAGCGTGCCGACGTGGCTAATAAGGCAAAAGGTGACCTTTTTATCTCAATTCACACCAACTCGGTTGATAAGAATAATAAAAACAGGAAAACTGTGTCCGGAAGTTCTGTCTATGTTCTCGGTCTTCACAAGGATGACAACAACATGAAAGTTGCCCAACGTGAAAACTCTGTGATTGAACTTGAAAGTAATTACGAGCAGAAATACAGTGGTTTCGACCCTTCGAAAGACGAATCCTACATTATTTTTGAGATGGCGCAGAAGAAAAACTTAAGCAAGAGCATTAAGTTTGCGGAAGATGTGCAGAAGGAGTTAGTGGGGGTTGGACGTGGCAATCGGGGGGTGCATCAGGCTGGTTTTTGGGTGCTGTGGGCCACCTCTATGCCGGCTGTGCTTGTGGAGCTTGATTTCATATGTAATCCCGGGGCAGCCCAATACATGACAAGCGAAAAAGGTCAGAAAGAATTGGCGAATGCCATTTTTAAGGCTATAGAAAAGTATTATGATAGCTGGAATGCTTCCAAAGTGAGTGGATCCGCTAAGCAGAAAGAAAAAAAAGATGACAAAACCACTTCAGCTGCTGACCTGATTGAGTCTCATAAAGGCGAAAAGGATAACGGAAACNCAGTGCNTGNCGGATCTGCTCAAAANGTTAGCAAAAAAAAAGTAGATACTCAGANCAACTCAAAAAACAAAAAGAATTCCTCCAATGNAAAAANACGCCGTCGNTCAGAGACCTCCAAATCNGCCTCNGANAGCAAGTCATTTGAAACTTCTGACATACGTCTGCATTCTGAAAATGAACGTAATGGCCAATTACTCACATCTTCAGATACAGACGTTGAGATAACTCAATCAGTCACTGACGATAGAGATAAAGGAGGGAATAAGAAAACAAAGAAAGAAAAAAAGAAAAAAGAGAAACAAAAAAAGGAGAATAAAAAAAGAGATAAAAATTCACATAACGCAAAAATAGAGAAATTCGTTACAGTATATAAAATCCAAATATTAGCATCGGCTGACCTGCTTAAGCAAAACAATCCACGCTTCTGTGGACTTGCTCCGATTTCTACTTATAAAGAAAACAATCTTTATAAATATTTTTATGGAGAAAGCACTGATAAGGCTGAGATTGAAGAAATGCTGAAGGAAGTGAAAAAGAAAATTCCGGATGCGTTTGTGGTTACAAGTAAGAAAAGCTCAGGTTCAGCCAAAAATTGATTCCATCTATGAAAAAATTGTTTACAAAAGAGTTTATCATCGGAATTTCGGTGATTGTGGCAGTGTTGATTCTGTTTTTCGGGATAGATTATCTTAAGGGAATCAACGTCTTTAAACCAAGTAATTATTACATTGCCTCCTACGACAATGTGGCAGGACTTGAAATTTCAGCTCCTGTAACGGTTGATGGTTTTAAGGTTGGCCAGGTAAGGGAGATTAATTTCAATTATGAAAAACCCGGAAAAATTGAGGTTGTCCTTGCCCTTAATAAATCACTCCGATTACCCAAAAATTCACAGGCAAAAATTGCGAGCACCCTCATGAGCGGTTCTTATGTGGAGATTGAAATGGGTAATAGCAACGAGATGGTTGAGGTGGGTGGCACCATTCAAGGCGTTACTTCTCCTGACATGATGGCTAATATAACCGACAATGTGCTTCCGGCAGTTGGAAATCTTGTTCCGAAGGTTGACAGTCTGCTTACAAGCCTTAACAAAATTGTTTCCGATCCGGCACTTCTTAAGACTGTCCAGACACTTGATGATGTGGCAGAAAATATTTATGTTGCTTCCGGTAGCCTCAATAATGTGATAGGCAGGCAGGTTCCTTCTCTTTTAGGCAATGCAGGCAACGTCACCCGCAATCTTGACTCTTTGACTACTAATCTTAATGCCCTGTCGATAGAGCTTAAGCAGCTTCCCATTTCTTCGGCTATGGATAATGTGAATGAAGTGACAGCCAATCTTGTTAGATTCTCGAATCAGCTTAACAATGCCAACTCAAGTCTGGGAATGCTGATGCATGATCCGGAACTCTATAATCGCATCAATAAGATGACTGCTGATATAGATTCACTTATTATCGACATTACAAACAATCCGAAACGCTACATCAGCATAAAGCTTCTATAACTCGCATGATGACATTCAGAAGCCTCTGAAGAACAGATTAACAGAGCTTTTTTTAATANAANTCATAANTTTTNAAATTTGAAAATTTATGATTTTTATTTTGTTGATATTCAAATATATATTATAAAATCGATTTTTGCAAATTATTTTGCTATTGTTTTTTACGTTTTTTTGTCGTTATTTTGCAATCCAGTTTACTCGTTGCAACATGACGGAAGAATATAAAATAAAGTGGAATCGTTGCCTCGATATCATCAAAGATAATATCGGGGAGACTAAGACCAAGACGTGGTTCGCCTGTTCTTGGCCTATTGGCTATGAAGGCAACACTCTCACTCTTGAAATACCCTCCCGTTATTTCTTCGATAAATACGAGGAAGACTATTATGCCCTTCTGTCAAGCACTCTTAGAAAAGTCTATGGAAAGGATGTCAAGCTTGAATATCAGATGAGGATTATTCAGGATGATGATTCTTCAAAAGTGACAATTCAAGGCTCCAAGCAGAGTCTGGCGGTGAAGAATAAGTTTGTGCAGTCAATGCAGGCTCCCTCTCCTATGGGAGATGTGAGATCTCAGAAAAAACCTGATTTTGATCCACAGCTTAACGAATCTTTGACCTTTGAGAATTATTGTGAAGGGGAGAGCAACCGTCTGCCGGTNGCTATTGCCCGATATATAGCNGAGAANCCCGGCAAGAATGATTTTAACCCGTTTTTCTTATATGGACCGGTGGGAGTTGGCAAAACACATCTGATTCAGGCAATCGGGGTAAGGGTTAAGGAAAAGAATCCCCGGGCAAAAGTGCTGTTTGTAACGTTGCGGCAATTCCAGAATCTCATGGCTAATGCAACGATCCATAAGCAGATCCCGAGTTTTCTCAACTGGTTTCAGCAGATGGATGTGCTTCTCATTGATGATTTGCAGGAATTGAGTCATAAAGACGGAACAGCAAATGTGCTTTTCCCTATTTTTAATCATCTGCATCAAAACGGAAAGGCNCTTGTCTTTACATGTGATCGTCCTCCGGTGGAGCTTGATGGAATAACNGATAGACTTATTGACCGCTTTAAATGGGGCATAACTGAGGAATTGCCAAAACCTGATTTTGCACTAAAAAAGAAAATACTCCAGTTTAAGGCTTCAAAGAATGGATTGGATTTGCCACAGGATGTGATTGATATTGTGGCTTCTCGTTCCAATGGATCTGTGAGGGAGCTTGAAGGAATTGTGATGGGGATCCTCATGCGTTCAATTGAGTTTAATTGTCCGATAACTATCGGGCTGGCTCATGAGGTAATGAAATCAACCATAAAAAAGGTGGAGGAAAAGACAATTAATTTTGAAATGATTGTTGAAGCCACTGCCGGTTTTTACAGACTGAATCCGGATGTTATTTTCTCAAAAAGCAGAGTTAGGGACATAGCTGACGCAAGACAGGTGATAATGTATCTTTGTCATAAGCTGACCTCCTTGTCATCATCAGCTATCGGTCAAAAATTAAACAGGCGCCATGCCACTGTGCTTCATGGCATCTCGGCCATAACCGATCGGTTGCCCTATACCAAGGAACTTGCGGTGGCAGTTGAAAAAATAGAGGAGGGTCTCAGAAGTTGAGNCCCTCCTNACATATTGTGCTTNAGATAAAGATGGTGTAACTTATAAAACTGACTGTCATTTCATTTGTCAAGTTCATATTTCACNTTATCTACAAGTAATTTGATGTCGTGACTTTCTCCNCCGCCCTTTACAAGCATANCGGTGTCTCCTATGATTTCATCTTCGAAATTTTTGAGGCTGCCCCCNGGGCGAGTGACACTCGTGAGATAGCTTTCGACTGCCTTTTTTAAATTCCCGGAAAGNTAATACGNATGGCCCATATTGATCCAATCGCTTTGTGAGGCCTCCGGNAATGTGGTTANTCTTCCATAATAACNAATAGCCTTCTCAAAATTACGGGCTATAAGTTCTCCCCATGCAATAGCCCTGAAAGTGCCGGGTCGGTCAGGCCGGATAAAATCTGCATGGTAGAAGTGGCCAAGGGCATCTTTTACGTTTCCTGCTTCCAAAAGACAATTGCCGGCACTCATCTGAAGACTATAATTATCAGGGCTATATTCAAGCGCCTTATTATAATATTCGGATGCTTCATCAAAACGGCTGAGCAAACGGTTGCATAAAGCAAGCTTTTTTACCAGCCAGGGGCTGTCAGGATTTAGAAGTTCTGCTTTTTTATACCACGCAACTGCTTCTTCAAGATTATTTAGCGAATTGTAGCAATATCCGATTTTTTCCCAGCGAAGGGGATCGGCAGGATTGTTTTTGTCTTGCCAGAGGAGAATCGGAAGAGCCTCCGCATAATAACCGCGCTTGAAGTAAAACTCTCCAACCAGATTCATTATCTCATCATCATCCAGAAGTTCAGCGATTATCGGCAGATTCATGAAATCAAGGGGGCGTGCGAAAGGATCATTGAAATCATTCTTTCTTGAATACAGTTTGAAGAAGCGATATATGTCTCTTATGTATCTTGTCACTTCTGTGTCAAACTTAGGTAGGCTTGATTTCAAATTTTTTTCAGCCATTGCTTCTTTAAGCTGTCCCATTTGTTCATCGAGCCTTTGTGACATGGTTTGCCGTTGAGTTTCGGGCATCTGGTCTAATGACAGGACGAATGAATATTTATCGGAGTCACACATAACTCCATCCATATCAAGCAGAAAAGAGAATCCAGTTATATGGTTTATGCCTGAATTCTGTAGGGCCGAGTGTTCAGTGGTAAAAGGGAGAAACCAGTTGCCTACATTATTAAAGAAAGGATAACTTTTCAGATTTGAGAAAGCCATCATCATCACGTCGCCTCCGTCCATCTGCATCTCGGTCAATTCCTTAAGTTTATCTCCAAGACCATTTTTGTTGAGTATATCCTCCCATTCCGGATTCACGTCAAGCATTTCAACATCAGAATCTTTGGTGATGTTTTTAAGTTTGTCCAGAATTTCCGGACGTAGTTTCATAAGTTCGGGAAGCACCTCATTCTGCATTTTTGTCGATATGCGTTGGGTGTCACGCGAACGAATGATGCTCATAAGAACTTCGCGCAGGCGCCGGTAAGTGATAATGGAGTCTTTCCAGAGAGTTAATCTGGCAGTAAGTTTGTGGTCGTGTCTGATCCTTTCCGGATGAGCTGCCAGCACAAGAATGATCGCAATAAGTGATCTGGCTGATAATCTCTCGTCTTTATCTGCCTCGTAGATATCCAACAAGGCAATGAAGCCATTACGATCATAATAGGCAAGGTTGCCAAGAAGAAGGGCAGAGATGATTTGGGCCTTAAATTCAAAAGGATAATTATCATCATCTATTACTGAGGTGAGTCGTCTGTATTCATCGGCAGGGGCCCCATACATTGTCCAGACATAAGAAAACAATGCGGACAAGGCATCATCGGTCTCTTTTATAAGAGGACGTCTGGCTTCCGTGTCAACTGCCAGTAAGGATTTTGAATAAACGGCCATGTAGTCAGCCAATCTTGTGGAAAGAGTGTTTTTCCTTATATTCTCAAATCTTCGCGTGGAGGAATAAATGTCAGGACTGTCAACCATTATCCGGCTTCTTTCAAGGGCATCATTTACCATCCGGAGTTGTTCCGTAATGTCGGTGGTGGTAGTGTGCCTTTCAGAATCATTATATCCCTCTACCATGTAATGAATCATATATTTATATGTGTCTTCAAGATTCTTAAGTTTATCTTGAAGACGTGGGTCAGCGTTAGAGGCAATTTTGCTTTTCAGAAGTCTGAACGCTTCGTGAAGGCTGGAATTGTCAAGAAGACGGTTCACTTTGCTGTGGAAAGAACCTTTGTTGTCGGATGCCATATATTTTAAAGGATAATATTCAAACGTTGTTTATTAATTGAGCGGCATAGAGCAGCCCGTCATACTATATTATTACAACAAATATTATGCCGAAAAAGTGCTGTGTGCCGAAAAAACGTAACATGCGACACCATCTCTTTCATAATTTTTTGTTAATTTTGCCCTCATAATCTAAATCAAATAATAAAATGGTAATACAACGTTGGCAATCTCTTCTTCTTTTAGTGGCAGCAGCCGTTATGGGATGTTTCACATTCTGTTCGATTGGTCAGGTGCAGACCAGTATTTTCACATTCAATTTTACAAGTCTCGGTTTCTATCAGGAAGGGATCCCAACCGATGGTGTGCCTGATATGATGACCCATACCTGGTCTTTCTTTATCCTTTCCTTGACCAGTGCAGTTTTACTACTGATAGATATATTCTTGTTTAAGAATCTTCCTTTGCAAAAAAAAGTATGTCTGGTGAGCATACTGTTTATTATAGCCTCCGGGGTGACATGCCTTTTTCTGGGGTATGGGGTTGCAGATGGTGGTATGGTCAATTGGTCGGGAGTAGTGACATGTCCGCTGATAGCGCTCATAGCTGCCATCATGGCCTGGACTTGCATGCAGCGTGACCATAATCGACTAAAGGCGGTAGACAGAATACGCTGATTTCACATTAGACGGACACCTGAAAAGCGTGTCCGTTTTTTATGGTAAATCAATATTTTAAAGCCTCGGATAAGAATTATATCAAAAACACATCCATTGGCTCAAAAAAAAGATTTTATTTTGAGATTAAATCATAATTTTTTTATAATTTTGTATTCATAATCAAACATATCGGACATACCCAGACATCCGATGTCTGGATTTTGTCCCGTTTTTGTGTCTATATCCTTAATCTATAGGCTAAAATGGAGCTTGTGTCCGACCTATGCATATAATCATGGCAAAAGAATTAAAAGATCTTACTAAACGTAGCGAAGACTACTCCAAATGGTATAACGAACTTGTTGTCAAGGCAGACCTTGCGGAACAGAGCGCTGTGCGCGGCTGCATGGTCATAAAGCCTTACGGGTATGCCATATGGGAAAAAATGCAACAGACTCTCGATAATATGTTTAAGGAAACAGGTGTGCAGAATGCTTATTTCCCGCTTTTGATCCCGAAATCTTTCCTTTGCCGTGAGGCGGAACATGTGGAAGGGTTTGCCAAGGAGTGTGCTGTTGTCACTCATTATCGTCTTAAGAATGATCCTGACGGCAAAGGTGTGATCGTAGATCCGGCTGCTCGTCTGGAAGAGGAACTCATCGTTCGCCCAACATCAGAAACCATCATATGGGGCACATATAAGAACTGGATTCACAGCTACCGTGATCTTCCGTTGCTCATAAATCAGTGGGCAAATGTTATGAGATGGGAAATGCGCACCCGCATGTTTCTCCGCACATCCGAATTCTTGTGGCAGGAAGGTCATTGTGCCCATGCTACCGCTGAGGAGTCGGAGGCTCGCACAGTTCAGATGATCAATGTCTACGCTGACTTTGCTGAAAAATATATGGCTATGCCGGTCATAAAAGGTGTCAAGTCGGCAAATGAACGATTTGCAGGGGCCTTAAACACCTATACTATCGAAGCAATGATGCAGGATGGCAAAGCACTCCAGTCAGGCACATCACATAACCTTGGCCAGAATTTTGCTAAGGCGTTTGACGTGACATTCATGAATAAGGATAACAAACCGGAATTGGTATGGGCCAATTCATGGGGGGTTTCAACACGTCTTATGGGTGCGCTCATAATGACCCATTCAGACGATAATGGTCTGGTGCTTCCTCCGCATCTGGCTCCCATTCAGGTTGTCATTGTGCCTATCTACAAAAATAATGATCAGCTTAAGCAGATATCTGAGGCGGTGGCTCCTATTGTGGATAAGTTG
>WFLX010205116.1_pt1 | contig 11552 bp, 11 predicted proteins | sample 4967041 | NCBI WGS metagenome assembly WFLX01 (sample SAMN12857096, study PRJNA449069) | gut metagenome | isolation source: stool from male and female vole | host: Microtus ochrogaster | place: USA:Florida | collected 2017 | reverse complement strand
TTTGTGCAGGTTCTCGCGAATTACTGTAAGGAGTACGAGATCGACCCGAAGTATTTCGAGATCGAGATTACCGAAAGCGCGGCTTTTGAGAATATTGACATTTTAATGGGAGTATTCAAGCAGATCAAGGAGGCGGGCTTCCATGTTTCGATCGACGATTTCGGAACGGGATATTCCTCGCTCAATATGCTGAAGGATCTGCCGGTAGACGTGCTGAAGATCGACCGTTCGTTCCTGACCGAAGACGCGAACGAATCCGAAAACGCGAGCAAGATCATCGGAAGCGTGGTTTCCCTCGCGACGGTACTGAATATTTCGACGATCTGCGAAGGGATCGAGACGAAGGAACAGGCGAATCTTCTCTCGAAGCTTGGCTGCAACATGGCGCAGGGCTTCTTCTTTGCCCGCCCGATGCCGATCGAGGAGTATGAAAAGCTTGTTTACAACCTTGAAGAGGCGAAGGCAGTATAAGGCTGAAAATTTTTTTGAAATTTAAAAAGGCAACACCGCACAACCGAGGGTCAAGCGGTGTTGCTTTTTAAGAACTTGTCTTCATAAGATTTGTCGAAAGGACAGGCGCAAATTCTTGTGAAGACATGTTCTAAGCGAAGGAGGAAAAGCATGGCGGCAGAGGAAGCGGTACAGAAGCTTGCGGAGGAGATCGACAGTGCGTCCAGATCGCTTTTTAACGCGATTCGTTATTGTTATCAGGTCGCGGAATCCGATTTTTACAACATCAACGTAAAGGATATTTTTAAGATCGGGCTGAACAAGATCACGGATTACGAATGTTTCCGGAATCTCGGGATCGTCCTCGACGACGCGAGTCTCGGCGAGATGAGCGGAGAGAGGTTTCAGGAGGTTCTCGCGGTCATTCGGTACAGCTTTGCGATCCGGCTCCCGTTTATCCGCCGCTACGCGGAAAGCACGACGATCAAGGACAGCCAGCTCAAACAGATCTATGACCTGCTGGAGGAGATCGGCTTCGCGAATCCCGACGGGATCATCGAGGACAGTTATAAGTCCATGCTCTGGCTTGTCCGGACAAAGAAAAACGAGCCCGCGTTCGATACAGAATGGTTCCGGCGGTGGATCTATACTTATGGGCACGATCTCGCCGCGATCAATAACAAAAATATGCTTTTGCTAGGGTGTGTGGAGGCGCTGTTTCCGCTGTATTACGCGTCGTTACAGGATCTGATGGTTGCGCAGATGAATGAGATTTAAGGGCAAATGACAGCATAAAAAAAGACCTTTCAGCCTTGTTTCAAACAGGACTTAAAGGTCTTTTTCACGTTCGTGCGGCGGCGGGTTCGATTTCACGAAAATCACCGCCTTGGTAATGATCTGGATCACGCGGTTACGCATTCTTGCCGCGAGCTCATTCACCTTCTGCTCGTCTTCCTTTCGCTTTACCGTAACGATAAGCGGCGGAAGCTGCTTCATCGCTTCGCGCGTGACCGCCTGCGCGCAGTTCGGGCACATACAGCAGTGAAAGCGATCCATGATCGTCCCGAGCTGCTCGTTCATCAGCAGGAATATCACGTTGATCTGCTGGGTTCCGCTTCCCATGCGGCTGTAGATCGGGGGGATATATTCCTCCTCGGGGACTTTCAGGATCGGATTCGAGGGCTTTTCCGAAAGGAGATTCAGAACTTTATCGGTTCGCGCGGATCTCATTGATAGATCATTCCTTTCCTATGGAGGAAGTTTGCGCCCAGAAGCGCAGCTTCGCAGCCGGCGAGGCATAAACGACGGGTTTGAAAAATCGAAGATTTTTCAAACGCTTCCCTCCTGCGGGCGTTCCTTGCGGGGTCTGCCTCTGCCGAGCTTCTGCTCCTTTTTCTTCGGCTTCTCCATGCCGAGCAGCTCGTAGGTGAGGTTCATGTATTCCTCGGCGGACTTGGAGCGCGGCGCGTACTCGATGATCGTTTTCGCGTGGGCGGGGGCTTCCGCGACGATCACGCTGCTCGAGATCTTTTGCTCGAAAACGTCGGTATCGAGCTGTTCGGCAATGATGTTCGCAAGCTCCTCAACCTCCTGCGTCAGGATCAGCCGCGGGTTGTACTTGTTTAAAACGATCCCCCGAATTTCCAGCCCTTTATTGTAATACTTCTTCACCGCGAAAACGGTCTCCTTGAGCTGCGCGATCCCTTGCAGGGATAAAATTTCCGCGATCATCGGGATCACCAGTTGGTTTGCGGCGGTATAAGCGTTGATCGTCAGGATCGAGAGCGCGGGGGGCGTATCGATCAGGATATAGTCGTATTCGTCGGCGATCCCCGCGAGGTGTTCGCGGAGGATATATTCGCGCCCGACGGAGGTCAGCTCAAGCTCCGCACCCGAGAGAAGGATATTTGCGGGGATCACGTCGCAGCATTCGCAGTGCTGCACCGTGTCGTAAATATCGACGTTCCCTTTGAACGCGTCGTAGATCGTGTAGGAATTATCCGTGTCCGCGCCGAGACTGAAGCTGAAATTCCCCTGCGGATCGAGGTCGATCGCGAGAACGCGTTTTTTCAGCGCGCTCAGGCAGCCGCAGAGCGAGGAACAGGTTGTCGTCTTTCCGACGCCGCCCTTTTGATTCGTTACCGCAATAATTTTTGCCATATCTTTTTTCCACCTTTAAATGCAGGAGTATGTTCTTTTTCAACAGAATCGCCGCACACCGAAATGTGCGGCGGAATCCTGTGGATCAATTATAAAGTATGCGCGCCCATGGTCGTTTCTTCGTCGCTCGGATCGTAGATATGATAATTTGCCTTTCCGTTTTTCTTTACGAAGTACATCGCCGTATCCGCGCAGGCGATCAGCGCTCTTCCTTCCGTACCGTGATCGGGGTAAACCGCGATACCGATACTTGCCTTGATATTCAGCGTTGTGTCAACGGACTTGGAGTAATACCCGCTGTACAGGTCGTCGATAATGTCCATCGAGAGAACCTCGACGTTCTCGATCATCTTCGGATCGGAAACGCAGAGAACGAATTCGTCGCCGCCGAAGCGTCCCGCGAAGCCCGTTTCGCCCGCCTTGCTCTTAATAACGTCCGCAACGTAGCGAATGACCTCATCGCCGACCGCGTGACTGTACCGGTCGTTGATGAACTTGAAGTCGTCGACGTCGAGGAAGAGGAGGGCGACCTTCTTATTCGCGCTCCGTTCAAGCTCCGCCTGGAACTCGCGCTCGAAGGTATTGCGGTTGTAAAGCTGCGACAGGAAGTCGTAGCTTGCGCGCTCGGCAAGCTTTAACGTCGCCGTTTTCTCCGAATGAATGTCCGTCAGTACGCCGATTACGCGGAGAACCTCGCCGAGACGGTCGGTAATACAGTGCGCGCGCATCGCGACCCAAAGGTCTTTTCCCGCCGCGTCCTTGATCTGATACTCGCCGCCGATGTCGGACTTGTTCTTTAAGAGGGCGTTCATGTCGCGCTTATACTGCTCGGCGTCCTTTTCAGCCATCGACGAATCGATAAACTTTCCGTTGTTGAGCGTCGCGCCCGCGGCAGGCGTACCGATTTTTTCTTTGAAGTTATTCGAAGTAAAGAGCGTTTCCTTTGTAAAGTCGTATTCAAACAGCATATTATCCGAAAGGTCGGAAACGGTTTTATGAAGCTCCTCGCTTAAAAGCGCCTCGTCCATCATGTTGTTGAACGTGTCGGAAATGCGGACAAATTCACGCTTCATGGTGGCGACGTCGATCCGCTGATCGCGGTTCCCCGAATTGATCTCCTTCATGGTGTCGATCATGTTCAGCATCGGGTTGATTACGTTCTGGGTCATGATCATCATGACGAGAACGCTGACAAGTGCGAGGGCAAGCAGTACGATCAGACCGACTAAGAAGATCATGAATACCGTCTCGTTTGCCGCGGAAACGGAGTAAAGCGAAAGCCATACCCAATCCGTACCGGTTACCTTTCCGTAATTGCCGAGATAGGTAGGATCGTCCAGAGAGCTATAATTGTTGGCGTAATTTTCGGTAATCATCGAGGGGATCTTCGAGGCGATCGAATCGGGGATCCACGAACCGGAAAGATCGGTGATCGAGGAAGCGTCCCCGCCGACAACCGTCGAAGCGTCCGAGATCACTACGGAGCCGTTCGTGAGGTAGCGGCACTGAGAAAGATAATCGGTGAGGACGGAGGCGCTGATGACGCACGCTACATAGCCGTCTCCCGTTTTATTTGCCGTTACGAAAACGCTATCGCCGTATTCGGCGTTGTTTTTGTAAAATCCGGTGGCGAAAGCGCCCTGCCGCGTGCTCCAGTTTTCGTCAAAGGCGAAGAAGTGTACGCCCGCGCCCGAGCCGATCCCGTCGTTTACGATGCTGCCGTCCCCGTTGAGGACCGCGATGTCAAGCATACCGCTGCGTTCGGTGGTAAAGCTTTTGCGGATCTGCGAAAGCTCCGATTTTACGGAATTTAAGTCGGGGATCGCGGTCTGCACGGCGGAAAGCGAACTCAGCGTCCGCGCGTCGTCCAGATACCCGCCGGCAAGGTTTCCGACCCCGGCGCTGTACGCATAGCCTGCCGTTCCCGCTTCCTGCGCGATCATTCTGCGTGAAAAGCTAAAGATCTGAAGCGACGAAACAAGCGCCAAAATCAAAAGCGGAAGCACCGCTACGCCGATTAAGATCACCCTCAGAGAAGTTTTAACCTTAATATTCATGACTGAAACCATTCCTTTCTTATACCGGAATTTTATTGCGGGATTTTGTCCACGCCCCGCTAAAATACCGATATTCTGTATGCCCGTATAATGGGAAGATATATTCGGAAAGTCCGTAATGACCCCGGATAAACCGTTTGGAAACTGCGCCGTCTGTCGGGGCGGTCATCGGTTCCTCGATTCCAAGCGCCCCTCGTTCCGCTCAAGCTCTTCGCTTCGCTTTTTGAGCTGGAGCATATTTACGAATTTCGCGAACTGCTCCTCAAGCGCGGGATCGGTATTGATAAACTGACAGCCGTAGCCCTCGATCGAGCCGTCCTCCCCGCGCTGCGTCCGAAGCACCTTCGCGTCCACGCGGATCAGCTCGCCGTTGTCCATCTTGAAGTGGACGGAAAGCGTGTCCTCGGGGCTAAATTTCTGCGTCGTACACATTAAAAAGATCCCGCCGATACTGATATTCCGGATCACGGCGGCGAGAGGAATCTCGTATTCGTATTCGTCCTCGCCCCTTGTATAGCCGTCCACGATACAGTTCAGGTCGGTTTCGACCTTAAAGTAGCGCCTGCGCTCGGGCATGACCGTCCCGACGTCGCTGTTCAGCCAGATGTTCAGCTGCTTCGGGAGCGACATACGGATCGTCCCGATATACTTTACGCGGTCTCCGTTTTTCATATATGTAATGACCGAAACGCTTCGGTTCAGTTCAAGCTCAGGAAGATCCTTTCCCTTAATAATAATGACATTGTCCGCGGGTCTGTCGTTGACGAATGTTTTCGGATACGAAAGCTGATCCTTATCCGCGAGAACCAGCGATTCTCCCGACGCCGCTGTCAGCTCAACCTTCAGAATCCTTTCCCGGTCAAGCACCGCCATTCCCCCTCTCGTTCCTGCCGCTTTGCGACCGGTCGTTCTGCGACAAGTTGCTCTGCGACAATGCTCATTATTCTTAATTATACATTAAAATGCACAAAAAAGTCAATAGCACGCGGCAATTTTTTTTGAAGAAAAGCGAAAATCTCCGTTCTGCGGGGAATATTCGGCGTCTTGCACAATTTTATTGCAAAATCAGCCGATTTGATACGTTGGATTTTATGCAAAATCACGAAAGTGATCGAAGCGCGTCGGTTTTGCTGTACAAACTGCCATAAAAAAGATATAATAATATAATATAATAAATAGGTAAGAAAATCCGGAAGGGAGAGGAACGGAAAATGCGCGCATATTTTCACTGGAGCCCCGTTCCGTCGGAACGGCGAAGGAAAAATATGCTCCTCTGCGCGGCGGCGTTCTGCGCGGAGGTTTGCGTCGCGGCGTTTTTCGTGCTGATCTTTAACGTCTGCACCGCCCCCGACCGCGGCGTTATTTTCCGAATGCTTGCGGTCATCGGCGGGACGCTCCTCGCGGGAATGATTTTCTGCTTTGTTACGGGTGCGGCTTTTGACCGGAAGATTCGCCGCCAAAGCCGTTATACGTATCTCGACATTCAGCTGAAGGGCATGGTATACAGTGCCTATGCGGGCGAATACCGCGTGGGCGGCGAGCGTATGATCATAAGGGACATTTATTATATCCCGTTCGGCTCGCTCGTCTCGGTCACGGCGGAAAAGCGGTCGGTCGCCCTGTCGGGAAAGATTTCCCATTACTGCATGAAAAGCGTGAACCTCGGCTATCACGTCCGGAACGGGGATTTTGAGTTTGATCACCCGTATCTGAACATCGGGGGCTACGCGGTCGAGGAGCACTTAAAGATCCCGAACGTATTCGGGAGTGTAAAGCGCGCGGCGGATTCGATCGGCGAGGCGAAACGGCGTTTTGACGCGCTTCCCGCGCCGAAGCCGTACGTCTTTCGCGAGGCGGATCATATCCGCCGGAGACCGAAGGCAAGGGTGCTTCCCGAGAGCTTTGATTACAGCAGGGAATGGAAAAATTAACCGTTTTGAGAAAATTTTAAGAAAACCATTGAAAAACGGAAAAAAATGTTGTATAATGGTTAATAGTATTTGTGGAAGTATGATCTTAGCAAAGAATGGAGGTTCTTTATGGGATTATTTGATTCTACCTCGTTCCGGGTCATGGAGCAGGGGATCAAGCTGCTTTCGCAGCAGCAGAATATCATCGGGCAGAACATTTCCAACCAGGATACTCCCGATTATAAGTGCAAGTATCTTTATTTCGCGGGCGTTCTGAAGGACGAACTGGATAAAAACGGAAAGGCAACGGGGAAAAAGCGCATTTCGCTTGAATCGACGGTTTACGTCGATGAGAACACGAAGGATCAGCCCGACGGGAACAACGTTGACGCGGATACCCAGCAGGCGCTTTTCGTCAAGAACGCTTATCAGTATCAGGCGGTCATCAATCAGATCAACGCGGAGTTCAATATGCTCCGGACGGCGATGAGCAGAAGCTGATACAGATAACCGCAGCAATACATAAGAAAGGAAAACCCTTATGGCTTTTTTGAGTAATCTGGATATTCCGGTTTCCGGCATGATGGCGCAGCGCACAAGACTGGACGTGATCGCGCAGAATGTCGCGAACGCCGAAACGACCCGCACCGAGGACGGAACGCCCTATGTGCGGCAGTGCGTGGTTTTTACCGAGAATAAAAAGGTCGTGAACGACCGCGAAAGCGTGATCGAGTTCCGCTCCATGGTCGCCGAACGGTTAAACGAGCTTCGGGGGCTCGCGGGGAAGAACCGCGAGTTTAAAGGCGAAGGCGTTCTTTTAACGCAGATCGTCGAGGACGAAACGCCGCCGACCCCCGTTTATGACCCGACCCATCCCGACGCGGACGAGGACGGGTATTACTACCTCCCGAACGTGGACGTTCCCGAGGAGCAGATGGACGCACTCGCGGCGTCTCAGTCGTATACCTCGAATCTTACCATTTTCAACAGCATGAAAGCGATCATTCAGAAGGCGCTTACTATCGGACAGTAATGTCGGACGGTATTTTTCTCATATTTTACATATAGAAAGGAAGTCTCCTTTATGTACATTGTACCTTTATCGCCGGCGATCACACCGCTTGAATCGGTAGAAAGAGCGTTCGCCCCGAAGCAGACGCAGCCCGCGGAGGAAACGGGCGAGCCGACGTTCCTCGACGCGATGCTCGGACTCTGGAAAAACGCGGAGGACGCGCAGGCAGTCCGCAATCAGGATATGATCAACCTGATGCTCGGCGATACGGACAGCCTTGAACAGGTTCAGATGAATATCGCCAAGGCACAGCTCGCCACCGAGCTTCTTGTAAACGTGAAAAACGCGGCGGTAGACGCTTATAACCAGATCATGCAGATGAGCATATAAGAAGTTGGCTTCAAAGGAAAGCTGCGCTTTCGGAAAAATTGCGCAGTTCTCCGATAAAAGCCGGGTTTAAGCGCGGTCTTACCGCTTTTCGGGTTTTACTATATCAAATCGGAGCGAATGTGAATGGATAAATTAAAGGAAACCCTCGGGAAAATCTGGGGGACTGCCAAAACAAAATGGACCGACATCGGGAGAAAAGGGCAGATCATCTTTTTAGCGGTGCTCGGTGTTATTGTCGTGTCCGCGGTGATCGTCGCGATCCTCGCAAGCAATACGGGGAAAGCCGTATTGTACAGCGGCGCTTCTCAGGAGGAGGCGTCCGAGATCCTCTCGGTGATCCGGAACGATTTCGGTACGACGGACGTTACGATCAACGCGCAGGGAGATATTATTGTTCCCGAGGATAAGGTGGAGGAGCTTCGCGTACAGCTCAGTATGCTCGGCTATCCGAAGGCCGCCTTTAACTATGATATCTGGGACAACGGGACGGGGCTTTTCTCGACCGATTCGGATAAGCGCGTCAAGGAACGGCAGCAGCTTGAATCGAATCTTCGCGCGACGCTTATGACATATCAGGGCGTCGATTCCGCGCTTGTTATTTTAAGTATTCCGCCGACGAACGACTATGTGCTTTCGGTCGGGAGCAGGGAGGAAGCAGGTGCGTCGATCGTTCTTCAGACGAAGGAGACGCTTGCGCCGAACGTGATTAAGGGCATTTACAGCCTGATCCGCACCGCCGTTCCCGGACTGAAGGAGGAGAACATTACCGTTACCGACGGGGCGGGGCTCCTTCTCACGACCGAGGAGATCAACGTTGCGGCGGACGAGGACGAGATCGAGCTTTATTATCGCCGCCTTGAAGTGCAGAATTCGATCACGGCGATCTTAAAGGAAAAACTCGTCGAGCTTTTCGGCGGGATATTCCCCGATTTCCGCGTCGGGGTAGACGTACAGCTCAATTATAACAGCGAAGTAACGCAGCGCAAGGAATATACTCCCTCGGTAGACGGGGAAGGAAACCGCGGCGGCATGGTGAGCGAAGAAAACCGCGTTTCCGCGGGCGGCGGAACCTCGGCGGAGGGCGGACTTGTCGGCTCGACGGTCAATGCGGACATCTCGCCCGATTATCCTACGCTTCAGGTCGGAGAGGGAGACGATATTTACTGGGAGTGGCAGGAGCAGATCAAATACCTTGTCAACGAGGAGATCCAGCAGGTCGAAAAAGACGGTTACAGCTATGACAACATCTCGGCTTCGGTCGTGGTAGACGCGACGGGGCTTTCACAGGCGGACATCGAGCAGTGGCAGCGCATTATCGCGACCGCGATCGGCGCGAATCTCGGAAGCGTGACCTTTATGGCGTATCCGTTTACGCTTGAGGGTACCTCGGGCTCGGGCGGTTTTGGCAGCGACGGAACGATCGTCGTACAGGGCGAGCGGAATATGCTGATCTTCCTGATCATTTCGCTTGGTATCCTGCTTCTGATCCTTCTGGCGATCGCGCTTTTCGCTTCAAGCTCGAGCAAAAAGCGCGCGAAGGCGAGAAGGGCGAGCGCGCTCGCGATGGCGGCGGCGCCCGATGCGGGCAGGGATACAGAGGATAACAGCATGAGAGAACACGGCGCAGGATATGGCGGAGAATACGAGGAGGACTTTGAGATTCAGAGCCTTTCGGGAGAACGCACGGAGACCCGCGAGGACGTATTGAAGCGGGAAATCCGGGAATTCTCGAAAACGAATCCCGAGATTGTCGCGCAGCTGATCCGCAACTGGATGCGCGGGGACGAATAAGGGNAGTCGGCTTTACGGACGANCATCGATTTTTCCGGGAAAGGAACGTACATATATGGCAGAACAACGGCAGCCGGCGGCATCCGGCGGCGGNGCGNCACCGGGTCAGATNGGTGCGCTTCAGAAGGCGGCGCTTGTCATTTCGGCACTCGGAACGGAGAATGCCTCGAGCNNTTTCAAGTNTTTNACCGACGAGGAGATCGAAAAGCTNACGCTTGAGGTCGCNAAAATGGATTACTGGCCCGCCGAGGTCATTGACGATGTTTTAAACGATTTCTANGAGGTCTGCCTGACCCAGAAGGTCATCGCGGAGGGCGGCGTGGAATACGCGNGGGAGATCCTCGAAAAGGCGTTCGGNNCGCAGGCGGCGGCGGCGCTTTTCGAGCGGATCACCAAACAGCTNAAAACGAAGGCGTTCGCGTTTGTACGGAAGGCGGATTATAAAAACCTTCTCGCGATCGTACAGAACGAACACCCGCAGACCATTGCGCTCATTCTTTCCTACGCGCGGAGCGATCAGGCTTCGGCGATCCTTTCCGAGCTTCCGAAGGATACGCGGATCGAGGTCGTGGAGCGTATCGCGAAAATGGAGTCCGCCTCGCCGGACGTGATCAAGAGCATTGAAAAAACCCTTGAGAAAAAGTTCGCGAACCTCGCGACGACGGAAAGCATGGACGTGGGCGGCGTAAACTACATTGCCGACGTACTGAACAAGGTAGAGCGCTCGACCGAAAAGTTCATTTTCGACGAGCTGAATCTGCGTGACCCGAAGCTTGCGGAAGAGATCCGTCAGAAGATGTTCGTATTCGAGGATATTGTGAACCTCGATTCGACTTCGATCCAGGCGTTTATCCCGCAGGTCGATCCGAAGGATCTCGCGATCGCGATCAAGGGCTCGACCGCCGAGGTCGCGGAGGTCATTTACGCCAATATGTCCGCGCGAAGCAAGGAATCGACCCAGACGGACGTCGAGTATCTGCACAACGTCCGTATGCGCGACGTCGAGGAGGCGCAGCAGCGTATTGTCGCGATCATTCGCCGGCTCGAGGAAGAGGGCGTTGTTACGATTGCGAAGGGCGGCGGCGGAGACGATATTATCGCATAACGCGGTGAGACGCAGTTTTCACCCCAAAAATGAAAAAAAGCCTCGCTTTCGGATTTTTCCGAAAGCGAAGCTTCTGTTATAAATCGAAAGTCAGAACCTGTCTTCATAAGATTTGTGCTTGGATTTTCGTGCAAATTCTTTCGAGGACGAGGCAAAAAGCCGCAGGAATCCTAACGGATTTCAAGGATTTTTAACAAAGTCATCGGAAGAATTTGGCGAAAGGACAAGTGCAATGTCTTGTGAAGACACGTTCTCAAAGGAAGGGCAGGAAGTGGACGGACAGGATCGGATCGAATCCATTAAAAAAGCGCTTTTCAGCGGAACGGTTACCGCCGCAGTGATCGCGGGGATTTGGCTTCTTACGACCTCAATCCGCGAAACGGCTGCCGCGATCCTTGTAACGCCTGTGGTGCTGTTCGGGGCGGAGTTTCTGGTACGGTTTCTGTTCCGGTGTCGGGGAAGAAAGACCCGCGCGGCGATCAACGCGGGAATGACGGCCCTTACGGTTTTTGTTTTTATCTCGGTATGCGTTTACACGCTCGCGCCGAAAATACTGTTCTATCCGAACCGTGACGAAGACGCCGAGCGATCGCTCGCGGCGCTGGATACCGCCGAGGAGATCGCTTTTGAGGGAAAAAACGGAACGGTTTCGGGCTGGCTTTTGAACAGCGCGGCGG
>WFLX010012312.1_pt1 | contig 11554 bp, 12 predicted proteins | sample 4967041 | NCBI WGS metagenome assembly WFLX01 (sample SAMN12857096, study PRJNA449069) | gut metagenome | isolation source: stool from male and female vole | host: Microtus ochrogaster | place: USA:Florida | collected 2017 | reverse complement strand
GCGCAGCGGTTCGTCCTTTGAGCTGTCAGTAACGGCGACGCCGCCATGGTCACTCTTTAACAATAAAGACTACGAACACCTCGCCACCAATTACCAGTCGGCAACATATTCTGCCGAGCAACAGGAGAAATACCGTTGGATAGAATATCACAAATGGAAGTTTAAGTCAAAGACATTCACCGCCCTGTCAAGTGCGGCAAAGTGTTTCGTGCTCATGACAAGAGTGGAGATGGGACTGCTTGGAGCGTATAACAAATACAACAAGTCACCTTTTGAGACGTTCTACATGGGTGGTGACGGTATGTCCGGATACTCAAGCAGTTATGCGGAAGAGACTATCGGACTGCGAGGATACGAGAATGGCTCGCTAACACCATACAGCGCGGCAGGCTATGCCTATGACCGCTTCTCGATAGAGCTACGCTATCCGTTCATGCTCGGCAACACAACCATATACGGATTGGGATTTGCCGAGGCCGGAAACGCATGGAACGACACCAAGGATTTCAATCCGTTTGACATGAAACGCTCGGCGGGTCTCGGTGTACGTATATTCCTGCCGNNGGTCGGNATGATGGGTATTGACTGGGCATACGGTTTCGATAAGGTATTCGGAACAAAGGGAGGCAGCAACTTCCACTTTGTACTCGGACAAGAATTTTAACCTATATAATAAAACAAACGGCTTATGAAGCATATACTTTTTACTATCCTCGCACTGTGCATGGCCATGACTGCCAACGCACAGAAGTATGCTCTGATAGACATGGAGTACATACTTAAGAACATACCGGCATACGAAAGAGCTAACGAACAGCTGACACAGGTATCGAAACGATGGCAGGCAGAGGTGGAGGCATTGAACACCGAGGCCACAACCATGTATAAAAACTATCAGAACGAAGTGGTATTCCTGTCGCAGGAGCAGAAACAAAAGAGGCAGGAGGCTATCATGCAGAAAGAGAAAGAGGCAGCGGNCCTGANGAGAAAATATTTCGGTCCAGAGGGCGAACTGTTCAAAAAACGCGAGAGTCTGATGTCGCCAATACAGGACGAGATATACAATGCGGTGAAGGAAGTGTCCGAGTTAAGGGGCTATCAGCTTGTATTGGACCGCGCATCTGACAGCGGTATAATATTCGCATCACCAAAGATTGACATCTCAAACGAAGTGTTGCAGAAATTAGGCTATTAAACAGGAAAGCCACTAACAGCCCGAACGCAGAGCAATTAATAAACAAAAATAAGTAAAAGAGAAAAGAAATGAANAAGATTATCATTGCACTTGTCGCAGTATTTGCGGTAGCAATCAGTGCAAACGCACAGAAATTCGGCCATGTAGACACACAGAACATCATGCAGAGCCTGCCGGAACTGACAAAAGCGAACGGAGAACTGCAGGCCATCGCACAGCAGTATGAGAACGACCTCAAAGCAATGCAGGAAGAACTGGAGCGCAAGGCACAGGAGTTCGAGAAAAACAAGGCCACTATGAGTGCCACAGCACAGGAAGAACAGCAGAAGACGCTGCAGGATATGTATGCCAAGATACAGCAGACCGCACAGCAGAACCAGCAGGAGTTTCAGAAGCAGCAGGCCGAGAAGATGCAGCCTATACAGCAAAAGATTCTCACTGCCATACAGAATGTGGGCAAGAACGGCCAGTACACATACATATTTGAGCAGGGTGCGGCACTCTATATCGGCTCCGGCTCAAAAGACGTGACAGCCGAAGTAAAGGCAGAAATAAACAAGCTGAAGTAACAACAGGGCGACAAACCCGATACGGTTACCCGCCAAACGAAATCAGTCAACAAGATTAATCCGAGTTATACGCATGCTGACGGGATTCATATAATCCCGCCAGCGACATGCGGACACAATGATGTTTAATTTTGTTGACTGATTTACAAATACACCATTACAGGTCTTTTCACAAATACACCGACAATGAAGAAGACATTATTTACGTTAACACTCTGTTGCATTACGGCACTGACAGCCGCTGCTCAAAATGTCAAGATAGGATATTTCAGCTACAAGAGTGTAATGCAGGCCATGCCGGAGTACGCCACTGCTACCGCCACCGTAGAGAAATTACGTCAGCAGTATGCCGAGGAGCTGCAATCGGTACAGCGGGAATTCAACGAGAAATACGAGTTGTTCCTTGACCAGCAGGCAGCATTAGCCGAATCAATAAGACGGAAACGCCAGGCTGATCTGCAAACACTTTTAGAGCGTAACGAGCAGTTCAGAAAAGAATCGGAGCGACTCCTTGAGCAAGCGGAGCAGGAAGCCATGGCACCATTGCACACAAAGCTGCAGGAAGCCATAGAAAAGACCGGCAGGCAAGGCGGTTATCTGCTGATGGTCAACACCGACAGCGAGGCATGCCCCTACATATCGCCGGAGATAGCGGAGGACGTAACGTCACAACTGTCAAACCTTACAAAATGAGTTCACCAATAGGAGTGTTCGACTCCGGATACGGCGGCCTTACAATACTGCAGCAATTGCGCAAACGATTGCCGGAGCGTGACTTCATATACCTTGGCGATAATGCCAGGGCACCATACGGCCCGCGCTCCTTTGACGTGGTGTATGAATTCACACGACAAGCCGTACTGAAACTGTTTGACATGGGATGCCGGCTTGTCATACTCGGTTGCAATACGGCATCGGCCAAAGCCCTGCGGACAATACAGCAGAACGACCTGCCCGCATATAACCGTATGGCATACGGCATAAACGATATGATGCAGGAAAACAGCTGGCACGGCAACAGGGTTTTAGGCGTGATACGCCCCACTGTGGAGGTAATAGGACAGCTAACACGGTCACGCCATGTAGGAATAGTGGCCACAGAGGGAACCATACGCTCCGAGAGCTACACGATGGAGATAGCAAAACTGCACCCGGACATAACAGTAACGGGACAGGCATGCCCGCTATGGGCGGCATTGGTGGAGGCCGGCGAGGGAGACAGCGAGGGTGCGGAGTACTTCGTGCGCAAGCGCATCATGCAATTGTTACATAAAGACCCGCTCATAGACACCATCATATTAGGTTGCACACACTACCCTCTCCTGATGGACGCCATACGCAAGGTCACCCCCGATGGAATACAAATAGTAGCACAAGGGGAATATGTAGCGGCGGCACTGGAAGACTACCTGCAACGACACGCAGATATGAGCCGGCACTGTAGCAACGGCTCTACGGTGCAATATTTCACCACCGAATCACCGGAACGGTTCAAAGAGTGCGCCGCAATATTCCTGCACGAGGACGTAAACGTAAAACATATTGATCTGTAACACTTCCTTACGCCCGCCATACCCGTTATAAAACCAAGAAGATACAAGAATATTTATTGTGGCACATCAAACAAACCACGACATTAAAACAATTTCCTTGTCTGATTTCCTCAATATAAGAGTGTAAATTATAATTACTACCTCCATCACCATAATTCATTCTTATAATTGATGTACCTAAATATTTTAGTAGTAAATCTGTCGAATTAATACGCTCGCAGATACATCCCGCAGATGCAACCCACGCCAGATTTCTAATGAATGACACGGACTGCTGAAGTGTTCCATCAAGAAATTTGGCTTTATAAGTAAGTGGAAATCATACATAAAGACACAGAGAACAGTTCAGATCACCAAACCTTTGAAAGGTTTTCTTATACCAAACTGACGCATAGAATATAAAAACAACCTCACACGCCAAATGAAACGCAGCCTACTGACGCTACTAACTATCCTTTGTACTTTATACAACGTATCGGCACAGCCGGGCGACGCAAAATGGATTACAGCCGGCCAACACAGCGGAGCCTCACTGCCACTGTTCCGCAAGACATTCGACATAAGCGGGAAGAAGCCTCAGGTCACACTTTACGCCACGGCGTTGGGCATATACGATGTATATGTCAACAACCGTCCCGTCAGCCGCCACGAGCTGAAACCCGGATGGACCGACTACCGCAAGGAAGTGACCTACCAGACAATAGACCTCAGTCCCGCCATACACCAAGGGCGCAACGAGATAACCGTGCAACTGAGCAACGGCTGGTGGGCTGGCGCAATAAGCCGCAGAGTGTATGGCCATGACACGCCGCTATGCCTCATGGCCCGTATCGCCGCAGGCGACAAGACACTGGCTGTGACCGACACCACATGGCAATACTCCACCGACGGCCCGCTGCTTGTAGGTGACATATACAACGGCGAGCACTACGATGCACGGCGACAGGCCACGGAGTGGTACAGCGCCGCAGTAACAACAGTCCCGCAAATGACCGTGATACCGTTTGAGGGGCCTGAGGTACGCATACGCCCCGAACGGTTCTGGCGACATCCGCAGACCATAACGATATACAAAGACACCATAGCCACAGGCACGGACTATGGCCTCATCAAGCCGGAGCGCACCATTGGCAACCGGCCTTTTACTCTGCGCAAAGGTGAGACAGCTGTGGTAGACCTCGGACAAAACATGGTCGGCTGGATGGCCATTAACGCCAAGGCCACCAAGGGAACGGTGTTAACCCTGCGCCACGGCGAGATGCTGAACCACAACGGCGACCATAGCGGGCGACTGGACGACGGTCCCGGCGGCAGCGTGTGGCTCTACAATCTGCGCACAGCCGACGCCACACTGAGATACGTGTTCAGCGGCGCCCAAAAAGGCGAGCAATATCATCCGCACCATACCTTCATGGGGTTCCGATACGTATCGGTCAGCGCCACCGATGACGTGGAGATACGCAGCCTGACAGGCCAGGTGGTAGGCTCCGAGATAGCGGAATGGGGCGAATTTGAATGCTCCGACCCAAGCATCAACCAACTATACAGCAATATATGGTGGGGACAGCGCGGCAACTTCCTCAGCATTCCCACCGACTGTCCGCAGCGTGACGAGCGACTGGGATGGACCGGCGACACGCAGATATTCTCACGCACGGCGCTATATCAGTCTGACGCCGCGGCCTTCTACCGGAAATGGATGCGTGACATGCGCAACTCTCAACGCTCCGACGGTGCTTATCCCGACATCGCGCCATACCCAAACTTCTGGGGATTCGGCACGGCGGCATGGGGCGACGCCGGTGTCATTGTGCCATGGACGGTTTACGACATGACCGGNGACATCACCATNCTTGAAGAGAACTACAACAGCATGACAGCATATATGCNATGGTTGGAGAGACAGCAGGAGACGGNNGACGGCGTNACATACACACACATCGGCGCGGGAACGGCCACAGGCGACTGGCTGGCCTATGACCCTATAGACGCGCGCTATGTGGCCGTGGCATATTACGCCTATGTTGCTCAGCTGATGGACAGCATTGCCACCGTAACGGGACGCCATGCCGACGCCATGCACTACCGTCAGCTATATAAGGACATAAAGTCCGAGTTCCGCCAACGTTACATAAATCCCAACGGCAGTTTGTCCAAGACCACGCAAACGGCCTATCTGCTGGCACTGCGCTACGGTCTGTTGCCCGAAGCGCACAGAGCCGCCGCCCGCGACTCGCTGCGCCGCAACATAGAGAACAACGGCTACAGACTGTCAACAGGCTTTGTCGGTACCGGAATATTATGCACCACACTGTCTGACGAAGGTATGGACGACCTGGCCTACGCCCTGTTGCTGCAACGGGAGAACCCCTCGTGGCTATACAGCGTAGACCAAGGAGCCACCACCGTGTGGGAACGCTGGGACTCATACACACTCGACGGCGGCTATCACAAGCACCATTGGAACATGAACTCATTCAACCACTACGCATACGGTGCCGTAGCAGAATGGATGTACGCCTACATTGGGGGCATAAAACCGGATGCGGCGGGCTTTAAGACGGTGATACTGGCACCACACGCCGACCGCAGAGACGACAACCACCCTACCCTTGCGACACAGCCACGCATGACATGGGCACGCACAAAAGTACATACGCCGCACGGTGACATAACATCAGCATGGCGAAGAGCTACCGACGGACACTATGAATACACCTTCTCGTTGCCCGCAACCATAGGCTATCGGGTAGAGATACCAAACCTGCAGCCGACTGACAAGGTCATAATAAAAAGGAGATAGGCAGCGTCGGCAGCGTTTGAAAGACTCTATCTCTTGGCATTTCCAACATTTTTTGTTAACTTTGCACAAAATATTAACCACAAAAAAACACATCAACACAATGAAAAGCCCTTGGACGTGGGTGCCCTCACTGTATTTTGCCGAAGGCATATCATACGTCATGGTGATGATAAGATCACTCGTATTGTACAAGCAATTAGGCATGTCCAACGCCGACATAACCTTCTATACGGCATGGCTCAACCTGCCATGGGTCATAAAACCGCTATGGAGCCCGTTTGTAGACATAATAAAGACCAAGAGATGGTGGATAACATCCATGCAGCTGCTGATAGGAGCGGCGCTGGGAGGGGTGGCCTTCACCATACCGACACACTTCTGGATGCAGGGTACACTGTGCTTCTTCTGGCTCATGGCCTTTGCCAGTGCCACCCACGACATAGCCGCCGACGGTTTCTACATGCTCGGACTGTCGCAGCATGAGCAGACGGTGTTTGTGGGCATACGCTCGCTGTTCTACCGTTTTGCCATGATATTCGGGCAGGGAGTGCTTGTAATGATTGCCGGAAACCTGCAGGTGGTGTTCCGCAACAACTTCGCATACTCATGGAGCCTGCTATTCTACGGCTGCACGGGGTTGTTCATTGCCTTGTGGCTATGGCACGCCTACACAATGCCCAAGCCCGATGAGGACAAACAGCGACCTGACATATCGACCGGAGAGATATTGTGTGAGTTGTGGAAGACAGTCAAGACCTTTTTCCAAAAGGAGCAGGTACTGATAGGCATACTGTTCATGTTGCTATACCGTATGCCCGAAGGGTTGCTGGTAAAGGTAACGACGCTGTTCCTGATAGACGCGTCGCACAACGGCGGACTGGGGCTGTCGCCACAGGAATACGGCTTTGTGCAGGGCACGGTGGGGGTATTAGGACTGGTATTGGGCGGCATACTCGGCGGCATAGTGGCCGGCCGGCATGGGCTGAAGAGATGGCTATGGCCTATGGTATGCGCCATCACGCTGCCTGACATTGTTTATGTATATCTGGCATACGCACTGCCTTCAAACCTGCTTATAATAAACTCGTGCATATTTGTGGAGCAGTTCGGCTACGGTTTCGGCTTCACGGCATACATGCTATACCTTATATATTATAGCCGCGGCGAGTTCAAGACCTCACACTACGCCCTTTGCACGGCTTTTATGGCTCTGTCCATGATGATACCGGGACTGTTTGCCGGGGCATTGCAGGAGTATGTGGGCTACAGGATGTTCTTCATTATAGTAATGGCGCTATGCTCGGTAACATTCCTTATGGCCGCGCTGCTGAAAATAGACCCGGAGTTTGGCAAGAAAGAGAAATAAGCCGGAAGGGGATTGTATTGCAACAAGAAAACAGGATACACGCAAACATAGGAGATGACCGACAAGAATGGGACTGCTTGCGGGGAAGGACGCACAGGATTCCTTGCAAGATACAAGGAGCAATATCGCCGGAACATGATGCTGGCGCTGCCGGTGGCACTGACACAATTAGGGCAGATACTGACGCAGATTGTTGACAACCTGATGGTGGGGCATTATGGCGGCACGTCATCAACACCGCTTGCCGCCATATCATTCGGCGGTGTAGTATCTATGTTGTTCTTCTTTGCCGCCATAGGTATCGCGCTCGGACTGACACCGCTCATAGGAGAACTGCATGCACAGGGCAAGAAGCGGCAGGCGGCGGCACTGCTGCAGAACGGCATAGCGATGTATGTGCTGTTGGGGGTTACCATATCTGCCGTGCAATATGCCATAGTGCCGCTGATGTATCACATGGGACAGCCGGCCGAGGTTGTGGACATGGCTATACCATACTATAAACAGTTGATTATAAGCATGCCTTTCATAATGCTGTTCTTTGCCTTCAAGCAGTTTTTAGAGGGCATAGGCAACACGAAGGTGGAACTGGTTGTCACCATAATAGCAAACATAGCGAACTGTATTCTTAATTGGATATTCATCTACGGACATCTTGGATTTGAGGAGATGGGAGTGGAAGGAGCCGGAATGGGCACTCTGTTATCGCGCATAATGGGGGCGATAATGATTGCAGGCTACTTCGCAATGCGTTCCGACTATTGCGCTTACCTAAAAGAATTTGCACTGCGCCATTTCTCGTTGTCAGCTACACGCCGTCTGCTGTGCATCGGGTTGCCAATATCGGGACAGATGTTTCTGGAGTCGTCGGCATTCATAGGCACGAGCATAATGATGGGATGGTTAGGCAAAGAGGCACTGAGTGCCAACCAGGTTACGATGGCATTATCAAACGGTGCCTTTATGATTGTGCTGTCAATCAGTGCCGCGACCACCATACGCATATCACACTGCTACGGACGGCGTGACATAAACGAACTGGCACTGGCGGCCAAGGCGTCTTATCATCTGGTGCTGGCATGGAATTTGTTTACAGCAATAACGTTCATACTGTTATGCCATTGGCTCCCGACGTTGTTCACCCGCAACGAGGATGTTATAGGCATATCGGCTTCGCTGTTTGTCGTCACCGCATTATATCAGCTGTCCGACGGTCTGCAGAATGTATCGGTCGGAATACTGAGGGGCATACAGGACGTGAAAACCATAATGCCAATAGCATTCATAGCCTACTGGCTGCTGAACCTGCCGGTGGGGTATCTGATGGCATTCAAATTGGGAATGGGGCCGACAGGACTGTATGGCGGATACGTAGTGGGACTGTCTGCGGCAGCGGTATTACTGATAATGCGCATACGCAAGAGCATACGCAAAATAAGAAACAATCAGACTATCACAAGAACATAAACATTTAAGGACATGAAAACAGTTTACAAAACACAGGGAGTTTGCTCAAAAGCTATCGTAATAGACTACGACGAGACAACAGGAACAATAAACGAAGCGCAGTTTTTAGGCGGCTGCCACGGTAATACGCAGGGCATCACGGCGCTAATAAAAGGACAAAACGCCAAAGAGGTGATAGCACGTCTGAAAGGCATACGGTGCGGTAACAAAATATCTTCATGTCCTGACCAACTGGCTCAAGCCCTTGAAGAGATCGTGAACAAATAAATTAGATTATGAAAAGAATAGATTCTGATGAATATTATGTCATCGACTTATGCGATGAGGTGCTTGGCATGAAGGCAAGTAGGCAACATAAGTTTAATTTCTTACTAGGAGATACCGGCAGGAAGCTTCCAGTTGATGCCTACTATGAGGGNCTGAACCTTGTAGTAGAATATTATGNACNACAACATNCGGANAGNGTNAAGCNATTTGANCANAAAATGACNANAAGTGGTGTTCCCCGANGNATTCAANGNNNGATNTATGATGNNCGNCGNAAGGNNGTNCTCCCTCAGCATGGTATTCANGTTGTAGTGATATCCTTTCAAGATTTTGGCAAATCAAAAGAATTGAAACGTAACAAAGAGAATGACTTAGATGTAGTCAAGAAATTTCTCAAAGAATATGCATCACAATAACTAATATAAAACTATGAAATATCCATACAACAGCCTTGGGCGACCTTAATAGCTCATGGTATTAAGATGTCGATAACCGTAAGTGATAACTTAAGAAAGCACTAAACACATTCCACAGAGTTTTTGCCATAACCTACTAGATGGTTCAAGCAAAAGCATTCAAAGCGTACCGAGAGAGTCAATAGAAAATCCACGACCTATAAGACAATATGGAGTTGCATTAGTAGAGCTAGCCAATAATGCCGAATAATAAAATGATTATTTATTGAAAAATTATTTGTTTTATGAATTAAAGAAGTAGAATCTAAACTGATGAATATAAATAATTTAGTACACCCCTTTTATCATTTTTTCGTAACTTCCCACGATTTTAATGGAATAACCGAAATGGATTTGTTCCGTCAATGGAATGTTAATCCAAATGAAGGATACAAGTTGCTAATAAAACTTGTTAATTCTGGTGTTTGCACTATTCAGTCATCTTCCAATCCGCATATAATATATACGCCAGTTCGGGATAAGAAAGTAGTCTAAAAATTTGGTAACTACAAGGATTTTTCGTACCTTTATATCTGAATACCAATCATTTATAAAGTTCAAACAGAAGAATCCATTATGATTCCCGTGTGCAACAATCTCAGGCGCTATGCCAACAAGGTGTTCAAGGGAATCGCCGGAGACGGCAAGGGGACGATGGGATGGTGTCATGGCTTCAAGCTGCATCTGCTCTGCAACGACCGTGGAGAAATCATAACCTTCTGCCTTACATCATCCAATGTCAGTGACAAGGACAGGAGGATATGGGCCGTGCTGGGCAAAAAGATTTACGGGAAGCTCTTTGCCGACAGGGGATACATCTCACAGCCGCTGTTCGACACACTCTTTGCCGGCGGCGTACATCTGGTCACGGGCANCAAGGCCAACATGAAGAACAGGCTCATGTCGCTCTGGGACAAAATTATGCTGGGCAAGCGATACATTATTGAGTGCATCAACGAAATGCTCAAGACAACAGGAAAACTCGTACACACAAAGCACTGCTCACTGAACAATTTCATCATGAATCTCATTTCTGCATTGGGAGCCTATTGTTTCTATGATAACAAGCCGCAGGCCATTCAAGGATACCGTATTGAGGACGACAAGCAGTTGGCTTTATTCTAATGGCTTATCCCGAACTGGCGTAATAATTTCCATCTATAAAGAATTAGGATATATATTCTATACTATTGACATCGGATTATTCCTTGATATTATTTGCAAAGGTACGCAGTTTTTTTGAATAAGCGTGCAAATAGTGCAAAAATCTTATAAGTAAAAATATGTGTCAATTGAGTCTTATACAGTCGTTTGACAGCTTACTTCATCTTATAATTAAGAGGTCATTATTCGGTGTGNTTAGNATATAGGTTTTATGCTCCGAGAATTATTAAGAGNNTAGCNGTCCANTGAGACATAGCGCCAAGCAACACGAAAACATGCCAAACGGTATGATAATGTCGNCGGCGGTCATGCACAAAGAAATAGGTGCCTGCGGTATAAAAGAGTCCCTCACAAACAAGCATTGCTAAAGAAACGGAGGTAAGACGTTCCACAACAGGTTGAGCAACAAGTACGACACTCCACCCCATGATGAGATAGAGAGCAAGTGACAAACGAGGGTGTTTACCCATAGCGACAATCTTATATACCGTGCCACATATAACCATAATCCACTGTACGGCAAAGGTAAGCCACCCTACCCAACCTCCTATAACGGCTATACATATAGGGGTATATGAACAGGCTATCATGACATATATACTAATGTGGTCGCATTTGCGTAAGATGTCCTTTGCCTTTCCGGGGGACTGCCAATGCTAAATGGTACTGGTAAGGGACATAAGAAGCATGCCTGAACTAAAGAATATAGCTCCCA
>WFLX010018108.1_pt1 | contig 11557 bp, 9 predicted proteins | sample 4967041 | NCBI WGS metagenome assembly WFLX01 (sample SAMN12857096, study PRJNA449069) | gut metagenome | isolation source: stool from male and female vole | host: Microtus ochrogaster | place: USA:Florida | collected 2017 | reverse complement strand
CATCCCTTCAAGACGTATAAGTTCTTTTGTGACATCTTCCCTAACATCCTCAGGAAAGTACCTTTCCAAAATATCTTCAAGGGTTGTTCCTTTTATCTTATAGGCAAAATTGTCGATTCCAGTAGGCCATTGGCGTTCGATAGCCTCCCATATTTTAGTATATATCCTTTCGCTGTCGACCAATACTCCATCAAGGTCAAACAAGCACCCTATATCATTTTTCTTTTCCATTATCATATTTATGTTTATTCAATCATTGAGTTCATGTCTCGCAAGTTCTTTCTCATTGATATGCAAACTCTTAGAGAGACACTGCGCTATTTCTCTGCGTTCTCCGGGCAATGCGAAGCTTATCCAAAACTTACCTCGGAGAGGTAATCCTCTAATTTGTTAACCCCAGACTTCAGTCTGTGGGACCGCGACGCGAAGCTACGCAAAACGCATCACGTATTACGCAAAACGTAAAAATCTCTGCGCCTCTGCGCCCTCTGCGTGAGACAAAATCATACAAAATTACTCATTTTTTATGAAGTGCCAAAAAATTTTATTAATTTTGTAGTGAAAACGCTCAAAAGTGGATTTTATTCCTTATTTTTTGCGAATCTGACCATTATGATTAAAGATATAACTCTCCGTGTGTCTCCCGAAGTTGCCGCTTCTCCCGCGCTCCTTGCCCCGAAAGTTTTCGGAGCAGCCGGTTGTAAGGTAAACGATTGGAAGATCGTCCGTCGTTCGGTAGATGCTCGAAAACGTGACATAATCATCAATCTTACCGTAAGGATAGCATCANGTGAAGACTTAACTGTTCCTTCCGGCTATGTTCCTGTGAAGTTCCCAGACGTGTCTGAATCAAAAGAGACTGTTATAATAGTAGGAGCAGGTCCCGCAGGGCTTTTCGGTGCTCTTGAGTGCATTCGTCTCGGAATGCGCCCCATCGTCTTTGAGCGTGGAAAAGATGTGGATGCTCGCCGTCTCGATATCGCAACTCTTAACAGAGAAAAGAAGATAGATCCCGAATCCAACTATTGTTTTGGTGAAGGTGGAGCTGGAACATTTTCCGACGGAAAACTCTACACAAGAAGCAAAAAACGTGGGAATCCTTCTGAAGTGCTTTCGCTGCTCGTTCAGCATGGAGCTGATGAAAACATCTTGATCGATTCTCATCCCCATATAGGAAGCGACCGTTTGCCCGGAATCATGAAAAGTATCCGACAGACAATTATTAATTGTGGGGGAGAGGTGCATTTCCGTACTCGAGTTGAACGTCTTATAATAGAGGATGGAGCAATTCGTGGTGTGGAGACTTCCAATGGCGAAAAAATCATGGGCAATGCTGTGATTCTCGCTACAGGACATTCTGCCCGAGATGTCTATCGCAGTCTTGCCAACGATGGCGTAAAGATGGAAGCAAAAGGGCTTGCCGTTGGTGTGCGTCTCGAACATCCACAACGTCTCATCGACCAAATCCAATATCACAATCCAAATGGTCGTGGTCGTTGGCTACCGGTTGCCGAATACAATTTCGTGACTCAGGTAGATGACAGAGGAGTCTACAGTTTCTGTATGTGTCCGGGCGGAGTGGTTGTGCCGGCTGGAAGTGGATCTGAAGAACTTGTAGTCAATGGTATGTCAGCCTCAGCAAGAAGCAGCATTTGGGCTAATTCAGGTATGGTGGTCGAACTCCGTCCTGGCGATTTCCCGGAATATACCGGACGTGGAGAGTTTGAAATGCTTGACTTGGTAGAAGATTTGGAAAAGAAATTCTATAGAGAATCAGGAGAGAGTATCGTAGCTCCGGCTCAAAGAATGAAAGATTTCGTAGATGGAAAAGATTCAAAAAATCTTCCCCCTTCAAGTTATCTTCCCGGACTTTACGAAGCACGGATAGATAAAATGCTCCCACCTTTCATAGCCGGACGACTCCGGAAAGGTTTTCAAGACTTCGGACGAAAAGCAAAAGGATTTCTCGATAACAATGCAATACTGATCGGCTTGGAATCCCGAACATCAAGTCCGGTTCGCATCCCCCGAGATAAAGAGACACTCTGCCACGTGGAAGTAAAAGGACTCTATCCCGCAGGAGAAGGAGCCGGCTATGCGGGAGGCATCGTATCAGCCGCAATCGACGGCATGCGCTGCGCCCAACAAATCAAAAAATCCCTATCCCCCTAACTTCCCTAACTTCCCTAAAGCCCCTAAAGCCTTTAAAGTCCCTAAAGCCCTTAACCCCCTAAACTCCTAAACCAAAATATGAGCACAATATTAGCAATAGAGACATCAGGAAAATTCTGCAGTGTAGCTCTCATCCATGAAGGTCTCGCTGAGTTCAGCCGCGAAGATGACGTAGAGATGAATCATGCCCGAGCCATCGGTCCTTTCGTAGATGAATGTGTCAAAGAGGCTCGCCGCCGAGAATGGCACATCGATGCAGTGGCTGTCAGCTTGGGTCCCGGCAGCTATACAGGTCTTCGTATAGGTCTTTCAATGGCTAAAGGTCTTTGCTTCTCCCTAAATGTTCCTCTAATCGGAGTCTCTACATTGAAACTGATAGCAGTAAAAGCTATGTTCCGAAATATTGATTGGCAAGGAGACGAGATTCTCGTACCCATGATAGATGCTCGCCGTATGGAGGTTTACACGGCTGCCTACAATTTCCGTCTTGACGCTTTGATTGAACCTCAACCACTCATTTTGACTGAAGATTGCTACGTTAAACTTCCTTCTGACCGAGATATATACTTTATGGGTGATGGTTCTCAGAAATCCAAGGAAGTTTTAAAAGGGGAGAGGTATCATTGGCTCGATGGAGTTAATCCAAAAGCCTCCGACATGACAGCTCTTGCCGAGAAAGCATTCCGCGAATCAGACTTCCTCAACGTTGCCTACTCTGTTCCCGAATACCTAAAAGAATACGAAGCCAAAAAATCTACAGTCAAAGGCCTATCCTAAAAGCCTGGAGTGCTCCCATCTTGAACCCTCACAAGAAAGCCCGGAGGGCTGCCATCTTGAACCCTCACAAGAAAGCCCGGAGGGCTGCCTATCTTGTTAACCCCCAGTGAAACTGGGGGATAAATATGAACCTCAATTATCGACCCCGGAGGGGTCGAACTTAAAATTACTTATGAATATGGAAGAAAACATATACACTCCCACCACAGAAGCTCTGGCTCAGACTCCAGTTGAGCCCGAGCTCCTCACAATGATCCCCTACAACACCGGTATGGAACCCCTCCTCCTCGCAGAATACGGCCGCAACATTCAAAACCTCGTGGATTTCTGCGTCTCGATCCCCGACCGTGAAGAACGTACACGTTGCGCATACGCCATTGCTGACATAATGAAGACTCTATTCCCTGCTTTGAAAAAAGACCCTAACGACATTAAGAAAATCTGGGATCATATCAACATCATGTCTCGATTCGAACTCGACATTGATTTNCCNGTNNNTGTNATTCAGGCTGANGAGGCTAANCCNANTCCTGAACNNATTCCATANAGCAATTCNCNNGANATCATTTTCCGATATTATGGAAAGCATATTCAGAATATGGTCCGGACCGTGGCTGACATGGAAGACACTGAAGAGCGGAATAATCTGATTGGTGTGATAGCAAACCACATGAAGAAACTTATGTTTGCCCATAATCGTGAGGGTGTAAGTGATGCTAAAGTGCTCAGAGACCTCTGCTTTATGAGTGACGGCAAGATTGATCTCCTCCCGGGCGATATCTTTCTCTACGATTATCAGGAAGTGCAGCAACTCAACATGAAGCATAAACAGAATAATAAGAAGAAAAACAAGCAAAACTTCTGATCAGGATGAGCGAATTCATTGTTGAAGGCGGATCCTGTCTTCAAGGTTCTATCGAACCTCAAGGTGCAAAAAACGAGGCGCTTCAAGTGATTTGCGCCACTCTTCTCACTTCTGAGAAAGTGACAATCTCCAATCTCCCTGATATAGCTGATGTCAATAATCTNATCGACCTCATGGCGCATCTCGGAGTGAAGACTTCTTATCTCGNCCGCNANACNTGCGAGTTTCAAGCTGACAATGTCAACNTTAGTTTCCTTCATACGGAAGATTTCCTCAAAAAGGCTCAATCGCTTAGAGGGTCAGTAATGATTATCGGTCCTTTGGTGGCGAGATTTGGTGAGGCTGTTCTTCCTAAGCCCGGTGGAGACAAGATCGGTCGTCGCCGTCTTGACACCCATCTTATTGGCATAGAAAGGCTTGGTGGCAAGTTTGATTATGATTCTTCAAAAAGGGTATATAATATCACTGCTCCTAAAGGACTCAACGGAGTTTATATGCTTCTTGATGAGGCTTCCGTGACTGGTACTGCAAATCTTGTAATGGCTTCCGTCCTTGCAAAAGGGAAAACAATTATTTACAATGCAGCTTGCGAACCCTACGTGCAACAACTATGCCGCATGCTCGTCCGTATGGGGGCAAAGATAGAGGGTATAGGAAGTAATCTTCTTACGATTACTGGTGTCGATTCACTTTGGGGTGCCAATCATCGGCTCCTTCCTGATATGATTGAAGTGGGTAGTTTCATAGGTATAGCTGCTATGACTGGAAGCAACCTTACTCTCAAGAACGTGGGAGTCCGCGAACTCGGAATGATTCCTGATGCTTTCGCCCGGCTTGGTATCAATCTATCTGTAAAAGGAGATGATATTGTCATCAACCAGAAAGAGATTTATGAGATTGACACTTTCATAGATGGATCTATTATGACCATCGCCGACGCTCCTTGGCCTGGTCTTTCTCCCGACCTTCTCAGTATTTTCCTTGTCGCTGCCACTCAAGCGAAAGGTAGTGTGCTTATACATCAGAAGATGTTTGAGAGCCGACTCTTTTTCGTAGACAAACTCATAGATATGGGTGCAAGGATTATTCTGTGTGACCCTCATCGTGCTGCTGTGATTGGAAGTGGGAAATTCAACTCGCTTAAGGCGGCCAGAATGGTTAGTCCTGATATCCGCGCAGGTGTCGCCCTACTCATGGCCGCTATGTCGGCAAAGGGAACGAGCCGTATCGAAAATATCGACCAGATCGATCGTGGTTACGAACATATTGATGATCGCCTCAATTCCCTTGGGGCAAAAATATACAGAAACTAATGATAAAAGAAGACGAAATAACATCTGTTGGAAAACTCCTTAAGACTCATGCCTTAAAAGGAGAACTCAATATGCTCCTTGATATTGACCCCGGTTACTTAGAGGAAGGTAACCCGGCAATTCTTGACATAGACGGAATCTACGTTCCTTTTTACGCTGATAGCATCCGAACAAAAGGCTCTTTCTCATATCTTGTCAAATTTGAAGGTATCGACAGTGAGATAGAAGCAAAAAAACTTGTCAACAAGACTGTCTATGCACTCCGCGACCGCCTAAAGGAATATATGCTCGACAATTACGATGAAGAATATGCCCTCTACGACGATCTCATAGGTTGGACCATAAAAGACGTAGATTCAGGTGTGATTGGTAAAGTGATTGAAATCGATACCAACACCGAAAACGAACTCTTCATAGTTGAAACTCCCGAAGGAAACACCGTCTATATCCCCCTGACCGAAGATTTCATAGACCGCATGGACGAGGATACAAAGACCATTCACATGCATCTCCCCGAAGGCCTCATCGACCTAAATAGTTAGGTAAAAAGTATGCTCCGCATGTATCCAACGCCGTCAAAAGGAAACTTTTTCGATGGCATAATAAGTAATAGAGCATGCTCCGCATGCGTCCAAGAGCGTCTAAAGATAACTTTTTTCCAGCATTGGACTTCCTCTAGTGAATCCCTATCAAAAACTCAATAGCCTCGGAGAGGCGCTTTATGGCAATTGTAAAATTCACAATAAATGAGCAGTATAAAATATGAAGATAGTTAGATTATTATATTTATTCTTTGTCTTTGGATTTTTCATCTTTCCCACCAAGGCTCAAGACACTCCCCTCGAAGACATGACCTTCGCCCAGATGATCAAGTCCGTAGACCTGTCGCAAGATCCCAAAGCCGCCGACCTCATCCGAAAGTTCCAAGATCTCGAGGCTCGACAAAAGCTAATGAATGGCCCTCTTNCCCCNAANNAGGGNANNTGNAACATTGAAGCCTATAGANAGAAGGAAGTCATCCTCATCACGATCCCTGCTCACGAACNCTTNGCCCCAAATTCCACAGAGGTTTCCCCGGGAGCAGCAAAATATCTCAAACCGTTGATGAGATATATGAAAGACCCTGATATGTTTCGAGTCCTTCTCGTAATGCACACCGACAATACAGGCTCGTTNCAAAATATCGCGACAATATCACCGCCGACCGAGTAGATGCTATCACAGAATGGTTTGAGGATCAGGGTGCCGACACATCTTTTACATTCTCTTACGCCTTTGGGGATGAAGCCCCTCTCGTAAAAAACACCTCCATCGAAAACCGTGAGAAAAACCGTCGCCTCGAAGTCTTCCTCATGCCCGGCACCAAGATGCTCGAAGCCGCCCAAAAAGGCAAAATCGACTTCTAACCCTCAATCCCTAAAGCCTTTAGAACCCTTAAAGCCCCTAAAGCCCTTACAAAAATGCCCCAAACTCCCTACTACATAGTCTACGAAGACAAAATAGAGCGCAATCTCCAACTCCTCCGTAAGGTAGAGGAAGAAGCCGACGTAAAGATTATAATGGCTTTCAAAGCAAACGCTCTTTGGAAGACATTCCCCATCGTGAAGAGATTCTTCTCTGCCAGCACAGCCAGTTCCCTCAACGAGATGCAACTCTCCCTCGACTATCTCGGCAACGATGTACACGCTTATTGTCCTGTCTACACCGACGAGACTTTCCCGAAGTTCCTCGCCGGTTGCACCCATATCACGTTCAACTCCCTCGCCCAGTTCAATCGATTCAAACCGCAAATCGACGAATGGAACACAACCCATACCGAGAAGCCTGTAAGTACCGGACTCCGGGTCAATCCCCATTGCAGTGTGATTGAAACCGACATCTACAATCCCTGTGTTCCCGGTTCTCGCTTTGGCGAATCGGCTGCCGCCCTCGTCAATGGACTGCCGGAAGGAATCGAAGGACTTCATTTTCATGCTCTATGTGAATCAGATAGTCATGATTTGGCAAAGGTTCTTGATGCGCTTAAAGAGCAGTATGGTCATTTATTGCCGAAAATTAAGTGGCTAAATATGGGAGGTGGACATCTCATGACCCGTAAAGGATACGACATCGACTTCCTGATTTCCCTTATGAAAGATCTTCATAAAGAATATCCAAATCTTAAGATCATTATGGAGCCAGGAAGCGCATTCATGTGGCAGACGGGAGATTTAATAACCCAAGTACTCGACGTGGTGGAGGATGCCGGAATCAAGACAGCGATTATCGATGCCTCCTTTGCTTGCCACATGCCTGACTGTCTGGAAATGCCCTACAAACCCGTGATAGCGGAAGCCCTACCGGAAGAGGAAAATACCGACCTCCGCACCGGTGACCATCATTTTGGGGACACTGAGCGTCATACTTACCGTCTCGGTGGTAACTCCTGCCTAAGCGGAGACTTTGTAGGAGACTGGGACTTCGCAAAGCCATTGAAAGCAGGCGACATGCTGACCCTCTGCGATATGAACCACTATACCACAGTGAAAACCAACATGTTCAATGGCATCCAGCACCCCTCCATTTGGCTTCAACCCAAAGAAGGCGACCCCATACTCCTCCGCGAATTCACCTACGAGGACTACCGCGACCGCATGTCCTAAATAATGCATAATGCATAATTCAAAATGCATAATCCCTCCTCTTGCTCCTATGTACTCTTTATGGATAGTCTCCCCATCGCGACCTTAAGGTAGTAAGCATGCTCCGCATGCGTCCCACCGCGTCCAAGACAAACTTATAATAAATGAATGTAGACAAATACTACTGGACAAACCGTGCATCCATCCATCATATAGAGAGGCTTAAGGATTTCCTGCCAGCAAATAGCAACGCTGAAGAAATCCTTCGCTCAGGTATNCCCAGATATATNGAGCATATAGAAGATTCTATAATAAGCGAAGACCATCATCGCCGCTACGACNTGCTAATAGAATACNACATCTATCATCCATCTCATGGAATCTATTTTGGATGCCGTGAGACAACACTCCATGGTTTCGACCACCAAGTTGAAACCAAAGCAACCCTCGAGGAATGGAACAATGTCCTACCCCTCGCTCTCCGCCGACTCAACAACGTCTTCCCTGAAAAAGACTTTTCCTGTCGCCTCCGCGANACAGACAATGACAACGACCGCACCTTCNGGCCATTCTGGATTTCCCTCCACGAAGACGAATCTCCCGATGCCGTAGCTCGCNTGGCCCTCCGCTTAATTGCNGAAGCTTATCTCGACTTCATAAAATTCGCAACAAACGTAAGCAAGCATGCTCCGCATGCGTCCCAGAGTGTGCTATACCTAATCCCAGAACCCAAAGCTATCTCATATCCTCCAATCCGCACNGCNTTCACCCAAGAAGCCTACGACTCCTTCNTCACAAGACTCTCAGCAAACGTTGCTGTAATCTCAGACCTCCAACACAAAGACACAAATATCGAGCAAGTCATCAGCATAGTAGAAANCGTANTGCGAAGAGCAGAAGGGGAGGGCTATATCCAACGCTCTCCTGCATACGCNTGTGCTTGGACCCTCAGAGAAGGAATCTCCGACATAGAANTCAGCNCNATGATNAAANTCCTCTTTGAACTGATNGGCAAACAATTGAATCTAAAAGGCTCAATAAAAATCCCCTGGAAAGACCTCATCCGCCTCTTCCTCCGCCACGACGAATCCCCCTTCAAAGAGCAACTAAAGACCCTCCGCCCCCAAACCGACACCCTCACCACCCTCCGCACCATAGCCCATAGCCTCCTCCCCCAAATCAACTCGTAGGGACACACTGTGCATGTAATGCCGTTCAAATAAGCCCGGAGGGCTGCCAATCTTGTTAACCCCGAGCGTAAGCTCGGGGGTGATCTGCCCTCCTCTTAATAAAGCCCCGGAGGGGCGTAACTTTTTTTGAACCACATTAAACGCTCCNTACGTCCTCCCAACGTAAGTTAGAATATTCCGCATGCGTAGCCGAGCCTCCCCTTACAATTCATTATTCACTGTTCACTATTCACTGTTCACTATTCACTATACGTATATTTCCTCCGTCCTCGCAATTGCCTAACTTTGCACTCNCAANANCGATAAAATAATAGTAATCTTAAAAAATGATTTTATGAAATGGTATTGTTCAAAATGTGGTAAAATAGTTTACCACAGCATCATGCCCAATCCAGTGGGATGGTGTTGTGGAAAATTTGGTGTCCATAGCTGGAAAAAGTGTTAATCTTTGAGCATTTTAAAAATGATAAATGTTCATTAGTGTTTGATAAGTTGCCAAACAACAGTCTACCTCGAATATTTTACGGANATATTTTGCTAATAATCCANGNTNGTCAGTTTTGATGGTTNATAAGTTAGNTTACAACACTTTAGATAGTCTAAAATGTAGCAAATAAAAGACCGTTCTAAAAAATTAACACTTATTTAACACATCTATATGCNTCCTTCATTTTACGTTGGGTTATTATCTGGGTGTTCACCTTGATTCCGGACATCTCCTGGAGCTGGTCCGTCAGCTCAGTGCGCTGGTATGAGGGGCTGTATCCTCTGCGCATCTGGTCCCTGAACCAGAAGCCCCGCAGGGTCTCTATCAGGGAGTCTACGCTGACTGGCTCGCTCCTATATTGTGGATACCTGTCATTAACCTGTTTCTGCAGGATCTTGATTACCGTCATGGCTATGAAGCAGATGAGGAAGTGTGTCCTGATGCGGTCCGGACGTGAGAGACGCACCGGCCTCGCATCAAGAAGAGTCTTGGAGGTCCGGAACAGATGCTCGATCTCATGATGGAAGGAGCGCGCCTTGAGAATGAGCAGGGCGTCGTCTTCAAGCGAGGTGCCGTAGGCATAGAACCCGTCAAAGCGTGCCTCCTCCTCAATGGCCTTCTCGTCGATGACCATCTCCATCTCGGTGGCCACGCTGCCGTCCTTGGCGAGGTATGTGGTCTTTATGTATTTGCGAGGCGACTGCTGTGAGTGCCTCCCCTTCTCGTCCTTGTTCCTGACGATGACCTCCGCCGCCTTCAGCCGTTGCTGCCGCTTGTGCCTGAGGAACAGGGCGTAGTCGTGGCTGTATGTCACTATTATCCGCTCCATGCGCGTGACGCTAAGTTTCTTGGGTATGGCCTTGCCGCTGGCGTCCTTGTGATCTCCCCCCTTGTCTTTCTTCTCCATCCTCAGCCATTCCGGGTTGTCATACTTGAAGGTCTTCTCCACCAGGATCTCCTTGTAGAGTGTGACATCCTTGAGCAATCCCGGAGCCTTGGCCTCTTCTTCCAGCAGNTTGCNGAGGTTGAACACGTCNCNGTCGGGATCGTCGGTGGNCAATNCCGATGCCTTGGCTCTGTCGGCGCAGTACGATATCCTCCNACNTTCATGGGCGAGCGCCGTCTGCTGGTCTTCCTCCTTCAGCTTCGGGAGCGACTGCACGCAGATGTAGTNGCGCCCTTCGGCCATGTTGTAGCGGCGGTTGCCCTCCGAGGCCAACCCCGCGTCGGTGGACACCACGAACTCGGTCAGCCCGAACTCCCGCCCCAGGATCTCCTCCAGAGGCTGCAGCCAGACCTGCTCGGACTCGTTGCCGGGGAAGATGTTGAACGCCAGCGGTATGCCGTCGCCGTCCATGAACATCCCCATCTGCACTATCGGGTTGGGGCGGTTCTCCTTCGACTTGCCCCTTTTCCTCAGACCCTCGATGAACTCCCCTGTCTTCTTGTCTATCCTGTCAGTGTCGTTGTCCTCTATCTCGAAGTAGTAGTTGGTGCAGTCGAAGTAGATCACCCTCTCCTTGCGGTCCATGAACTTCCTCGTGCTACGGTACATGGCCGCCTGTATGGCGTTGATATGCCCCGACAGTTCGCTCAGCGACCTGTACATGTCGTTCTCCTTGAAGGAAGGCGGGAACAGCATCCCCTTTGCGAACTCGAACGTCCTTATCTTCGAGCACGGGCAGAGCACCCGGGAGAACACGAGCGTCCTGAGGATCTCATTGAGGTCGTACCTGATGCGCCGGTCTTTCTGGATATCGGAGCATATCGATTCCAGTCCGAGCCTGTTGTAGACAGGGAGCATGAACAGGTCGCCTCCATGGCGCAGGGGCTGGAGTCCCATCTCCATTTCCTTATATGTCGAGAACTCAACCGACACCACTTCCTTGCCGGCTTTCTCATCCTCGGTCATCTTGAGGGCGAGCCTTTTGACCCATTCGACAGGGTCGGCGCAACCCTCCTTTTTCTTTATGTCCTCAAGGGTGCCCAGTTTCTTCACGTTTATCGATGTGGGTTTCCCGTTGATGCGGGTCGATTTCTGTATGTAGGCCCACGTGCCTGTATTGGTCTTTATGAACGTCGCTTTCATATATGCTACTATTTGCTACAAAATTACAAAAAATTAATGAACT
>WFLX010290752.1_pt1 | contig 11564 bp, 9 predicted proteins | sample 4967041 | NCBI WGS metagenome assembly WFLX01 (sample SAMN12857096, study PRJNA449069) | gut metagenome | isolation source: stool from male and female vole | host: Microtus ochrogaster | place: USA:Florida | collected 2017 | reverse complement strand
GTTGCCTTACCAAGATTCGAACTTGGACAAACAGAACCAAAATCTGGTGTGCTACCATTACACCATAAGGCAATCATAAGCAGCAGGCAGACTCGACTGCCTTGAAGCGAGTGCAAAATTAGATAAAATTTGCGGGATATGCAAATATTTTAAGATTTTTTTTATTAAAATCGGTCGAGGACTGTCTCGAGGAGTTGGCGGACGCGGGGTTTATAGTCTGTATTGGCTTTTGTGGCAGTGCGTTCGGCAATGATGCAGCAGACGGTCATAGCCCGATGGCCAAGCATCTTAGCCATTCCCTGCAGACATCCTGATTCCATTTCGAAGTTTGTCACCGGGCGGCCATGGAAGCGAAAACTCTCTATCTTCTCATTGAGGTCGGGATCGGCAAGAGCGAGACGCACCTGCCTACCTTGCGGAGCATAGAAACCTACGGCAGAGATTGTGCAACCACGCACCATATCATCACGCCCGATACGCTCTACAAGCATTGGGTCGGCATCAACAGTGTAAGGAGCAGCCCAAGAGGGGAGCCAACCTGTGTGGCGCATAAACTCGCGCTGGAAATCGAGGTCGCAGACTTCATCGCGCATTGCGTAGTAGTTGAGAATACCATCTGTTCCGGTAGCTTTTTCTGCTATCACATAGTCGCCGATGTGGAGATCCGGTTGAAGAGAACCGGAAGTGCCTACACGCACCATATTAAGAGTGCGATGCACTGGGAGCACCTCGCGTGTCTGGAAATCAACGTTGGCAAGAGCATCGAGTTCTGTCACCACAATCTCTATATTGTCGGAGCCGATGCCATGCGAGATGCACATAATATCCTTACCTTTATATTTCCCTGCGATAGTATGGAACTCACGCGATTGGACATCGTAGTCGATGGAATCGAACATTTCAGCCACCATTGAGACTCTGCCAGGGTCACCGACGAGGAGAATATTGTCGCGGAGCTGGTCAGGGCGGAGGTGGATGTGGAATGCTGAGCCATCATCGTTGATGATAAGCTCAGAAGGGGGGATAACTTTTTTATAATTCATAATTTATTGCATAATTAATAATTTCTTGGATAATTTTATAACAAATTGAGGGGAAGTTGTTATTAAGGTAAATAGCATAAACAGAGAAAAAACTTATATGGTGACAGAAATGATAGAGAAGGCCATTGAGATTGAGGGTCTTCTTCGAGTGATCCGCGACGGAAATCCGCTTCCGGAGGCATATAGAATGCTCAAGGCAAAAGTGGCAGCCTTGGCTGAAGACGTGAATGGGCTCAAAGAAGAGGAAGTGAAGATAGAGCCAGTGGAATCGCAAATGGAGATTGTAATTACAAATCCCACAGTCGTGGAGGAGGCGCCGGAGGTTGTGTTTTCGAATGACCCAGTAGTGCAGCTGCCTGATGAACTTGACCTTACTGAGGAAGATGACATCATACTTACATTCGACGAGGGCACCGCGACAGAAGAAACTGTCCCAGAGGAACCGATTCGTGAGGAAGCAAAACCTGCTGCAGAAAAGAGTGCCACGACGAAGAGGGAAAAGAAATTGAAATCTGCGTTCTCGCTCAACGACAAATTTCTTTATGCGAGGGAACTGTTTGGAGGAGACATGAAGATGTTTGACTCTGCACTTGACTTTATAGAAGGGGTGGACGACTACAGCATCATTGAGGATTATTTCTTCAATGAGNNGGATTGGGATNCAGAGAATCCNANNGCGNNAGCTTTTATGGAGGTGCTTAANNGNANANTATGATTTCCAAGAGNCAAGAANCNAAAGTCAAGAACCAAGATTANNGGAATTANGCTTTATATTGTGCCTACCCCGGTGGGGAATTTGGATGATATGACATTTCGGGCAGTAGAGACGCTGAAAGATGTGGATCTGATACTTGCTGAGGATACCCGCACGAGCAGTGTGCTTCTGAAACATTTCGACATCCACACTCCGATGCAAAGCCACCATAAATATAATGAACATGCCACAGTGAAGCATCTGACGGAGCGGCTCGAAGCCGGGGAAAACATAGCNCTGATATCAGATGCAGGGACACCCGGGATCTCAGACCCTGGATTTATGCTCGTCAGGGAGTGCCGGAAAGCAGGAGTCGAAGTCACAGTCCTTCCGGGAGCTACGGCTTTTGTTCCGGCTCTTGTAGGAAGCGGATTGCCCTGCGACAGATTTGTATTCGAAGGATTTCTGCCATTGAAGAAAGGGCGTGCCACACGACTTGCTCAGTTGGCAGAAGAGCCTCGGACCGTCATAATATACGAAAGCCCTGTCAGGTTGCCACGCACACTTCGGCAGCTTGCTGAGGCATTCGGTGAAGAGAGGGAAGCATGCGTTGCGAGGGAAATTTCGAAAAAGTTTGAGACATTCCATGAGGGAACACTTAAAGAGCTTTGCGAGTATTTTGCAGTGAACACTCCCAAGGGTGAAATTGTTGTGTTGATTAAAGGTAAATAATTAAAAATAGAAATGGCTATGAAGAAATTTATTCCACTATTCGCTATTGGGGCAGTGATGCTGTCGGCATGTAGCGGTCAGAAAGGCAAAAGCGCTGAAGACTCACTTCAGATAGTAAGCGTTCAGTATGAGCAGGCATCCACATTCAACGACTCACTCCTTCTTCTTATGGGTGACATTTATGATGGCCTCGATTCCATAAATATGCAGGAGGGTCTCCTCTACAGCATGGACAAGGGTGGCGAGAAGTTCGACCGCCGAGCAGAAGTGCGCCAGAATCTTGAGAGCATCAAGGAGAGACTGCAGAAAAACCGTGAACTTTTGACACAAATGCAAGCAAAGCTTGACAAGAGCACAGGCGACAACTCAGTGCTTAAGAAGACAATTGCTGATCTGCAGGCAAGAATCACAAATCAAGAAGAAAAGATAGCTGACCTCAATGTACGTCTTGAGGCCGCCAATGCAGAAATCCTTCAGCTCAATGAGCAGGTGATCAAGGGAAATGCTGATCTCCAGGAAGAAAAGGCAGCCAAAGAGCAGGCTCAGGCAGAGGCAATTGCAGCTGAGAACCTTGCAAACCGCGTGTATTATGCAATCGGCACCAACAAGGAATTGAAGCAGAATGGTCTGCTTGAGAAGAAATTCCTCGGCGCAACTAAGGTGCTTCAGGGTGATTTCAATGAAAACTACTTCACTGTAGGCGACAAGAGAAACCTGAGTGTGATCAACACTGGCGGCAAGAAAGTGAAAATCTGGGGCAACCAGCCTAAGGACAGCTATGAGATCATCGACAATGCGAATGGCACTCAGAGCGTGAAGATCCTTAATCCTCAGTCTTTCTGGGAGAGATCTCCTTATTTGATCATTCAGATAGACTAATTTAATTCATAATTCTTAACGCATAATACATAATTATGCCAACTGAATTTATTAAATTCTGAGAAGTTTATAATTCTTATGAAGAGACATAAGGCTTTTATGATATGTGCTGCTATGGCCGGACAGGCCATGGCAGCCATTTCTGTTGATAATATAGACCCTCCATATTGGTGGACGGGTATGCACGACAGTACACTTCAGCTTCAGATACATGGCAACGACATCAGGGATGCTGAATTTTCGACAGATTATNCCGGAGTTAAGGTANACTCTGTGGCTCGCCTTGATGGNAGCCCCANTTGGCAATTNGTCTACCTCAATATTTCGCCAGAAGCGAAACCGGGAAAGATGAAGCTAAAATGGAAAGCCGGGAAGAAGACCATCACCCGCGACTATGAATTGAAAGCGCGTCGGGAGATGAATGGCGCCAAAGGATTTTCAGCTGCCGATGTTCTCTATATGATCATGCCCGACCGATTTGCCTCCGGGGGCGAGACTCATTCAGATGCACAGGGACTTAAAAATATAGTAGCAGAGAATAGGGAGAACCCTAATGCCCGACATGGAGGAGACCTTAAGGGTATTGCCGACCATATCGACTATATCGACTCGCTGGGAGTGACTGCAGTTTGGCTTAACCCGGTGCTTGAAAACGACATGCCGGGAGGAAGTTATCATGGATATGCCACAACGGATTACTATAGAGTAGACCCACGTTTTGGCACCAACGAAGAATACGCAGAGCTCATCGACACTCTTCATGGGAAGGGAATCAAGATGGTGATGGACATGATCTTCAACCATTCTGGCAGCCACCATCCATGGGCGTTGGATCCTCCGGCAAGCGATTGGTTTAACCATCAGGGCGATTTCCAGCAGACCAACTACCGCCTCTCCACCATCACCGATCCTTATGCTTCGGAGTATGACAAGGACTTAACGGTCAACGGATGGTTTGTAAAAGACATGCCTGACTTNAACCANAAGAATCCTCATNTNATGAAATATCTGATTCAAAATTCAATATTCTGGATTGAGGATGCCCAAATAGNTNNCATACGTATGGACACGTATCCATANGCCGACAGAGAAAAGATGGGAGAATGGATCGACGCAGTAATGGAAGAGTATCCAAATTTCAACATCGTAGGCGAATGCTGGTATGGAAGTCCGGCTGGAGAACAATTCTGGCAGAAGGGTTCGGCAATTGCAGCATCAATGGGTATTGACACGCGTCTACCAGTGGTGATGGACTTTCCGCTTAGTATACTTTGCGCTGACCTGAAGCCATTTAAGGTAGATTCAGAGGCCTGGAATGGCATCAATGAGATTTATGATCATTTTGCTCTCGACTACGTGTATGCCAATCCGATGAACGTGCTGAGGTTTCTTGATAATCACGACACTGACCGCTTCATACTTGAAGAGCCTGAAAATCTTGATGCTTGGAAGCAAGCTATCGCGATGCTGCTGACAGTGCCAGGTATCCCCCAACTCTATTATGGCACCGAATTGCTCATGAATGGCAGCAAAGAGGGTTCAGATGGATACGTAAGACGCGACGTGCCCGGTGGTTTTAAGGGAGATACTGAAAATCATTTTGATGCCAAAGGGAGAAGTGAGATTCAGAATGAAGCATACGACTTCATTGCCGGTATCAATAATTTTAGAAAGACTTCGAAAGCCATCGGCAAGGGAGATATGAAGCATTTCATGCCTACGAATGGTGTATACCTCTATCGTCGTTCCTACGGACCGGAGGAAGTGATAGTGATACTTAACGGTAAGGATGAGGATCTTGATCTTGATATGAGCAGATATTCTGAGATAATCAAGGAGGGTGATTCTTATACTGACGTGCTGACGGGAGAGACTTTCGTGCTTCGGGATGGGGAAAAGAGTCTTGCGCTGCCGGCGAGAGCGACCTGGATACTTAGTAAGGGTCAAGAGTGAAGGGTCAAGAACCAAGTATTTTTTAAGGGTAAAGAACCAAGAGTCAAGGAGCAAGGAACAAGATGAAGAAGATTAGGATAATATTGATGATGACGATGCTTTTGGGGATGCTCTGGAGCTGCAAGCCTACTGAGAAGGGGTATCGGCAAGCTTACGAAGCAGCCAAGAGCAAGCGTGATCAGGTGGATCCGGATGAGGCTCTGCTCACAGGAGGACATAAGCTTCTGAATGAAGAGGCCACCAACTGGAGAGTTATCGACGGCGACTCGCTGCAAGTGAGACATCTGTTTTTAAAACCAACCGATGGAGTGAAATGGCCTCAGAGGGGCCCATATAGATTGGCAGTGTCAATGTTTAAAATGACCACCAATGCCAACTCTATGGTGGAAGACCTCAAGAAGCGAGGGAGTCTGCAGCCTGTAGTGGCCACTGATGGGAAAAACACCTATTATATAATCGCCGGGAGTGCCTCATACTTAGACTCGCTTGGGAATGTGCTGAAGACATTCAAGAAGGAGAATCCGGGATTCCAATATATCGGGCTAAGCCCGGAGAGGCCGGTGATTATGGTGGGAAGATGAGGGGCAATGATAAATTATCAATGATAAATGATAAATAATCTGAGTTATTAATAAAAAATGGGCGGGATTTAGGAGATTCCGCTCATTTTTTATTATCTTTGCATATTGAAACAGAANAATCGAAAGAATANCCGAAAAAAAATAAGAATACAGNAANGAATGGGAAAAGTCTTAATCATCGGCGCCGGCGGCGTCGGCACAGTTGTGGCGCATAAGTGCGCACAGCATCCCGAGGTGTTTAACGAAATTGTGATTGCCTCGCGTACAAAATCGAAATGCGACGCTCTTGCCGCCAAGATCGGAGCTCCCAATATCACCACCGACAGCGTAGATGCCGATGAAGTGGACCAGATAGTGGAACTCTTCAACCGCCACAAACCCGACATCTGCATCAATGTTGCCCTACCCTATCAGGACCTAACTATTATGGAGGCATGCCTGAAGTGTGGTGTAAACTATCTTGACACAGCCAACTACGAACCTAAAGATGAGGCACATTTCGAATATAGCTGGCAGTGGGCCTATCGCAAGAGATTTGAAGAAGCAGGGCTTACAGCTATCCTCGGATGCGGTTTCGACCCGGGTGTGAGCGCAGTGTTTGTGGCATACGCAGCCAAGCATCACTTCGACAAGATGGAATATCTTGACATCGTAGACTGCAACGCCGGCAACCATGGCAAAGCATTCGCGACCAACTTCAACCCTGAAATCAATATCCGCGAAATCACTCAGAAAGGAAAGTATTGGGAAGATGGCAAATGGGTAGAAACTGAGAATCTTGAGATCCATAAGCCCCTCACCTACCCCAATATCGGCGAACGCGAAAGCTACCTTCTCTATCACGAAGAGCTTGAGAGCCTCGTGCAGAACTTCCCGACTATCAAGCGCGCACGCTTCTGGATGACATTCGGCCAGGAATACCTGACTCACTTGCGTGTGATCCAAGACATAGGTATGGCTCGCATCGACCCTGTGATGTATAACGGCCAGGAGATTATCCCGATACAATTCTTGAAGGCAGTGCTTCCCGATCCGGGATCGCTTGGAGAGAATTATACCGGAGAAACTTCAATTGGTTGCCGCATACGTGGTATCGACAAGCAGGGCAAGGAGTCAACATATTATATCTACAACAACTGCTCGCATGAGGCTGCTTACAAAGAGACTGGAGCTCAGGCTGTAAGCTACACCACCGGTGTGCCTGCAATGGTAGGAGCTATGATGTTCTTAACCGGAAAGTGGGTTATGCCTGGAGTGCACAATGTAGAGGAATTTGATCCGGATCCCTTCCTGGAGACCATTGCAGTGAATGGGTTGCCCTGGCATGTGATTGTAGACCAAGACATTGAGTTATGAGAAAGGCATATATATGCATAGCGATGGCGGCTGCAGCAAGTGCTGCTGCCGCCTTCTCTGCTCATACGGATAGCCTGCAAGCTGAGCCATATAGAGTCATTACACAGAAGGGAATAATCGAAGTGACTCCGTTGAGTAATGACATTTTCCGTGTGAATGAACTTAAAAGTCTTTCTGAAGCAACTCCTGCATCCACTCAGGCTATAACATTCAAAGGCACTAAGAGCGATATCCTTACGTGGGCTAATGCTGATAGATTTGTGATAGAATCGCCAACTACTACAGTGAATATTGACAAGAAGACGGGTAAGGTGTCGTTTTACGACCAAAACGGCAACCTCCTGCTGTCGGAAGCCAATGGATTTAAAGCTGACGGGAAAGAGCAGACACTCACATTTCTGACCCCGGAAGGCGACAATTTCTATGGTGCCGGAGAGAGAGGGCATAGCCTGACACTGAATGGCAGCGACCTGACAATGTGGAACCGCGCCAACTATGGATATACGGAGGGTGATGACCGAATCTCCCAGACCAATATCAACATGCCTTACATAGTAAGCGACAACGGTTATGGACTTCTCATCGACGACTATGCCAAGGCATGGCTGACCCTTGGAGAAGACACAATAGCATATCGCACCATATCCAAGAAGCCATTGAGCTACTATTTCATCAATGGAGACGGCACTCTCGCAGGGGCCACATATTCATTCTCAGAACTCACAGGAAGACAGCCTCTTCCTCCTTTCTGGACCATGGGCTATATCACATCGAAATATGGCTATCACAATCAAGATGAAGCATACGGAGCCATCGACTCGCTAAAGCAGAGAGATTACCCTGTTGACGGCATGATCTTAGACCTTTACTGGTATGGAGTGGAGACTGATATGGGACGGCTCGAATGGGACAAGAAGCAATGGCCTGACCACAAGAAAATGCTTGATGACCTTAATGCACAAAAGATTCATATAGTGCCTATCCATCAGCCATACATCAACAAGATAGGAGCCCTCGACAACTACAATCTTCTTGAGAGCAAGGGCCTTTTGACTAAAGATGCCGACGGAAACACCAAAGACGTCACCACCTGGGTTGGAGATGCCGGAATGTTCGACATTGCGAATCCTGCCACCCGCGAGTGGATGTGGGAGAGGATGAAGCCACTGACAGCAGAGGGACTCTCCGGATGGTGGGGCGACCTTGGAGAGCCGGAGGTGCATCCTCTTGANATAGTNCATGCCNACGNAGNGACAGCGGAAGAATTCCATAACGCCTATGGCAACGAATGGAGCAAGATGATATATGATGGACTTCGCAACGACTTCCCCGACATGCGCCCCATGCTCATGATGCGCGGCGGCACTACAGGTCTGCAACGCTACAGTGTATTCCCTTGGACATCAGACGTATCCCGCTCNTGGGGAGGACTCCAGGCACAGAACAAGCTTCTCCTTAGCTCCGGACTTTCAGGTCTTGGATATATGGCCAATGACGTAGGAGGATTTGCCGTGGACCCAGCAAAACCTTACGATCCGGAACTGTACGTGCGCTGGGTGCAGGCAGGGACATTCTCCCCTATATTGAGGACTCACGCACAAGACCGTCCTGAGCCATATCACTACCCCAATCAGGAAAACATCATAAAGAAATTCATCCGGATGAGATATGAATGGCTTCCTTACAACTATACTCTTGCCTACGAGAATGCAGCCTACGGCATGCCACTTATGCGTCCGCTCAACTTCCATGGTGAAAATGAAAACAAGGAGAAATATGCCGACATCAGCGATGAATATCTATGGGGCGAGAGCGTACTCGTAGCTCCTGTGATGACAAGTGGAGCCAAGAACCGAAAGGTAGTATTCCCTGCAGGAGATTGGATCGATTGGAACAATCCTGCGAAGACCTACAAAGGCGGATCCACCGCCACCGTAGCGGCACCTCTGAATACATTGCCACTGTTTGTGAAAGCCGGAAGTTTCATACCGCAATATCCGCATAAGATTCAGAACACTTCGGAATATAATCCAACACTGCTGACAGTGAAATACTTCCCAAGGAAAGAATGGAGCAACTACCAGCTCTTTGACGACAATCGTCTCTCCCCCACTTCGCTTGAAGACGGTCAGTATCAGTTGACTACTTTCAGCGGCTCTAAGCAGGGGAATGAGATATATATCAACATAGATTCTGAGGGGAGCTATAAGGATATGCCTGAATTGAGGATGATTACCCTTGAAATCGTTGGGGTAGCTAATCCAAAGAGAGTGGAACTTGACGGTCAGAAGCTTGAGCGGATGATATCAGCAAAGGCTATCAGGCAGTATGGTTATAGTTATGATGCGGCTAAGCGGACTATCTCGGTCGTGTTCCCTTATACTTATAAGAAGACGGCCATAAAGGCATACTAATCCAAACACAAATCGCCTCTCCGAGGCTACAGATTCTCTTCATATACCCCAGGCTGAAGCCTGGGGTTTCAACACAATCATCAGGTCTCCGACCTGAGAAATAGGATAATAAAATTTTAAACATCATGATTAATAGAAGGATATTAGCAACTGGGGGTGTGGCTTTTATGGCTGCTTCGGCGCTCGCTTGCACCAACTTTATAGCCGGAAAGAAGGCTACAACTGATGGAAGCGTAATGATCACATACGCTGCTGACTCACATACACTTTATGGCGACCTGTCGCATACTCCTGCGGCTGTGCATAAAGATGGCGCGATGCGCAAGGTAGTAGAATGGGATACCGGCAAGGAACTTGGCGAGATACCGCAGCCGAAAGAGACTTACAATGTAGTGGGCAACATGAACCAGTATCAGGTAGCCATCGGCGAGACTACTTGGGGAGGACGTGAGGAACTTATGGACACCACCGGGAATGCCATCATCGACTATGGCTCGCTCATACAGATAGCTCTCGAGCGTTCGAAATCTGCATCGGAGGCAATCGATGTCATGACCAGCCTGGTGGCACAATATGGCTATGCTTCAGAGGGGGAATCCTTCTCTATAGCTGACAAAAACGAAGTGTGGGTGATGGACATGATCGGCAAAGGAGCAGAGAAAGGGGCTGTATGGATTGCAGTGCGCATTCCTGATGATGCCATCTGTGCACATGCCAATGAGCCACGCATCCGTCAGGTAGATTTGAAAGACAAGAAGAATGTAAGATATTCTAAAGATATGATATCTTTCGCTCGCCAGCGTGGATATTTCTCAGGCAAAGACAGCGACTTTTCGTTTGCCGACGCTTATTGCGTGCACGATGCTGCTACTCGCCGCAGTTGCGACGGACGCGCATGGGCTTTTATGAGAAAGTTTGATCCCAACCTTGACAAATACTATTCATGGGTGATTGGCGAGAGCAACGATCCAATGCCTCTTTATGTAGTGCCAAACAGGAAGATTTCACTTAAGGATATGCAGGATTGTATGCGTGATCATTATGAGGGAACTCCGCTTGATATGACCCAGGATGTAGGAGCCGGACCAAACCATGTGCCGTATCGCTGGCGTCCTATGTCGTATGAAGTGGATGGCAAGACATATTGCATGGAGCGTGCCACAGCCACACAGCAGACCGGTTGGAGCTTTATATCTCAAAGCCGTTCATGGCTTCCGGATGCAGTGGGCGGAGTATTCTGGTTTGGCACCGACGACACTAATACTTGTGTCTACATGCCACTATACTGCTCGCTGACAGAGGTTCCGATGCAATTTACCGTTGGAGATCTCTATGAATTCAACATGAACTCCAATTTCTGGATGAACAACTGGGTTGCCAATCAGGCTTATAACCGCTACGACCTCATGATACCCGACATACGCAAGGTGCAGAATGGCCTTGAGGAGAAATATAGAGATTCACGCGAAGCATCTGAGGCTCAACTTCTTCCGCTTGCAGAGGCAGGAATGATAGGACAACTTACCACCTACGTCAATATCGAGGCAGCCGCAATTGCCAAAGAGGCAACAGACTGCTACCGCAACTTAGCGGAATTCCTGATGGTGAAATTCCTTGATGGCAACGTCAAGAAGCAGAATGAGGATGGCAGCTTCAAGAGAAATCCGTATGGCCTGCCGGCATCTCCTGAATGGCCCGGGTATGATAAGAAGTATTATGAGAATATCGTAAAGGAGAGTGGAGATCACTTCCTTATCAAAGATTAAAGACTAAAGATTAAAGATAAAAGATAAAAGCTTCGGGATCGAAAGATTCCGAAGCTTTTTTGTGAGCCACTAGCCGGACTCGAACCGGCGACCGTCTCGTTACGAATGAGATACTCTACCGACTAAGCTATAGTGGCTGGCGAATT
>WFLX010254174.1_pt1 | contig 11565 bp, 11 predicted proteins | sample 4967041 | NCBI WGS metagenome assembly WFLX01 (sample SAMN12857096, study PRJNA449069) | gut metagenome | isolation source: stool from male and female vole | host: Microtus ochrogaster | place: USA:Florida | collected 2017 | reverse complement strand
CTTTATTTTNGGAAATAGTNGGTAGTTATTTCGGAAAGGGGTGTTTGCACCTATTTAGTTATCAAATAGTTACGACCCCTAAAAAATGTCTATAGTAATTATAGTAATTATAGTAATTATAGAGAGGGAGGAATTTTAACGCGCTAAGGCGCATTCCTCCCTCTCTTTTTTGAGGAGAAAAAAGTCTCAAAGAGATAGGTCTGGGATGAGATCTGCAACACAATAGAGACACCCTTATAGTATGAATCTGGACACCGAAAAAAGGAGTGTAATAGTAGTGCAGGGTCTAAAAGTAGACAAAATAGATGACTTCTCCAGATGGAGAGCAACACTGACACCGAATTTGTATCTCCAGAAAAGTCGCAATTTTCACAAATTCCACACTGAAAAAGAGNTAANACAATNTCCTTTTGTAAGAANCANAAGATANAACNCAATTACTCCTACTTTGCCCTATCTTTGCAAATAAAANACGATATTATGGACTTGACGCAAATAGAGAGAGGGCAACTGGATTTATTGTTAACTCCAGATCCGAACACAAATAAACCGAACATACCGAGAGAAGAGGTATTGAAAACTTGACAAAGTTGACACCCTCTGCCCTCCAGAATCCTGCAAGTGTGTAAAATATTATGTGGGTAAACGGATGAGGTAATATGAGGGAGGAGAACCAGAACCTGACCAAATTAGACCGATGAGAGCAAGAAGTAAAAAGGCAGTTATAATGTTATCTCCCTTTCCGAATCCCAAAGGATTGTATNGNGNGGAACTGGAGACCGCNCTTNAACNTNTCTGCCTTATTNTCCACGCAGACCNTCTGGAAATGTTTTGGGAGGATGATAGAGGACTCCTCCACCTACGANAACNCCACCAAATACCGCTCTCCNTACAACCTGCAATAAAGGCACTCCACCGAAGTAAGGAGGGAAATCTATATTATGAACTCCACGACAAAAACAAAGCAGCGGAGGCACTCCTGCCTTTTCTTACAGATGGCAGGACTATAAACCACTTTCCTTACCCTCCTGCCCAGTGGTAGAGGTATACTAAAGTAGTATGGAATTAGTGAAACTACAATAGAGAACCCTCTCCAAAATACACTGCACGGGTCTAAAGTAGACAAAATAGATAAAATTCTTTGTGTAGTCAAGGATCTCCAGAATCTGGAAAAGCAAGTTGTGTTTTCGTATATACAAATCCGAAAAGCAAGTTGTGTTTTTGTACGTACAAAACACTGCCCACCACCTATCGGATGGATGGGGGGAAAGGTCGCAACTCCCCTTTTTTGTTGAGGTATTTCAGTAATATAGTAATATAGCAATATTGTAAGCCAATATTAAAGCAATGTAGTTTGTTGGAATATACGTATTTAACTATATAGGTCTATAGTGATATAGTAAACAAGTATTCAAGTAAACAAGCACTCCAGTAACCGAGTATTCAAGTAACCGAGCATTCCAGCAAACAAGTATTCAAGTAGCAGAGTATTTCAGTAGTATAGTATTCCAGTAGTAGAGTTGGGAAGTTAACCCTTTAAGGGGTCTAACTAATGTATTCAACCACAAGAGCAAGGTTTCAAGTAACCGAGTATTACTGTAGCAGGGCATTCTAAAAGTTCAGTTTATTAGTAAAGTTGGATATTTGTCTAACTGACTTTGTTAATCCCTCGACTAAGGTTTCAAGTATGGCAGGAATACCCTGAAACTATGTGCAGGATTTGTCAAGCAAGTTGTACTTTTGTCATTACAAAAGATGATCCTGCCAGACTTCCCTTTGAGAAGAGGGAGAGGAGTCTGGATATAGTTTTGGGTAGATCCACCCAAAAGAGCCTAATATTTGGCTCTGGAGAATAAGGCATATTTCATAGAAAGAGTAAGAGGAGAGGTAGGTCAACACCTCTACTCCCTTTTCCTTTTCGTTGATGTCTGCAAGATGTGTTTTTGTCGGACACCTCAACCAACACCAGAGGGAGAGGAGACCCCTCCACCCAGAGCCAGACAAGGAAAGCAGGAGACTCCAGATTATTGAGACTGGAGTAAGAGAAACAACGGAGTTACAACGGATGGCATAAGACCCAATAGACCTTTCTCCCTTTAAGATGAGGAGGAGCAGTCTGGAGCAAAGACACTCCAGAAATAGAACTTTTGAGTATAATATTGGCAGGGAATAAAAAAAGTAGAAGATTATTTTGCAATAAAGAAAATAAGTATTATCTTTGCATAAAAAATAAGTAATACGATATAAAACCCCAATATGGCAAACAAACGGCAAATAGTAGTAGTGGGAGGTCTCCCAGTCAAGGCAGGAGGCTCTGTAATGGAGCAGGGGAGGAGTTGGCGCAGCGCAGTAGCCAACTTCATAACTACGATGGACGTAAAGGAAAGCAGCCGCGCCCTCTACACTCGCACTATTACCCAGTTCTTTAATTGGGTAGAGGAAACTGGCAAGGTGATCAAAGACCTCACCAGACAAGATATTTTGGAGTATAAAGATCACCTCCACGCCTCTGGACTATCCGCCCTAACTATTGGCTCTTATATCGTAGCAGTTAGGAAGTTTTACGAATGGGCAGAGGCTTATAAGATATATCCCAATATTGCCAAAGGAATCAAGACCCCCAAGAGGGTACAAGCCTTTAAGAAACAACACCTCACAGATAACAAGAGCGGAGAGTTACTGGAGCATTTCCAGAGCCTCTCTCTTCGAGACTATGCAATAGTTAACCTTATACTCCGCACTGGACTCCGCACAATAGAAGTAGTGAGGGCAGATATAGGGGATATTACTTTCAAGGGGGAGCGCAGAATCCTTAAAGTATGGGGCAAAGGACACACCGAAAAGGATGATTTTGTAATACTGACCGAGAAAGCATATCAACCAATAAAGGACTATCTGGAGACCAGAAAGGGAGCAAAACAGAGAGAGCCTCTATTTGTCTCCAATTCCAGACAGAACGCAGGGGAGAGACTGACTACACGCACAATTTCCGATATATGCAAAAAGGGTCTCCAAGCAATAGGACTGGACGGAAAGGAGTTTACCGCTCACTCTTTGAGACATACCACCGCAGTAGCGATATTGAAGCACGGAGGATCTATTACCGATGTGCAAGAGGTACTCCGACACGCCTCCCCAGTTACCTCCCAGATATATACTGAATCAGTTAAAGAGGAGTTGAGACTGGAGAACGCTCCAGAGGCTATGTTAGACGCTGCATTTTAAAGATATGGAAAATAAAAAATATATCTGCCACCGAACCAATAACGATAATATTAGTAATACGATATGAACTCACTCACAGNCTTTNTCCAGACAANCCTTNACNCTACCCTNTTTGATAGNNCAAATATGGCANTTCCAGAACTGGTCATTAAANCNGTTAAGGGGAGGATGGGNAAGTAGTTGCAAACTGGATGGCAGCCAGAGCCNACCNTATAGACAAGANAAAAGTGTAATAACACGCCACCACCCTACAAGAANACTGGAGCNGGGAGGAGAGTCTAAAGACCTCCTCTCCTACTGGATGGAGCGCAATAACCAGACCTCGACCTTTGAGGCAGTTTGCTCTCTTTGCTCTGCAATAGGAATACAAGCACCAGAGAGACAGACCTCCGAGGAATGGGAGAAGCATAAGGCAGCACTGGAGAAGAGGGAGAGCCACCTCTCCGCGATGAGGAACGCTCTCCAGAACACCGAGCAGGGCAGGCAGGTAATTGCATACCTAAAGCAAAACAGAGGCTACACGGAGGAATATATTGCAAAATTGGTAGAGTGGGGAATTGGGGTAATAACCCCAGAGATAGCCGCCCAGATGGGAGACGATATCCCACGATCTCTCCAGATAGATAAGCACCTTTTGGCAATACCATACCGCAACAGAGACCGCCTTTTAGGTTTCACTTTCCGCGATGTAACTGGAACTTTGGGAGGAGGAGATAAATACCGCTTTACCTATGGACTGGAGAAGAAAGCAAACCTATTTGGACTCTCTGGACTCCGACTCTCTGGCAACCGAGACAAAGACCGAACCCTTACAATAGTAGAGGGTCAACTGGACGCTCTACATGCCCAGTTAGAGGGTCTGGAGAATGTTGTGGCAACTGGAGGAGTATCTATCTCAACAGAAGCACTCATAGTGGCGAAAAAGATGGGAGTGGAGAAAGTTGTCTTAATTCTGGACACAGAGGACACTCCAGAGAAAAACACCCAGAGAAATAAAGACCGAGCCAAAGCACTCCGCACAATAGCCTCCGCAGGTATGGAGGGATTTATTGTTACGCTGCCCTCCGATGATGGAGTAAAGACCGATGTAGATAGTTACCTCAACACCCACACAATAGACCAACTGGAGGCAGTTATAGAGACCAATGAAAGCGCAGCACTATTTATCTACCGAATGATAGAGGAGGAGGCTCTGGCGAAGTATCAAGCGCAGAAGCAAAAAGAGGTCTGGGATGAGCGCAATATATCTGACTTTAGGAAAGCAGTATTAGCACACCTCTCCGACCCAATAACCAGACCTACCGACCGCGATGCAATCTATAAGGCAGTCTCTGACTTTTCCTATGGCTCTATTACCGCCACCGCACTACAAGAGGAGGCAGAGGCTATAATAGCAGTCGAGAACGCCAAGAGACAGACGGAGGAAACCAAGCGGATAATGGAGCAAGCCTCCAATCTGGCAAAGGCAGGGAGACCAGAGGAGGCTCTGGAGTTGGTATCTAAGGAAGTGCCGAAACTAAGAGAAATTAACCGAGATCAGGAACTCTCCAAATATCTGGCTACTCCTCCCTTTGGGAAGTTCAGCAACCTCAACGGAGGAATAGAGACCCCTTACTATTTTTGGGATAGAAAGGAAGAGAATGCAGAGCAGTTAATCCTGCCCTCTGGCGCACTCACTATAATAGCCGCTCCGACTTCTCACGGCAAGAGTACAATGTTGAGGAATCTGGCACTACACACCGCGAAGAATGATACAAAGGGAGCAGTATTATATTTCACTTTGGAGGAGTCTCTGGATAATCTTAAAATCCAGTTTGCGACACTCCAAGCCGCGCCCTATCTACCCTTTATATCCAACAACTATTTCAAGACAATACAAGCCTATAAGTTGAGAGGATCTACAGAGTATTTCGCGCGCACGGGAGACTTTAACCAAACAATTCAAGAAGTGGAGACCCAGTTACAACTCTTTGAGGAGCAACTCTGGAACACTGGGAGAATACGCCTCTACTTTATGGAGAGACCAGAGAGCAGCCACCTAATAGAGGTAATCTCCTACCTCTGCAAACAAATCAAGGTCAAAGCCGTATTTGTGGACTATATCCAGAAACTCCATAAGGCAGGATATAGGAATAACCGCAGGGAGGAACTGGGAGAGATAAGCCAAGATTTTGAGAGTCTGGCTCTGAAATATGGCATACCGGTAGTAATGGGAGCGCAGGTAAATAGAGAGGCTCTTTCCCCTTTGGAGATAGCAAACCAGAATATAGGAGACTCCTCTAATATCGAATGGGGAGCAAGTGTAATTGTATTGTTATGGAACTCCGATTTTAAGGCACTTCCCAAGAGCCAACTATGGGAGGGAGACCCAGACAAGAAACGCTCTCCAGACCAGACACTAATAGAGAGCCGAGGTCTCACTCTGGGAGAAAAGGGAAAGATGTTTGCACTACTCTCAAAGAATAGAGGAGGCTCTGTAGGTCTCTCCTCCGTCTGGACTTATGAGACCGCCAAAGGAATCATAACAGACACCAGACAACCCTCCACAAAAGGAATTAACACCACCTCTGGAGCATACTTCCCAACCGCACCAGAAACACCGATAACAACACCGAAACAAACACTACTTAAAAGCAGTGAAGGACTGCCCTTTTGATTATGAAAGTAAGAGCGACAACCGACAACAACAAAGTAACCCTCTGGGATGAGGAGAGTGGAATAGGTCTCCAGTTTACCGAGGGAGAAGCCCTCCAGAGATATAACTCCGCTATTGTACTGGCAGACCCAGACAAAGCGACCACAGAGGCAGGAGTGGAGGAAATATCCAGAATTTCCCAGTTACTAACCGATGAGGCAGCAGCACTCTACCCAAAGGAGTTTGCTACTCTGTAATGAAAGACTATATGGCAAGAATAATAGCAGTGATTAACCATAAGGGAGGAGTAGGAAAGACTACCTCTGTAGCCTCTTTGGGAGCAGCACTGGCAGAGATGGGGCAGAGAGTTTTAATTGTAGATCTGGACGCACAGAGCAACCTTACAAGTAGCCTCCTGCCGCACTCTCCAGACTACCGAACAATCTACAATGCACTGACCGAGCGCAAAGACCTCCCAGTTGTGGAAATCAAACCCAACCTTTCCCTCACGCCCTCCGCTCTGGAACTGGCAGGGATAGAGTTGGAACTGGCTGCAACCTATGGCAGGGAGACAATCCTTAAAGGTCTATTAGCACCGATGGCGCAGAGTTACGACTTCATATTACTGGACTGCCCTCCCTCTCTGGGATTGATCTCCGTTAATGCAATAATAGCCTCTACCGAGATCTATGTGCCGATGATGGCAGAAGCACTCCCCTACAAAGGTCTGGATATGTTGACACACTTTCTGGAAATGTTGCAGAGCGGACTCTCCCACCCTGCCCAGATAGACGGCATTATTATAACTCGCTACCTCCGCAACAAGAACCTCACAAAGATAGTGGAGGAGGATATAAGAAAGACCTATGGGGAGAAGGTCTTTAAGACAAATATCCGAGAGAATGTATCCATAGCAGAAGCACCACTAACCCAGACCGATGTATTAACCTACGCGCCCAAAAGCAACGGAGCGGAGGACTACAGACTACTGGCGCAGGAAATAATCCAGAGAGGTAATAAATAATTACCCTGCAATAGTGGAAATATGAATAATATTTATTACTTTTGTATTCTATAAATAACGATAATATAATATTACTCAATATGGCAAAAGACCAGTTAAAAGGAGGACTAAACACCCTCCTCAACAGAACCGCCCAGACTCCTACTCCTGCCGATGGAGCGGAGCAGAATGCACCCACAAGAGCCGAGGAGTTAAGGGAGACTCTGACAGACCCAGAACTTAAGGCAGTACTCCAGAATGAGGAGGAACTTAAAGCCGCTCTCCGTCTCAAACGCTATCAAGGAGGCAGACCCAAGAAAGGAGTTACCCACGTATCGAAACAGAGCGGATATGGACGCACCTGCATTATAGCCAATATAGAGAAACTGGATAAGATAAGGGAGATAGCCTTTAGGGAGACTCTCACAATAAAGGAAGTGATGGAGGCTGCAATGGATCTGGCAATCCGCACCTATGAGGCAAAGCACGGAGAAGTTATCCCTGCCGATCACTCTGGAGACGCTACAACCATATTTGATTAAACCACTAAACACCCAGACCGATGAAAGACGTATTAGGAATTAAACTCTATACTTATGACGAGGTAGCGGAACTATTGGGAGTACACCCAACCTCCATAACTCGCTACACAAAAGAGGGCAGAATCAAAGCCACAACAATAGGTAAAATTAAGTATATCCCAGAGGAAGAAATCAAAAACTTTGTTTTGGGCAAAGGGAATCAAGCGGAGGTAAAGCAAGAGCAAGCATAAACCGAGCAACAACCTCAACAAAACAAAATGTAATCTTTAAAATATTGTCTATACTTCCATAAAGTTTGCATTACAGAAGTATAATAAAACTCTCAAAAATGGCACTCACTCAACAGACCAAAACCAAGATTATAACTCTCCGAGCAGAGGGGAACTCATACGCCAAAATTGCCGAGATTGTAAAGGTCTCCAAGCAGACCGCAATAGATGTGGCAAAGGAGGAGCGGGACGCAATAGAGACCCTGCAAGCAACGGAAATGGAGGCTCTGTATGAGGAACACAGAATAAACCAGAGGGGCAGACTGGAGCAACTCTCCGAACTCCAGAGGAAACTACTGGAGGAGATCCAGAAACGCGACCTCACAGACGTACCTACCAAAGACCTCTTTAATCTTTTCCTCTCCACCACAAAGAGCATTAAGGAGGAGGTAACACCTACCGCGCCCAAGATACTCTCCTCCTCCGAGCAGGAGGACTCAGCCAGACAGAGAGCAATGTGGAATTTTTAACCTTTGAGACCGATGGGAGCAAAAGGCACAAAGATAAAGAACTTTGCCCAAGATGTAAAAGAGGGCAATATTGTAGATTTTGATAAAATCATAGAAGAGGGTAGTCTAATGCAAAGAGTGGTACTACTGGCAAGAGACAAAGACCTCTCACAAAGGTTCGGACCAACAGAAGTAGAACCCCTACTCACAGACTCACAGAGGGAGACCCTTATGGAATCCTTCAAGACTCCAAAGGAGCGCAACACTCTCCGCGCAGTAGCAGACCTCTACAATGGGTGTATTACATACGGAAAGTATTTGGTAGGACTCCGCAAGAGTTGGCAAGTAGAGGCAGCAAATCTGGCATTACTNTGCAAGGAATGGGNGGANTTTGANANNCAGNCANCGACNCTCACGGAGNTANTGNAGGCTNTGTANAGANNGCAGGTAACNNTANANGGAGNAGNTNCCCACANCCCTACAGNCCTCNTAAATTACTTNTCAAAACTCTGGAAAGNGCAGTGGANGGAGGGAAAAGGAGGAGCGACACTCCAAACCGAGCAGNCTGGCACAGATGAGGAGGGCAGACCTCTCTTTAAGTTTGTAGCCGATGTGGACGGAGAGAAAGGTCTATACTCCAGAATCCAGAGACAAGTAGCGGACGCAACCGAATACCTGCAAATCTTAAAGAGCAATATCGAGCCTTTCTCCTCCTTTGCTATGGGAACTATAAAACTGCCCTATGGACTGGAACTCTGTATGTATATTTCCATACTTCCCTCCGTAGTGGAGAGCCTTCTGGACTATCCAGACGCTACCCACTTTATGTTAGCACCAGACTCAAAGAAATACCACGCTTATAGCATAAGGCAACGCAGAGAGGCAGGAGAGACCATAACTCCAGAGGAGGAAAAGAGAGCAGTAATCCCAGACTATAACCAAGTAGAGGTAGTAAAGAAATATGTGGATTTAAGTAAGATCCACCTCCAGAACGCCTTTCCCAAATTCTATAATCCAGAGGATAACGAATGATCAAGAGACAAACACAATCAACCGAAGAGGGATATCTCACAAAAGACGATATGAGTTTGTTGCTCTCTCCGCAGGGAGCGACTGGAGAAGTACGCCACGCGCCAGAATCCTTTAAAATGGGGAGAACCTACTCCANCACTGCANCAACCACGNAGAAAGGTCTCTTTGATAGTCTGGAGNNGCAACCNGAGGNAGAGCGCNNTNTTACNNTATCNGGNCTNACTAAAACAATATCCGAGACAGNTCTCNNCCACTATATNTACGCAGTTAGGAAAATACTCTATAACCANAGTTACACTGCAAGGAATGAAGATGTAAATAGTGGTCTTAGTAGAGAGGAGACTACAGCAGTAAAACCTCTGGAGCATATCACTGGCAAGGGGAAGAAAGAGCGCAGGGAATTGAGACCTTACTACAAACCTGTAATACTAACTTCCCTTATAGAAATCTGTAAAGAAGCCTATGGCACTGACCGACCTACGACGGAGCATAAAAAGAGAATAGCCAAAATTATAGAACTGGTACACTCCACACCCCTTATAGTGAAATTTCCCAACGGAGATAAACTGGAGGCTCCTCTGGTAGTTAATATGGGCAAATATACCAGAAAGGAAGATGGAGCAATCTTATACCATCTTATACCCAATCCTATTTTTACTGGAAAGGAGGCAGTAAGTAACTTTGCCCAGTTACCCCAGAGAGCCAATTACCTACTTACCTCTGCAATCAAGAAAAGAAAGCAGCGCAGGACAGAGGCACACCTCCGATTTATGGAACGTCTGGCAATGCAAGACCCCAATAAGACTTTCTCTATTGGTCTGGATAATCTCCTCAACTACCTCAACCTTACAGAGTACTATAAGAAAGACTCTAAGAAGATATGGGGCAAAACCGAGGCAGACCAGAAGAATGGAAAACTCTGGGGAATTTTCCAGATAGCAGTAGATATGGGGCAACTGAAAGAATTACCAAGAATAGAGGAGCGCACCAGTGATGGAATGACTATGTTTGTATTTACTCTCAATCCAGATTATTGCAAGTGAATGAGACCCCTCTCCAGATAGTAGAGAGGGGTAGATTATTTTGGAAATAGGGGGTAGTTATTTGGGAAAAATTAAAACCCTCAAAGATAAGGTAATATGAGAGGCAGGGGGGGTAGTTATTTCGGAAATAGGGGGTAGTTATTTCGGAAATAGGGGGTAGTTATTTCGGAAATAGGGGGTAGTTATTTCGGAAAGGGGTGTTTGCACCTATTTAGTTATCAAATAGTTACGACCCCTAAAAAATGTCTATAGTAATTATAGTAATTATAGTAATTATAGAGAGGGAGGAATTTTAACGCGCTAAGGCGCATTCCTCCCTCTCTTTTTTGAGGAGAAAAAAGTCTCAAAGAGATAGGTCTGGGATGAGATCTGCAACACAATAGAGACACCCTTATAGTATGAATCTGGACACCGAAAAAAGGAGTGTAATAGTAGTGCAGGGTCTAAAAGTAGACAAAATAGATGACTTCTCCAGATGGAGAGCAACACTGACACCGAATTTGTATCTCCAGAAAAGTCGCAATTTTCACAAATTCCACACTGAAAAAGAGTTAACACAATTTCCTTTTGTAAGAATCAAAAGATAAAACTCAATTACTCCTACTTTGCCCTATCTTTGCAAATAAAAAACGATATTATGGACTTGACGCAAATAGAGAGAGGGCAACTGGATTTATTGTTAACTCCAGATCCGAACACAAATAAACCGAACATACCGAGAGAAGAGGTATTGAAAACTTGACAAAGTTGACACCCTCTGCCCTCCAGAATCCTGCAAGTGTGTAAAATATTATGTGGGTAAACGGATGAGGTAATATGAGGGAGGAGAACCAGAACCTGACCAAATTAGACCGATGAGAGCAAGAAGTAAAAAGGCAGTTATAATGTTATCTCCCTTTCCGAATCCCAAAGGATTGTATGGGGAGGAACTGGAGACCGCCCTTAAACGTCTCTGCCTTATTATCCACGCAGACCCTCTGGAAATGTTTTGGGAGGATGATAGAGGACTCCTCCACCTACGACAACCCCACCAAATACCGCTCTCCCTACAACCTGCAATAAAGGCACTCCACCGAAGTAAGGAGGGAAATCTATATTATGAACTCCACGACAAAAACAAAGCAGCGGAGGCACTCCTGCCTTTTCTTACAGATGGCAGGACTATAAACCACTTTCCTTACCCTCCTGCCCAGTGGTAGAGGTATACTAAAGTAGTATGGAATTAGTGAAACTACAATAGAGAACCCTCTCCAAAATACACTGCACGGGTCTAAAGTAGACAAAATAGATAAAATTCTTTGTGTAGTCAAGGATCTCCAGAATCTGGAAAAGCAAGTTGTGTTTTCGTATATACAAATCCGAAAAGC
>WFLX010028849.1_pt1 | contig 11569 bp, 14 predicted proteins | sample 4967041 | NCBI WGS metagenome assembly WFLX01 (sample SAMN12857096, study PRJNA449069) | gut metagenome | isolation source: stool from male and female vole | host: Microtus ochrogaster | place: USA:Florida | collected 2017 | reverse complement strand
TATGTAGCCACCGTCATGGTGCAGAACGGCACGCTCCGTGTAGGTGACGTGCTTCTGGCAGGAACACACCACGNCAANATAAAGGNTATGTTCAACGAGCGCAACCAGCGCGTTAAGGAAGCAGGCCCCTCCACTCCGGTACTGATACTCGGCCTCAACGGAGCGCCGGCCGCAGGCGACACATTCAACGTGCTCGAAACCGAACAGGAAGCACGCGAGATAGCATCGAAGCGCGAGCAGCTGCAGCGCGAACTCGGCCTCCGCACCACCAAGCGACTGGGACTCGAGGAACTCGGACGCCGTCAGGCACTCGGAGACTTCCACGAACTCAACCTCGTGGTGAAGGGCGACGTAGACGGCTCGATCGAGGCGCTCTCCGACTCGCTCATCAAGCTGTCTACTCCCGAAATTCAGGTCAATGTGCTGCATAAGGGAGTGGGCGCCATCTCAGAGAGCGATGTGACGCTGGCAGCAGCCTCAGACGCCATCATCATCGGCTTCCAGGTGCGCCCGTCGGGTGCANCCCGCAAGGAAGCAGAGAAAGAGGGCGTTGAGATCAGGCTCTATTCCGTGATCTACAAAGCAATCGAGGAAGTGAAGCAGGCTATGGAAGGCCTTCTCTCGCCCGAGATCAAGGAGGAGATCACCGGCACCGCCGAAGTGCTTCAGACATATCACATATCGAAAGTGGGCACTATCGCCGGAGCAATCGTGCGCGACGGACGCATCAAGAGCCGCAGCAAGATACGCGTGATACGCGACGGCATCGTGGTCTACACCGGCGATCTCGNCTCGCTCAAGCGATTCAAGGACGATGTNAAGGAAGTGGTCAGCGGCTATGACTGCGGCNTCTCGGTGGCCGGCTACAACGACATCCGCGAAGGAGACCTCATCGAGGGCTACGAAGAAGTGGAAGTGAAGAAAAAATTATGAAGTATTATCTGAACCTCGGCAGCAATCTGGGCAACCGAAAGCTGCATCTCGCGCGCGCCATCAAAGCCATCAGCGAGGAGTTCGGATCATACGAGGCAAGCGATATGGTGGAGTCGGCCCCATGGGGGTTCGGCTCCACCAATCATTTTGTCAACATCGGGCTGACGATATGCTCAGAGGAAGCTCCTGAAGACGTGCTCCGCAGGCTACAGAGCATTGAGAGGTCGCTCTCTGACATGGCCCACCGCCATAGCGACGGCTCATACGCCGACAGGGAGATAGACATAGACATAATGGCTACCGACGGGCCTCCATACGAATCGGACACTCTGTGCATACCTCACCGACACCTTGCGCGGAGAGACTTCTTCCTGCGCCCGCTGGCGCAACTGGCACCCGACTGGAAAGATCCCGTTTCGGGCAAATCGGCCATGCAGATGGCTCAAGATCTGGAAAATGAAAATGGATAGGATATTATTACGCGACGGCCTTATCGCTCTTGATGGCAATGATTTCGCCAGGACTGAGGATCATGCTGAATGGATAGGGCTGCGAGAGGCATGGCAACGCCTCGGCGACTCGAAATGGGCGCTCGCAGCGCGGAAGCAGGAACTGCTCAATTTCAGGAAGGCCAACCGGTTTTGCGGCTTTTGCGGAGGCGAAATGAGCGAAGCCTCCGAAATCTCGCTGAAATGCAGCGTCTGCAAGCGTGAGATATGGCCACGGTTATCGCCGGCTATCGTAGTGCTCGTCACCCGCAACGACGGAAATGAGGCGCTTCTCGTGCATGCCGCAAATTTCCGCCATGCCGATGTGCATGCTCTTGTGGCAGGATTCGTGGAGACCGGCGAAACACTGGAGGAATGCGTGGCCCGGGAGGTGAAGGAAGAGACATCGCTTGAAGTCTCCGACATCCGCTATGCCGGAAGCCAGTCATGGCCTTTCCCGGGGCAGATGATGGTTGGCTTCACAGCTCGATACAGAAGCGGAGAACTGCGACTCGCCGACGGCGAACTGACCTCGGCAGGATGGTTCACGCGTACAACTCACCCGCCGCTGCCTTCACTACCGTCTTTATCGCGCAGAATTATCGATCGTTGGCTTGAAAATAGTCTCCCCTTATGATGAGGTCTGACACGCGTCGGGCTCGCGCAAGCGAAGCGTTGTCTACGCCGGCTTCATCGCTTAATGCCGATGGCGCCACACCCGCGTAGCCCTCGCCTATGCCAAGCAGATCGAGGGCGGCAGGAAACAGATTCACCTGGCCTACTCGCCTGCTCACGCGCCGAGTGATGGGAGTGTGAAGGGCCATCATCATCGCCGCAGGCGGGCAATCAGGCTCCGAGGCTATCGTCTGGTGATGATCTGAAGCGATGAAAACCATCGTGTTCGCAGGCAAAGCCCTGAGAAATTCCGCAATATACATATCGGTGTGCAGACAGGTATTGGCGTAGTCCTTCTCCATGCGGCTCAGATGCTCGGCATTCTCTATCCACTCCGGCACATCCCAACCCTTTTCCCTGAAGGGGATATGCATTGAGATGGTCATGAGCGTCATGAAAAAAGGTTGCTTCAGAGTCTTCACCATCTCGGCAGCCTGCCTGAACATGGCGCCGTCTCTGCCATAGATCTCTATCTCCTTCTCATCCCTGTCGAGAGTGGTGATCGGCTCGCCAAGCCCGAAATTGCGAAGCGTATTTCCCTCGTTCCAGCACACTCCGTCGTCGGCAAGCAGCAGGCGCTTCTCATGCCGGGGAAACCTGTCGGCAAGCGAGGGGAATTTGTTTCTCGACCCGAATGTGATGGAATAGGATATCTTCTCAGGCGGAAGAAGTCCGGTGAGCAGCAGCAGATGTCCGTCTGACGAACTGGATGCGCGTATCTGACTCTCAACATTGCTAACCCAGACGGTGCCATCCAGACGTGCGAGGGAATCGAGAGCAGGCATCACCTTTCGGCCGCTGATCTCTTTCTCCACCATGTCGCTATTGAGCGATTCCACTATTATATAGACCACATTGACTGAATCAGCCACTTCCGACGCTCCTCCGCTTCGCTCATATTCAGCCAACAGCGACCTGATCTCATTCTTCTCATCATCACTGAGGCTGACACTGCTGAAGAGCACCTGATATATGTCGGCAAGATAGCGAATGCCATACCACACAGGGCCTGAGTAGGAATAAAGCCGACGATATTCGCTGAATTCACCCGTATAATGCTCCTGCAACGCCGCGCTGAAACTTCTTTCGCGGATATCATTGCGCCAGCCCCACGAACTCTTGAAATATGAAAACTGACCCGCCACTCCGAGCAGACAGGAAGCCGCGATCATCCACATCTTCATTTTCAAGCCGAATGAGGGTGCACGCGTAGGCCCGATCAACCGAAAAACGATCGTGACTACGGCGGGAACTAAGAAAAACCACAAGTCGCTCCATCTCAGCAGAGACAGACCATATTCCATAAGGTTGCCGTCTACGTTGCCTCCCATTGTGACCGATGCCGCCGGTATCAGTTCTCCCCAGAAGCGGAAATAGGCAAGATTGCACACTCCCCACAATGCGAAAATCCATACCGGCACGAGAGCAAGCCAGCGCCATCGTGGTGCAAGAAGCCAATACCCGAGCAGAATCACCGCCGTGTCGCCCACAGCCTTCATGAGTGTGGCCGCCGCTTTGCTATACTCCACCCCGAGCCCAGACTTTATCAGCACCCAGACGCATAAAATTCCGGCCGCCGACACGGCATATCCAAGAAAACCCCGTGTGCAATTCATCACAGATCAAAAAATGTATGTGAAAACAGAAATATCAACATAATATTGACTTATCGCGCACCCCTGATGCACCTGACAAGTTCAACCCAAAATAAAAACGGCTTAACTCATTGAGCCAAACCGTTTTAATATTCTTGTCGGGGTGAGGCGAGAAATCCGACATGCTTTTAGGCTCAACTCGGCAATAACCACATGACTTATATATTTATTTCAATCTCCTTTTTGGCCCGAATTTGACCCGACATTTAGGCCGGATGCCGCCATCAGGATTTGAATAGTCCTTTCTTTTTCCTCAATCCTCTTGTCCTTTTCCATCAACAGCTTTTCCTTTTCCTTGATGATCCTATCGGCAGTTTTGGCACCAATGTGTACGGCAGTGTTACCAACATTTGATGACCCTGTTACGTCTTTGACATCGGCATATATCACCACGCTGCCTTCATCGTCACCCATCTCGAAAAATGTCATGGGACTCAACTTGATGGCGCGACATATTTTTTCCAATTTTTCTGCATCCATCGAAGTCTTAGACAACAAAGTCGACANGTTTCCAGGTGCCATTCCTATTTTTTCGGCAAGCTCNTTCTGTTTTATCTNATTCTCTTCAANATATCTCTTGATCGTCGNGCCTATGGGTTTCATAANTAAGTTAATATTTGTTAATTTATATATTTATATAATTGTATGTTTTGATATTATTAAAATATTTTTGTACTTTTGTGCTGTAAAATTACATAAAATTGACGAAATTTCAAAATAATTATGACTGCAAACGAGGCTCTAAACAAACACTACAAGTCTCTCTCATCAAAAGAGAGGGCTAAGCTGACGCTAAGCCTTATGACGCAACTCGATGTTACCTATTTCGTAATTGAGAACTGGCGTTACGCCCGGACTGCTATAAAGCCTGTTTACCGGCGTGAAATTAGCAGAATAATCGGAGAAGACATATTTTCGGAAGTGATAGATTTATAAAATACCACAATTATGGTATTATCAAACTGCGAATTCTTCTGTCACGAGGATGAAGTGCTAATCCGATATGCAGATGGCCGCACATCGAGGGTGACGGAATCCGATGTGGAAGTCGTCCGCGAGATGGACGAACTAATCTCCACTTTCTACCCTGAGGCATATTCCGCTCTGTGTGATATCTATAAGGCGTCTTCCGCGAATATCATGTATTACCGGTTCCGGATCGTCTCTCGATTCATCCGCTGCAATCTCGCCAATCTCGACCATGTCCCGGATGTCACGTCCGACGGACATATCAATCTGGAGTCTGTTCCGTGTCCCATGCGGNGTGAATNNAAANGGGACGGGATCATCTGTCGTCCGTCTTTTAAACACACCNTGNCTCCAACCGNACTTCGTGTGATGGAACTGCTCTATCATGGTTCCTCTGAGTCTGATATCGCAGGGATATTATTCCTGTCAATCCTTACAGTCCGCACCCACATCCGCAATGCACTCCGTCGTACAGGGCTGCACTCAAGAGCGGAATTCATGAGATATGCGGCACAAAACAAACTGTTCGATGGCAAAATATAGTGAACTGACCGTCAAATCCGTCAATGACGCAGCCGACATCCGAGACATAATCCCCGGAGCAGATTCCTCCAAGGCAAAGCAATATCTCGATTGCCCCTTCTGCGGAGGGAAAAAGAAGTTTGGAGTCACCCGTAATACGCGTTCTAACTCAGCGCGCTGTTTCGCCTGCAAGGCCGGATTTTCCAACCCCATAGCCGCATGGATGTATTATCAAGGCTATGGCAAGGAAAAATATCCTCTCGCTATCGAGGAAGTGGCGAAAATGGCCGGCATCCACATTCAGACGGAGGATGAGCGGCGCGATGACATGATCCGACGAGCGGGCGCCTCACAAAAGGATTCTTTCTGCGCACGTCAGTTAGAGGAGTCCGGCCTGAATATTGACGATGTCATGGCTACTGTCATTACCGATGGCAAGCACGAATCTCTCGTGAGTCCTTTCCAACCCGGTTCGTTCGGCACGGGATTCAGGATAGATCCCAAAGGAACCGATATGGTGATCAGATACTTTGATCTTCATGGCCGCCCGATGACTTACACCGCAAAAGGATCGTCAACCGCATTCATGTATGTCCGCGTCAGGTTTCTCAATCCGGATCTCCACATCGTGAGAGATAAACCAATGAAATATCAGACGCCGGCCGGAGCTCCATCTCGCGCTTACATCCCCCAATATATACGCTCTCGTTTTCAGGCGAAGGAACACATCGAGACCCTTTTCATACAGGAGGGCGAAAAGAAAGCTGAAAAGGCCTGCAAGCACGGAATGCCCTCGATCGGAATACAGGGCATAAATAATATCGGAACGTATTCCTCCGGTCTTCTACAGGACATTCAGGACGTAATAAAGACCTGTAAGGTCCGGAATGTAGTGCTGATGATGGATAGCGACTGGGACGATCTGCACCGCAACATCACCGTCGGCGATCGCGTGGATAAACGTCCGAATTCCTTCGCGGCAGCCGTCGTCAAATTCAATCAGTTTATGAAGAGCCTCCGCAACATAGATATCGAGGTCGAAGCCTGGTGGGGACATGTAAACGATAACGATTTCTGCGACAAAGGTATCGATGATCTTCTTACAAATACGCTCCGGGCTCGGGAATCGGAACTGATGCCGGATGCTACAAAAGCCATGAACTCCACCAACGGTTTAGGAGAATTTGTCACGATCCTCAAGATTTCTACCAAAACCGACATGGCCATACGCGACTTTTGGTGTCTGTCAGACCATCAGGCATTCTACACCCGCCATCGCAAACGTCTCGAAGACATATCTTCTTTCCGAATCGGAGGTGTACGTTACAAGGTTGAAGACGGCAAAATGTCGGTCGTTTCGAAATACTCTTCCGAGTCGGATATCTTCTCGGTCACGGAAAACAATAAGGGCACACGCAAGGTATCGCTCAATTACGAGGAGACAATGCAGTTTCTCGGGGATTCAGGATTCAATATCATGCTCGACCCCGACCCCGACTCCTCAAACTATGAAATTATCCATATCGATGATGGGATAGTGTCTCGCAGCTCACCTTTCAAGGTGCGTGCTTTCGTGCGTAGTTTTATACTTGCAAACGTAAAGGATCCTTTAGTCAGGGAATTTTTCTATGAGAAACTGGACGCAGTTCTGGCTGACAAAAAACTCGAAGGACTGCCAATGATCTGTGATGAATTCTCCAATATAGAGCCTCTGATTCAGCGCACATATTACAATAACGGACAAGTGGAAATTACCTCCGGTTCCATTACTCCCGGAAAATCCATCAACAATGTCTGGAGATCTCGCATCGTTCCGAGAAATTTCGAGAGAGTTCCCGTCATAGAGAGTATACAGAAAACCGGTGATGGTTATACGATCAAATATACTGACGCAGGAATGAGAAGCGATNTCCTNCGATATATAANCAACACCTCCAATAATTATTATTCACATAACTCACCCAGACAAGTTACCCCAGAAGAACTCAAGGAATGGAATCAACAGATCGTGAACAAGATCACGGCCATTGGATATTTGCTCGCGGAATGGAAGCCGTCTGCTGAGCGAAAGGTTGTTGTGGTTCAGGATCATCAGATGTCGGAGGTCGGACAAAGCAACGGTGGCGCCGGGAAATCACTGCTCGGAAACGCTATCTCGAAAATTATACCGCAGATTCCGATTGCAGGATCTACATTCAAGAAAGACGATCCTTTCGTATTCTCCTCAGTCTCCAAGTCCACGCGCAACATCTTCATAGATGACATCCGTCCAAACTTCGACTTCAAGCACATTTATCCCATGGTCACAGGCGACATGGAGATAAATCCAAAAGGCAAGGACAGATATCTCATCCCGGTCGACAAGTCTCCGAAGATGCTCATTACCACCAACCACACCATCAACGGTGCCACGGAAGGCTCGACGCGCCGCCGTATAATCTACACGGAGTACTCTGCCTGGTATAATCCGGACCATACGCCTGTCAATGATTTCCACCACATGCTCTTCGACGACTGGGATGAAGAACAGTGGACCCTTTTTGATAATTTTATGGCTGAGTGCGTTATGTATTACTTCCGCTCATACGAGTTCGGATGGCATGAGGACGGGATGGGAGCCATACCGCCTCCGATGGAGCAGATCGAACTGCGATCGCTGCGCCAACAGATGTCTGAGACCTTCCTCCAATGGGCGGAAGAATACTATGATCCTTCANGCTCTCATCTCAACGAGCGCGAGCAGCGCAGCGAAGTATTCAGGTCGTTTCTGGACTTCGCCGGCCCGTCAGGCCACGGTGTCACTCGCTCAAACATATTGAAGCGGGTGCAANCATTCTGTANATACAANGGATTTGACCTGAACATCAACAAGCCCGACGAGAAAGNNAAATATTANAATGAATTNAAGCGGAATCATCCCGATGATTCATTCATTGGAGTAAACGATAAATCCGGAGGAAAGGAATATTTCACGGTATATTCTCCCGACAAGCCACCCACACAGACATCCATTCACCCTATATAACACTATCTTATGGACTATAACAACCCCTACGAATCACTCAAGATTCCTTACCTTGACGACTCCGCGGAGTATCAACCCTTGTCGGAGACCCGCATATCCGCATCCTCGCACGAGTCAATCTTTATCTTCACGGCTCAGGCTGACGGATATTGGATCTATGGCTATCAGGTGTACTGGGCTAATGGCCAGACATCTTTGCGCAAACCGTCAAAAACCTTCGGACTTTTTAAGTCCGAGCGCGACGCCCGGCTGCATTGCATCGGCTTCATGAAGGCATACATTGATCATTTCCTGCCTGAAACCGCCGTTAATCTCCGGACCGCAGAACGCCAGTATCTCAAACCGATACTCCCATTCGATTAACCATGAGCATCGACAAAAATATTGAGCAGCGTCTCGAGGACATGTTCCCCGGAGTGACTCTTGATCCGGATATCGATGGAATGCTGCATATCCGGACTGACAACTGGCAGATCACAGCTGAAGATCTTTCTGCACTCAAGCAAATGAATCTTGAACTCGATCATATATATACTGAGGGCGGATGCACAATAACATTGGTAATAACTACCGAAAACCCTCCCAAATACTACTGATACCATCAACAATACCGATATGAAAGCTACAGCGACAAAATGGCCGATCACAGTGACAATCGAATTGGCCGACGACTATTTCGACGGACTCCCGGAGGAAGCCCTCGACAAAGAAGCGTTCAAAAACACTTTTGAAATCCAAGAATTGGCTGACTCCTGGTCTGATTTATTCATTCGAGTCAAAGGTCAGCTCCTGGCCCAACTGGAGGCTAATGCCAAAGCCTCATCCGACAAGAAATGAGGCAGAGTCACCGTAAGGCTATCTGGCATATATTGACAGGCATACTTGTAGTTGCCTCATGCCCGCTATGGATGGTTGCGTTTGCGGCCGCATGGATAAGTAATAAACTCGCGGATGTATGCGACATTCTGGGATATTTGCTGCGCATCGACGATGTTGATATAACCCCCGAAAACGAGAAGAAATGAACAGTCTGAAGGCAATTCTGCTCACTGGGGATTCGCCTTAACGTCAGTCCCGCTCTCATTGTCCTTTCATACTGATTTATGTCCTTTCTGACATATTTGTAAATTATTCTGTAAAATAAATAATTATTTTGCGGAATAATTTTGTTATTTCAGAAAATAATATTAACTTTGCGATATCAAAATCAAAACAACAATAACTCCAGAGCAGGAGGGTAAAGTCTGNAACAAAAAGATGANGNCATACCACGGCACAAACAACGATTTNCGCAAGTTCTCTCTCTCTTTCCTCGNTACCAATACCGACGANAACGCTTCAANCGATGCCCTTCGAGAAACTGCNCATCTCGNCGTCTGGTTTACGGACAATAAGGAATTCGCTTCGTCTGTCTACGATCGTGTTATGGAATGCGAACTTGACATTGAAAATCCCATTATGGTGGATTCCCTCGAGTATCTCGAGTTCTGGGTGNNGNTACACGGTCTTNCCGNCNAGGAAATTCGTGAAAAACTCCTCGATGATGNCTACGATTCTATTGTGGTAGGATATGATGAGGAGTTTGAGGGTAGAAGCGTGGTGATGCTCACGGTTGAAAAAATAACAGTCCTCTCGTAATAAAGCACATCATAGTTTCATGTCTATTAACGAATACTTAGTATATGATNACANAAGAACAGAAGTCGGCTATGGCTGCTGATCTCGCCGCAGATCTCGGGCTACAGCTGAAACTCCGCCGCACCGAGATGCGGCTTACCATTAAGCAGCTATCGGAGCTTACAGGTATCACACCGGCCGCGATATCCCTAATAGAGCAAGGCAAGACAGATGTTAAGATGTCTACTCTCGCGGTACTTCGCTCAGCTCTCGCATGCGAGATATCGATCACCAAAGTTTCGTTGGATGCGTCGGAATACGAGCCGATGCAGTATGAGCCTGATTGATCCTCTGACTTTAAGAGTAAATTCATATTCCACATACAGCCCCTTCCCGCTGAACGGCTACGTCGACCGTAGTTCCTTGTGTCAGCGGCGGGGGCTTTTTAATTTGCGAATTTCCAAAATTATGTATAATTTTGCGGTGTAATTTTACACATAATTATGCCATGAACACCTCATTCACATTATTACATACTGAAAGCGTCAATATGGACAAAGACGCCGTATGTCACATTATCCTTGTTCCCGTTGTCAACGGAGTCCGTCAGGCTCCAAAAGAGTTCATTGTAAATCCAAAGGCTCAATTTGATTTTGTCATGTCCGACATTACGAAACAGCAAGTGGAAGAATCTCCATTCTTTGAAGATGTGTGGCCGGAGATCCGGCAAATGCTTGTCGATGCTCCGTTTGTCGTATGCTCGGCCGAAGGGAATTCAGTCCACACTCTCGCCGGAACCGTTATGCGTCTTGACCAATACTGCCCTCCCATTGATTTCATAAATGCCAAGGCCATCTGTAGACGCACTCTGAATCAAATATCATATAGCCTTGAGTATCTATCCGCGGAATACTACAACGACTATATCGAGGACTCTGACCCAATAGGAATCGCAAACCGCTGGACAGATCTGGCACTGATAGGGCTTGAGACTGCAGACGCTGCAGACCTAAGGGATTTTGCGGATAAGAATAAGATTCGAATTGGATCTTTTTCATCTGAAGAAGTTCATCCCTCATTGTCGATCTCCACGAAAAAATACATTCCGCACCATGGATTCGACGCTGGATCAGTCGATGTCAACGCTAATCCGGATCATCCTTTCTATGGTCGCACCATAGTGTTCACCGGAAAAATGGAATCCATGACCAGAAACGAAGCTCGGACAGCAGTTGTAGCCATTGGCGGCATTTCTCCGGATAATCTTACCAAAGACACCAACATTCTTGTTGTAGGCAAACAGGATCTCCGTGTAGTCGGAGAAAAAGGCCTTAGTGGCAAGATGAAGAAAGCCGCTCTATACAAGGAAAAAGGTGGTGACATCGAGATTATCGATGAGACTGACTTCATCGAGGCGCTCGGACAGGAAAACATTTACAAAAATCCACAGCCTTTAAAACCATCGTCATACATTGATGATGATGGCCGTTTTCACATACGCATTCCCATCCGGTAATTAATATAATTCCAATATTCGCAGTATATGAAGAATTTGGTTTTGATTGCCATGCTTGTGTTAATATTAACAGAATACTCTCCGTCAAATAAGACTAACAATGCTGAATCAGACAAGGATATTAGCCAAAGCATAGAAAAGAGAGAATATACTTATGTGGAAAGAGTCA
>WFLX010194901.1_pt1 | contig 11570 bp, 7 predicted proteins | sample 4967041 | NCBI WGS metagenome assembly WFLX01 (sample SAMN12857096, study PRJNA449069) | gut metagenome | isolation source: stool from male and female vole | host: Microtus ochrogaster | place: USA:Florida | collected 2017 | reverse complement strand
CTGACATCTTCGGAGTGCCTATCTTATGCGACCATGTAGGTCCCTTCCAATATGAAGTGCGATACTTTAACGAAAAGGCAGGTACAGAAATTTGTCTCCTGGGACAGAAAGGTTCTTTCGGACCACTTTGCTTCGCACCTTCAAAAGAAAATGCATCTGTTCTTGGTGACAATCCGGATGAAGTGAACCGCATTAAGCTCAGCCAAGCTAATTCTTACTATCTCATCAGCTTTGACACTTTCAATGGCACATACTCTGCAGAGCCCTACTCTATATCAGAAGCCATCGACCCCGTGATGCACATGCACTACGGTGGAGATGACCTCAACACATGGTGGGGAGGATGGGACACTGATGCTTGGTGGCAAGAATATTATTTCGGACCAATGGAAGGGGGACCAGACAATGTGATGAGAATGACCCAGGATTCAAAGAATCCCCATATCTACGTAATGGAAGATTGGAAACTTACACAAGGCTCAGAACTCCACTTTGCAATCCACAATTGGCACTCCCATGGATGGTGGAATTTCGTCACATGGCGAGTAGATGATGGCTCAGATCCAAGCAAATTTATGTATTATGGCAACGTTCATCCCGACAATCCTCACTACACTGGCAATGCCGACTATTTCCAATGGAAATATGGCGACCAGGTAGATCTCGACAAGTGGGGCGACGAAAGCTACCGTAAGGAATTCGTTCCCGACAATTGGGTAGATATGAAAGCCATCGAACGAGGAGGCACCTTCAAGCTCATCTTCGATGCCCACACCGAAAGAGCCAAACTAATACCTCAAAAATAATGATTGAGAATTGGGAATTGAGCATCAAGAATCCCCAGCTCGGAGAGCTGATGTTGTGACTAAACCCCAGGCTTCAGCCTGGGGTCGGCAAAAAGAAGCAGTAGCCTCGGAGAGGCGATTCGTGATTAGCAAACTACTAATTCTCTTTAACCCAAAATTACATACCTTATCATGAAAAAATACTTTTTGGCGATCCTAATTTCACTATTGGGGCTGAGTGCAATGGCTCAGAACCTGACAGTGACAGGAGTCGTCACTTCTAAAAACGATGGTGAACCCCTTATTGGGGCCACAGTCAGAGTACAAGGTACTTCTAAAGGAGTGGCTACAGATTTCGACGGCAATTACACACTGACCGATGTGCCTTCGAATGCAACAATTGTATTCAACTATGTTGGCTACCAAGAACTTTCCATTCCGGTAAAAGGACAGACAGTGATAAATGCAGAACTCTCTGAAACCGCAACCTCACTCGACGAACTTGTAGTAGTAGGCTATGGTGTGGCTAAGAAGAGCGACCTTACCTCTTCTATCTCCACAATCAAGGGCTCAGAACTCAACGAAATGATGTCGGGCAACGCGATGGATGCAATCCAGGGTCGCATTCCTGGGGTTCAGGTTACTTCCGGTGGAGGTCCTGGCTCCAACCCATCCGTAATGATCCGTGGTGTGACTTCGGTCAACGGCACCAGTCCTCTATATGTAGTAGATGGGGTGCCTTTGAACACTGACAACATCAACTTCCTTAACAACAATGATATCGAGAGCATGGAAGTGCTGAAAGATGCTTCGGCATCTGCCATCTATGGTACTCGTGCGTCAAACGGTGTCATCATTATTACAACCAAGAAGGGTANATNCGGAGCTANTCANGNCGATTTCTCTGCTTCTGCTNGTTGGCAATACATTCCAAAGCCANGCATTNNTTGGGCCGATGAATATGAGAAGGTGTTCTATGCGCGTTATGAAAACGACGGACGTGTGGCACCATGGAATTCCCCTTATGTGGATTATGGTGAAGTAGACAGCACAGACTGGTGGAAACTCGTAGTAGACAAGACTGCTCTCGTGCAAAACTATTCGCTCAGCGTTAGAGGTGGCAATGAAAAATACGTCTATAGTCTCTCAGCTGGTTATTATCGAAACAATTCGCAGTTTAAAGGTGGCTATTGGGATAAGATGAACGTCCGCCTGAATACTGAATACAATTTCACTAATTGGCTTAAAGCCGGACTTGACCTCGCTCCCAACCTTGAGAGTTGGGAATCAGCACCTGAACTCTTCTCTGCTGCCATGGGTATGGACCCAACGACACCGGTTTATCGACCGGAATCTGAATGGGATCCCGCAAACCCGATGAACGATTTCCAACGCTCCTACAACAATCAGGAATGGAACCCGGTAGCTTCGCTTGCCCGTATGGACAATCACTCAACGAAGTTCCAGCTTCTCATGAACCCCTACATTCAGGTGCAACCAATACGTCAATTGACACTGCGTACACAGTTTGGCGCCAACCTTTGGTATCAGCGCAGTGATGGATACGACTATGCATTCCATATCGATGCTCTCGAACAGAGTGCCAAAGACAGTGCCTATCGCAACTACTCTGATCAGCTAAACTGGAGCTGGACCAACACTGCCACTTTCATGGATACGTTTGCTGAGAAGCATAATCTTACGGTGATGGCTGGCTTCACAGCTGAACGCTATGCCAATTATTGGGCAAATGCTTCCCGACAGGATATCCCTGGCAACAGCAGCCTTCTTCATGAGGTTGGGGCTGGAACTGGCGACCAGTTTGCCAATGGAGGCACTACCTATCAGACCCTCGCATCTGTCCTCGGACGCGTGATGTATAATTTCGACAGCCGCTATTATCTTACAGCTTCTATTCGCTACGATGGAAGCTCCCGATTCCCAAAAGGAAATAAATGGGCTACGTTCCCCTCAGTTTCTCTTGCATGGCGACTTTCAGAAGAAACTTTCATGGAGAGCACCCGCAGTTGGCTCGATCAAGCCAAGATTCGTCTTGGTTGGGGTAAGGTCGGCAATCAAAACATTGACCCTGGTCTCTTCCTATCCACTATGGATAATGGTGTGAATTATGTATTCAACGACACCCGCTTCCCATCTACAATAGTAGGACAAATGGGAAATCCTTATCTCCGCTGGGAGACAGTAGAAGATTATGATTTCGGTATCGATGCCACNTTCCTCCGCAATCGNCTGAACNTNACATTNGANCTNTATCAGAAGAATAGNCANGATATGCTNTANGCNGCNNAAGGTCTNNTNATTGCNGGNAATCCNGCNTGGATGGGNGCNATNACNCANAATATCGGNGAGATGCGTGCNCGNGGTTGGGAACTNTCACTNAGCTGGCGCGATAAGGCAGGTGAAGTTGGCTATGACATAGGATTGCAACTTTCTGGAGTACGCAACAAAGCTATCTAATTCTCAGGTGACGGTCCGGTGCTTACCGGAGGCGGTCTGAATGAAAGCATTATCCGTAACGAGGATGGCCAACTCATTTCCCGCTTCTATGGATATACAGCTGATGGTCTGTTCCAGAATTGGGAAGAAGTGTATGGCCACACTGATGAGCACGGAACTCTCCTTCAACCCGATGCACAGCCTGGCGACATCCGCTTCAAAGACCTCAACCATGATGGAGTGCTNAATGATTCTGATAAATCATATATTGGCAATCCATATCCTGACCTGATGATTGGTTTCAACCTCGGNCTTAATTGGAAAGGATGGGATTTCATTGCCAATTTCTACGGAACTTATGGCAATGATGTCTTCAATCTTGAAAAGCAACGCTANTCAGGTGGTGGAGGACAAAACGTCTATCGAGGTACTCTNGAAAAAGCCTGGCATGGTGAGGGAACAAGCCACGATATTCCGCGNCTTTCCTACAATGACTTGAATCAGAACTATGGCCGAGTGTCAAGTTTCTATGTAGAAGATGGAAGCTATCTGCGTTGCAAGCTCATCACTATTGGATATACTCTTCCAAAAAAATGGCTTGGCGACTTCAACTTGCGCCTCTATTTCTCAGCTCAAAATCTCTTTACGATCACCAACTATACAGGTATGGACCCTGAACGTCCGTTCTATGACGGAAGTGTCATCGAAAAAGGTATCGGAAACGCAAAATATCCCACTCCGCAGACCTATCTCTTCGGCGTAGACTTCAAGTTTTAATTGAGAATTAAGAATTATGAAAATGAAAAAGATATTATATGCGCTGGTTGCGACTGCTGGAATTGGAGCTTTCACGTCTTGCAACGACTTCCTTGATCAGGAAGTGCGCGGAAAGGAAAACCTTGACACTTATTTTTCGACTCCTGAGGAAGTGGAGACATACGTCGGTGGTTGCTACTATCAGATTGCAAAAGGTGGCGGATGGTGGCAAGTCTACAACACTTGGCTTCTCTCTGACATGTCTACCGACGACCTTTGGGATGGCAACACAACTCAAAACGACGGCTATCAGGAACTCACCCACTATATGCCAAACGGCAATATGAACGGAATCATCCAAAATTTCTGGGGAGCCCGATATCAAGGCATAACCTCTTGCAATCTCGGACTCGAAAGAATACCTGCTGTAGACATGGATGCAAGTCTCAAAAGCCGTAGACTGGCAGAAATTCGTTTTCTACGAGCATTCTTCTATTTCGATCTTGTACGCAATTTTGGAGGTGTACCATTGATGACTGAATATGCAAGCACCGGTGTAGGAAAGGAACGCTCTTCACAAGAGGAGTGCTATGAANTTANCGNGCAAGNACTCAAAGCTGCAATTCCCGACCTTCCGGAGCGTTCTCAATTAGCAGCTGCTGATATGGNACGCATCACTAAAGGAGCAGCTCTCGGCATCCTTGGGAAAGCTCAGCTCTATCAAGCCAAATGGGCGGAAGCAAAAGCTACTCTTAAGACCATCATNGANTCNGGNGAATATCGNCTTCTCGAAAACTTCGGCGATGTNTGGAGTGTGAAATTCAACAACAGTGATGAAAGCCTCTTTGAAGTGCAGCAAGCTTATGGAGGCGACACTTATGCTCTTGGAGGTGCATTGACAGTAGTGACAGGATGCCGCAATGGTATAGGCGATGGTTGGAGCTGGGGTCAACCGACTTCCGACCTTGAGAATGCCTTCATAGCTGCAGGCGACACTGAGCGTCTGCGCTGGACTATCATCAAGACAATGTGTAAAGAAATAGCTGGTGAAAACCAATTCGCAAAGTTTGTTGAAAACAATTCAAGCGTATGCGGCGTGAATGATGCAAAATATAAGGATTATATCAGCAACTTCGGGTGGACAGCAGCCGACTATTACAGTGGGTATATCATCGACCCGGCTCAGCACAAGTCAGCCCGCATCATACGCAAATATTTCCTTCCTCTTGAGGATCGCCCAGAAATCTATAACATCGACAAGATTCCTCTCAACCATCGAGTGCTTCGCTATGCCGATGTGCTTCTTATGTATGCTGAGGCGTGCGCTGAAACAGGCGAAGACAGCCAAGCTCAGTGGGCTCTCAATCAGGTGCGTAGTAGAGTAAATCTTCCGGCTGTCAGCAGCAATGGCGTAGCACTTCGCGATGCAATCCGCAATGAGCGTCGCCTTGAACTTGCCCACGAACAGTGCCGACTCTACGACCTTCGTCGTTGGGATTGCTCTAATGGAAAGAAGATGATCTGCAACGTGATGGGACCAAATGGAAGCTTTGTGAAATACAATACTGGGGCTGACGCAGATATGTATGAGAAATGGAATCAAGGGGAGCCAAGCGACAAGGGAATTCGTTTCCGCGAAGACCGCGACATGCTCTTCCCCATCCCCAACTACGAAGTGGAGCACTCCAACGGAGCCATCAAGCAAAATCCAGGCTGGAACTAAATTAATGCATAATTCATAATGCATAATTCATAATTAATATCCAAGTATAATGAAAAAGAAATCGATAATATCTCTTGCTTTGTGTGGAGCGGCAGTGATGGCTCTTGGAGCATGCAGCGATGAGCCTCACGGCGTTTCCACTAAGCACCCCGTAGGGAGCGAAGGNCCCGACCGCCCAAGCTTCAGCGAGAACGACGATGTCACCTCGCCAAAAGCCAATTTCCCTCTCACTGTNCAGAAAGTGACTGTCAANACNTCNACTACTTATCAGGAGATGGAAGGTTTTGCAGCTTCAGATTGCTGGCTTCCTAACCAAATTGGACAATATTGGACCGACAACCGCAATGAGATTGCTCAATTGCTTTTCTCTCAGAANATNTCTTCTGATGGGCANCCCCAAGGAATCGGATTATCGATGTGGCGAGTAAATCTTGGTGCTGGAAGCGAAGAACAGGGAAACGAAAGCAACATTTCTCTCAACAANCGNGCCCAAAGCTATCTNTATACCGGCNNNTANAACTGGAACAGTTGCGCNGGCCAACGNTACTTCATGGAGCAGGCCAAGAATNTGGGTTGCGANAAGTTNGTNCTTTTNAGCAACTCCCCNCTNGTGCANTATACNCTTAATGGTATGGGATATTCCGANAATGGAGCCCATGGCAACCTTAAGGAGGAGTGTTATTCCCAATATGCAGAGTATATGGCCGAAGTGGCAAAGCATTTCAGTGAAGCTGGCTACAATATATCACATATCTCTCCTGTCAACGAACCTCAGTTTGATTGGGGTGTTGCCGACAATGGAGTTGCAAGCCAAGAAGGGTCAGGCTGGCAAAATACGGAGATTGCCAAACTCGTTAAGGAACTCGACAAATCGCTAACCGCCCGAGATCTCGACACATATATTCTTATTGCTGAGGCAGCTTCTTGGAATGATGTGACTGGAGGTGGCAATGAACGGTCGAACACCATCAATGCATTCTATAATCCATCTTCCGATGCATATGTCGGCGACATCAAGCGCCTCGACAATATCATTTGCGGCCACAGTTATTGGACCGAAGGCACTTGGACAGGCATGCGCCAGGTGCGTCAGCAAGTGGCTACGGCTGCCAAAGCTCGCAATTTGAAGGTGTATCAAACCGAATGGTCGATGCTCGGGGATGCTCCAGCAGAGCTCGATGGCAATTATGAGAATGCTACGGAGTTTGATATCGCTCAGTATATGAGCCGTGTGATCCACAATGATATCACTGTTGCAGGGTGCGCTTCTTGGAGCTATTGGACTGCAATGTCTGTAGAGCGATATGGCCAGAAAAACCGATTCGAACTCATCAAGACCACTCCGAAGGGTGGAGAATACAGTGATAACTTCACTGAAGGTGGTTCAGTAGCAGCCAATCCCAATCTTTGGGTTCTCGGTAACTATAGCCTCTTCGTACGTCCTGGATTCAAGCGTGTTGGACTGACCCTCGACGAAACTAAAGATTTCTTCGGCTCCGCTTATACTTCAGCAGATGGCTCTCAGCTCGTAATCGTACTGACCAACTATGACAAGACGAATGGTATCACAGTAGATATGCCACGTCCTGACGGCACCAAAGCAGTCTTCACGTATACCACAACAGCTGAGAAAAACCTGAAGCAATCGCGCTTCAATCTCAACGACAAGGTCTTCATCGACCCAGCCTCAGTCACCACACTCGTCTACTACTTCTGATCCTTAACCAAAATAATATTGAAGAGGGACCGCCAAAAGCGATCCCTCTTTCCCATGTATGCCTCTTATATCTTCTAACTTATAACTTATATCTTCTAACTTATAACTTATAACTTATAACTTTTTATGATGACTAAACCTCTTATGACTCCAAAGCCAAAACGGCGGATCTCGCCTTATGGTGGCCTCCAACATCTTCATATACGCTCGGGTATAAGGAAACTCCTTCCCATCATCAATAGGCTCAATCTCCTTAAACGTCAGATTATACCGTCCTCTCCCCTTCGGCTCAACATCTAAATAAATATATCGGCAGTCTAATCGATTCCCGATTATCTCGCCTCCAGTGATATAATCAGTATTTATACCAAGAAACTCCATCCAGCTGTTGGTGTGATGTCCGGCTGGTCGCTGGTCGCTTATAAAGCCGGCAACAAACCTTCCTCCATCCCTCTCGATTTCCACAAGCCTTCGGTAGGTATTCTTCATCGCGATAGATTCCGATCCAAAACGTGACCGAATTTCAAGCATAAGTTTATCAAATGCCTTGTCGCGCAAAGGATGATAAATCTGAACCATAGCCGCATCATTATGGAAATGCCTTGTTATTGCAGGCACCCATTCCCAATTGCCATAATGGCCTAAAAAAAGCACAACGGAATGTCCCTCTTCGATGGCTTTGTCTACTATTTCGGCATTAAATACTTTCACACGCTCATCCACTTCCTTATCGGAAAGTCCCTTAAGCTTAGCTGCCTCGATAAATGTATCACAAAGGAATCGGTAGAATTGCTTGGTCCAATTCTTTATATCCTTTTCACTTGCATTTGGAAAGACTCTCCTAAGATTTTCTTGCACCACCTTTTTCCTATATCCCACCACATCCCTAAGTGTCCATGCAGTAAACGTGCTTATGGGATAAAGCATACGCAGAGGAAGATGGGCAATCGGATTAAGAACGCCGTTGAATAAATGATATTTAAAAGAATCCTTTCTGTTCATTCTTCTTCTTAGCCATCTTAGCTAATANCCANTTNTTTTACTTNTCTTTTNAGCGNGTATAAATTCTATTTATTATTTCGCTATCCACAGACTCATCGAATTTCCTTGCCCATAGATACTCAGAGGCCATAAGTTGCTTCTCGTCGTCTGCTCGGAATGTCCAAGGATGTCGCACGCTTTCGCCTCGTGTCCAGTCAATCAACCTCATGTTGCCGAGTGTTGACCCTCGGTTGCTTTCTACTGGCTCAGCAACAAAAAGTCTTTCCTTGAATTCGGAGTTGCATACAAGTGTCGGTAAAAAAATCTCGTCGCATGTACTCGTATGTCTAAATACTTTTTCAAGCCACTCTTCCTTGCTTACAACATAGCGCGCCAAATCATCTGTGATGCTAAACCATTGAGATCCGAAATAAAAATCCACATTCTTGTTGATTCTGAATCCAACGGCCATCTGAAGTCCCTTGAATATGTGGTTCACTATCCGAGTCCTGAATTTTGACTCTCCTTCCGGGAATATAGTAAAGTATCTGAATCTTGAGAGGTTACTCTTCTTGAATTTCCATAGATTGATAAATTCCTTTCCCTTATGCTTATCAAAAAAACTGTGTATTTCTTCTTGACTTTTTATAGGCAAATCCATCCCTGACAATAGATGATAGTAGTCATACTTTTCTTTGGAAGTCGCAGATTTTAGCAATGCAAGTTCAGCCCTCATTATGCTTACTCCCCCCCAATTTACTTTTATTCGTTCAGGAAGTATTACCAATGAGGAATGCTTGCAAATCCCATTAAACATTTCCTGCTTAAAGTCTGCAGCCTTAGAGTCAATATGTACAAAAATATCATTCTGTTGGCTGTCAAGCATCTCTATCAGCTTTCGCAACTGATTGGGATTCTTGTGGGCCAAGATGAGATAGGCATGTCTTAGCATGATTTATAAATTAGAGTCAAGCACATGTTGTGCAACTGATCCAGCTGCCACATTTCGAAGTCTTTTGTCCTTAAAATTTGTCTTTTGGAAAAATGAACCGCCACAAATTCTATCAAATTCCTTCTTTACATAGACATCTCCGGCATGAGCTTCCCATAGCTCATGGGTAGGATCTTGATCTATTTTCGGCATCTTGGAAAATTCTCGTTTGGCAACCTCATTGTTTTCCACAACGAGTCTTAGAAGAAAATGCATCCAGAAGTAATTGATCTTGCTGTCTTCATTCTTCCAATAGTGAAAGATAGCCTTTCTCCACACACTGAGAATTGGATTTCCTTTTTTTCCACGCATGAAGCAACTTTGAATCTTGGCGTAATTGCCACGAACCTTGTTGCCGGCCATGAAGACGAAGAAATCCTCATCCATTATGAATTGAGGTATTGGAGCAGTCATAAAGTCGGTGGCATCAAGCCAGACTCCACCATGCTGGAAAAGAAGTTCTACCCGGCAGATGTCACTGAATGCGGCATGAGTAATAGCCCCTTTTTTCCACTTCTCAACGATGTAGCTGGGTAATGAAATCCAGTCAAAAAGCGACTTTTCATCAAGAACTACAAGCTCCATCTTCAGGTGCTTCCGCATGCTGCGGAAGCATGCTTTGACCAGGTCTGGAGCATTATCTTCCCCTTGCAACCATAGTGAAAAGGCTCTTTCAGGCTCTTCAGCACCAATCGCCTTATTTGCATTGAATTTCCTTACATCGTCTGCGTATCTTTGCAGATAACCCATTACAAAATTGTAAGTAGCATCATAGCGCGTTTTTCGTCGGCTATCACGATCCTTCCACAGAGGATTGAAGATATGGGCTTTTAAAATATATTTGGTGTTAAGCCAAAACTTAGATTGATGGCTTTGATTCTTGATGTCTTCAGACTTATTCATACACTGTCATGTTATGATTCCATTGTTTAGGCGTCATATAGTCTTCTCCATACTCTGTGATAAGATAGTGATGAGTATCTGGAACTGTCAGAAAATCGTAACCTTCAAATTTGATATTTTTGAGATTTGAGAATTCGGTGCGTGGCATCACAACTTCATATTTTCTCGAACCTACGGCATGAGCTACGATTTTACTATCAAAGTAACTCTTATCGTGTACGGTCTTGTCGAATTTGTCGATCCACCAAGCAAGAGAGTGCCTATACGACTTTAATATGGATATCAAATCCGTACGCCGACGATGGAATATCCGGTTTTCAAGTTGGGCGATACGGTGCATTCTTTTTCTACATTCCTTTGTGTCTTCCGACACTCCGTCCATAGGAAAAATGTCTACAAAAATACCCGCATGCTTAAGCTTACCGTCTTTGTTGGTATGCGCATTGGGGTCGATCACTTTTGCGAAGCAAAGACCGAAGTATCCGTCTTCCTTGTCAAGTATGTAGCTCACTTGATATTTGTCGCTCTTATAAGTTTTGACGAAGCGGTCAAAATCCTCTCGAAGCATGAATAGATCGGCATCATCATCCCAAGGTATAAATCCTCCATGTCTGACAGCACCCAATAGGGTGCCACATGCAAGGGAATATGGGATGTCGTTGGCGCGACAAAAGCGATCGATGTCAATCATGACATCGAGCATTTTTAATTGTATCTCTCTGATTGATAGCTGTTTTTTATCACTCATTATCAAAACTTTTTAAGCTCATAATATATTTTTGAATCGCTCAGGCAATTCTACTACCATCACTCTACCCAACATTGCCGGCTTATTCCATGCATATACCGGACGAATCCAGGTCTGCATCTTTCTGGCCAACGCTGTTGCCTTGTCAAAATCTTGAGCCTCATTGTTGGTCACGAGATTGATGGTGCGGGTGCGCTTCTGGAAATGCCTTGTCGATGTGCCTCCTATTCTATCTGGATTCATAAAGCGTTCGCGCATTCGCTTCATGTCGATGCAGCCGAAATGCAAGAGATAAAGGTCAGGGCAAATGTGGAAATTATGCCCTTTCACTCTATGAAAACCTCTTCCCCACCTCACTGGCTTCGCTATTATCGAGCCCTTAGTGTATCGAGTATCGAGAAATCCAAATCGCCTTTGCTCAAGAAATTTCTTACTGCCGTCGATTTCCGATTCCTTCTCCAGGTGCTGACCAATGTCAACACCCAAAGGAGAAATCGTATAGTCAATAT
>WFLX010393849.1_pt1 | contig 11571 bp, 11 predicted proteins | sample 4967041 | NCBI WGS metagenome assembly WFLX01 (sample SAMN12857096, study PRJNA449069) | gut metagenome | isolation source: stool from male and female vole | host: Microtus ochrogaster | place: USA:Florida | collected 2017 | reverse complement strand
CTGATGTCTCTTTGCCATTACGGATTCAAATATTCTACTGACCAGCAGTACCACGGTTTCGAGAAGCCATACTTCTTTGAAGAAAACTTCCTATGGGACTACAATGACTGTGAAGACCGAGCAATTTTCTTCTCTTATCTTGTCTGGAATGCGCTTGGACTCCCTTGCCAGCTTATCCAATACCCGGGACATGAGAGTGTGACCATTGCTACTGTATCTGATATCAATGGTTGCTATTACGACACAGATGGAGTAAAATATTATAGCTCTGACCCGACATACATAGGCAGCAGTATTGGACAAGTGATGCCGACGTTTAAGACCACAGCTCCTAAGATAGATAAGCACTATAAGGCGAGTGAGCAATAAATTTTCAATTTTAAAATTCTAATAAGATATCACATGCGAAAAAGCTTCATAATAATAGGTGCTTTCTTACTATTCGGAGGGGTATCAGGCATATCTCAGTCTACTTCGTCGGAATACAATAAATTCCGTGAACAGATTTTCAGCGATTATAATAGCTTTAAATCAAGAATACTTGAGCATTATGCTGATTTTCTGAATGGAGAGTGGCATGAGTTTGAACCTCTTTGGGAAGAAGAAAGCCCTTATACGGAGCCAAAACCACAAACTCTGCCAGAGCCACCTGCAAAGCCGGAGCCTGCGCCAAAACCTGCTACAGCAAAACTTCCTACTCCACGTTTTGGAGCATCCTCCTCTTCTGGAGGCGTTCTTGCTGCTAAGCCAGGAAAAGAATTGGCAAAAGGGAACATCAACGACTATGACTATCCATCTATGAAAATTGATGTTCCTGGCAAGGGGGGAGGCTCTATGCCAAAGACTATGGCAGATAGCCCACTTGGAAGTTCGCTAAAATCTTCAGATGCTGCTGGAAGGAGCAACTATGAGCGAGCCGTGCTTCGTTTGCCAGATCCGGACTTTACATTTGGATCGTTCCCGGGTCAGACAGCAGCCCCTAACCCTGGTGAATCTGGGATAGTCAACATCGATATGGCAGATCGCAGGATGAGTCCTGAAGATCTTAAGCGAATCATCGACGAAAGTGGTTATGCTACGGAAGAGACCTTTAAAATTCCACAAAATCAAAATAACTTCCTTTTTGATTTTTATGGAATGGAGGCTTTTATTCCGGAAATAAAATTCAACATTACCTCTTCCATCAATAGTCCTGAAGAAACCGGGGCGCATTGGCAAAAGATGGCGGCCCAGGAAGGAGGAGTTGAGACTTCGCGTCAGCTATTCGGGCTTGCACAACAACTTGGACTGAACGGATATCTCACATACAGACTGACGGAAGCATTCGTCAATCAGAAGTTTAAAGATTCAAATCCGGCTGCCCGAATGTCGGCTATTCACTTCCTGCTCTCTAATATGGGATATGATGCGCGTCTGCTAAAGCTTAATGATACTTTTATGGTGATGATGCCTTTCGACCAGAAAGTGGTATATGCAACCTTGTCACAGACAATAGACGGACGAAAATACACAATCCTTTATCCTGAAGGTTATCAGGCTCCGAAAGCGGGACAATCTATGCGTCTCCTGACATGCAACCTGCCGTCTAATTCACTTGGTAAGACTTCCGATCTGCGTCTGACAGGCTTGAGCCTCCCAATGAAGTCGAAACCATTTACACTTACGAATGGGAAACTTACCGTGAAGGGAGAAGTGAATGAGAATATCCAAAAGATTCTCCACCATTATCCTCAGATGCCGACAGGCGACTTTGCATCCTCTTGGGTAGATAGCAGCCTTCGTGAAGATATAGTCAATCAATTGAAGTCTCAACTTGCAGGAAAGAGCGACAGAGAAGCTGTCAATGCACTTATGTCTCTTTGCCATAAAGGATTCAATTATTCTACTGATCAGGACTTCCATGGATTTGAAAAACCGTACTTTTTAGAGGAAAATTTTATCTATGACAAGAACGACTGCGAAGACAGAGCAATCTTCTTCTCATACCTTCTTTGGAATGCACTTGGACTTCCCTGCCAGCTTGTACAATATCCCGGGCATGAAAGCGCAACTGTAGCAGTAGATGAAGATATCGCCGGTTACTTTTATACTACTGACGGGACAAAGTATTATAGTGCTGACCCAACTTATATAGGGAGCACTGTCGGTATGGTGATGAGTGCATTCAAGACAGCATCGCCTACAGTCGATAAGCATTACAAGTAATTGCGTTTTGCGTTTTACGTTTTACGTTTTACGTTTTACGAGATACGAAACAATTAGTCACAAGGCTCTGAAAGGGGATCTCTTATGGGATAACTTTTCGGAGTCTTATTTTTATTAGATTTTTTTGAGGATTTTTCCTTTCTGCTTGTTTTATTTTCTTTATTATATCTCTTGGTCTTTTTAGATTCAATTGCTTTATTAGCGTTATTAATGGCATCATTATATATGAGAGTATCAGCAAGATTATCCAAGCTTATGGAATCAAGAGCCATCTCAGTCTTAGATTGATTAAGGCGAGAGAACGAAGAACAGTTGCGGAAGATGAAGGCAGAGGATATGCATAAGAGGGCTGTGGCAGCAACTGCCAGCAGCCCTCTACGTTCTTTTGATGTCAGAGGATGTTTCATATTAAAGATCCGACATACAATCCGCGCAATCCCACCAGAATGAGTTAGCCTTCATTACGGTTGGCACGTTTGCGCTCGTTTTCATCAAGTATTATCTTACGGAGACGAAGATGATTTGGAGTAACTTCCACATATTCGTCCTCCTTGATATATTCAAGAGCTTCCTCAAGGGAGAATACAACCGGAGGAACTATTTTAGCTTTGTCATCGGCTCCGGAGGCCCGCATATTGGTCAGCTTTTTGGATTTAGTGACATTTACCACTATATCCTTGTCTTTCGCGTTCTCCCCTACTACCTGACCGGCATACACCTCATCTTGAGGGAAAATGAAGAATCGACCGCGGTCTTGAAGTTTGTCGATAGCGTATGCGTATGCAGTGCCAGCTTCCATGGCAATCAACGAACCATTCGTACGGCGTTCTATTTCACCCTTCCATGGTTGATACTCAAGAAACCGATGAGCCATAATGGCTTCCCCCGCAGTCGCTGTAAGGACATTGTTGCGAAGACCAATTATGCCACGAGAAGGTATATGAAATTCTATATTAATACGATCGTTTTGGGTGTCCATACTGACGATTTCACCCTTCCTGCGAGTTACCATATCTATAACTTTAGAGCTATATTCTTCAGGAACGTTGATAGTCAGAGCCTCAATCGGTTCGCATTTTACTCCATCAATCTCCTTTACGATGACCTGAGGCTGCCCAACCTGAAGTTCGTAGCCTTCGCGACGCATTGTCTCGATTAATATTGACAAGTGAAGTACGCCTCGACCGTAGACAATCCATTTGTCTTCCGTATCTCCTTTGCTTACACGAAGAGCGAGGTTACGGTCAAGTTCTTTCATAAGACGATCATGGATATGTCGTGAAGTCACATATTTACCATCCTTACCGAAGAATGGTGAGTTATTGATGGTAAATGTCATCGACATAGTCGGCTCATCAATGGCAATACGAGGAAGCGGTTCAGGATTCTCAAGTGATGAAATGGTGTCACCGATTTCAAAGTCTTCAAGGCCTACGATAGCGCAGATGTCTCCGGAACTGACTTCTGATACCTTCTTTCTCCCCATTCCTTCGAAAGTATGAAGCTCTTTAATACGCTGCTTCTTGACACTGCCATCTTTTTTGCAGAGTGCAATATCCATACCTTCGCGGAGAGTACCACGATGGACACGACCTACAGCTATTCTTCCTACATAGCTTGAATAGTCGAGGCTTGTAATGAGCATCTGGGGATCGCCTTCAATCTGAGTAGGGGCTGGGATATACTCTATTATGGCATCAAGAACCGCTGTGATATCATCTGTACGAACTTTCCAATCCTTACTCATCCAATTTTCCTTGGCACTTCCGTAAATAGTCGGAAAGTCAAGTTGGTCTTCTGTAGCATTTAGATTAAACATAAGGTCGAACACCATCTCGTTGACTTCATCAGGTCGGCAGTTTGGCTTATCAACTTTATTAATTACAACGACTGGCTTTAGTCCCATTTGGATGGCTTTTTGAAGCACAAAACGAGTCTGAGGCATAGGACCCTCAAAAGCGTCAACTAAAAGCAAACAGCCATCAGCCATATTAAGTACACGTTCCACTTCACCACCGAAGTCGGCGTGCCCCGGAGTATCGATTATATTAATTTTAGTTCCCTTATAATTGATACTGACATTTTTTGATAGTATTGTGATGCCTCTTTCACGCTCAAGGTCGTTATTGTCGAGAATGAGTTCACCGGCGTTTTGATTTTCGCGGAAAAGATTTCCAGCGAGAAGCATTTTGTCGACAAGGGTAGTCTTACCGTGGTCGACGTGAGCGATAATTGCTATATTGCGGATGTCTTGCATAGTGTAATCATATACCCGGAGATAGTCCTGGCTTTTTCAAACTACAAAGTTAATACTTTTTTGAGAGAAATTCAAGAATTTTCGCACAAAGTTTGGATGTCAATCCTTGACACTGAATCATGCAGGTGTCGATAGAAAGGATTGTGGGTGAGTGTTGCTACGTCGCCAATGATGATTAGCTTCATTCGGGCTCGGGTCATAGCAACGTTCATGCGACGGAGATCGCGAAGAAAACCGATGTTGCCTTCTTCGTTGCTTCTTACGAGTGAAATCATAATTACGTCGCGTTCTTGTCCTTGAAATCCATCGACTGTGTTTACGGAAATAAGGTGTCGGAATGGCTTAAAGAATGGGGTGCGTTTGATAAGACCACGTAAATATTGGACTTGCGCACGGTATGGAGAAATTAGACCTATGTCTATTCGTTCGTCAAGGAAACGTTGCTTACCGATTTTTTCGATGTATCGGCGGAGTGTACGGACAGCAAATTCTGCTTCGTCGCGATTGATTTTGCCGTGAGAGTTGCCTATTTCAGTTTCTTGGAAGAGATGTTCCAGAGAGCGGACGCACGAGCTTTTCCTCCCTACAAGATCGGTAGAGGGAGAAGCAGACTCATTGTCTGACGGCTGGGAAGCTGTCTGTTCCATAGGCAGGTCGGCATTTGCGGTGTCGATCCATTCAATTGGAGTGTCGTAGTCGAGAATGCCACGATGGCCGACTTCCGGGGCGGCTGTCATTGCGCCACCATAGAACCATTCGTTGGAGAAACGCATTATCTCATGATTCATGCGATATTGCATAGTGAGGAGGGAGACAGCTTCCGGATGGTTTTCCACAAGACGCTCCATAAGAGATTTTCCGAGCCCGGCTTTCATGGCTTCGTATGATTTAACAGTTGGAGGGAGTTGGCAATGATCGCCAGCGAGCACTACCCTACCGGCACGGCGTATTGGAATCCAGGAAGCGGCTTCGAGAGCTTGGGCTGCTTCGTCGATAAAAAGGGTAGAAAATTTCATACCGTCGAGAAGACGGTTGGCACTTCCTACAAGAGTGGATGCTATGACATGAGCGGAATTAAAAAGATCTTGATTTATTCTTACTTCAAGTTCAGTGGCACGGTTTCGTAGGCGGTCCATTTTCTGGTGCCACTGGTCAGAACCATGGCGCTTGGCGGAACGAAGTTCANGGATGGCCTTGCGTATGCTCCAGAGGTCGGGATAGTCGGGATGTGATTCGAAGCGACGTTCGTAGGTGAATGAGAGCATCTTGTCGTTGACGCGAGACGGATTACCAAGACGGAGGACATGGACTCCCCTATCGACAAGTTTTTCGCAAATCCAATCTACTGCCATATTACTTTGGGCGCATACAAGCACCTGTGGTTCGCGACGNAGAGTTTCTGCTATTGCTTCTACCAGAGTCGTAGTCTTTCCGGTACCGGGAGGTCCATGGACAATAGCGACATCTTTAGCGCATAGCACCTTATTGACAGCATTTTCTTGAGACTTGTTAAGATATGGAAATCCGAGTGGAGCAAAAGTGAGATGCGCAGCTGGGCGACGAGAATAGAAAAGGTCGCGCAATTCAGCAAGCCTACCTTTTGCTTTTATAGTACGGTCTAGGGCTTCAAACATAGTCCGATATGAAGTCTCGTCGAAAGATAACATTACTCCTGCAGACTTGACAGAAACAAGCTTGGAGATATCGGCAGATTCAGGAATTGCAACAACCATTCTATTTCCGTCGACAAAACTGACTGTGCCGGAGAATGGGAAAGAGAGTCTATCTTCTCTATCGTCGGCGAATACAAAGAAAGCCACGGGATGACCATATTCGAAATTGTGGTCGCCGTCTGAATCTGATTCCGGGCGAGAAATTTCAANGACTCTCTGATTAAGAGAATTATAGAAAGACTTCCCAATAGAGATATTGAGCCAGGCGTTGCCCCTATCGGCAAGTCGAGATATACCTATTCGAGCAGTGATTTCAGAGAAAGCTTTTTTCTCTTCATCATATTCAATTTGGAGCAGCCGTCGTTGTTCTTGTAAAGCTTGTATAGGAGAAACCATAGTTTGTATTCATAGGATTGGAGCGAATAGGCGTACCAGGGGCTCTATGAAGCGTTCCGGGAGGGAGCGTTTACGCCATTGGGAGATGGTGAGTTTTTTTGAGGCTTTCAGGTCGTCGAAGAATATGTCGCGCATTCGTCGGTTGACTGTTTCGGAATAGATTAGGAGATTTGCCTCAAAGTTGTTTTCGAAGCTTCGGAAGTCGAAGTTTACGGAGCCGGTCGTTACAAAATCATCGTCAACTATCATAGTCTTTGCGTGAAGCATTCCAGGTGTGAACAAGTAAACTTTAACACCTGCTTTGAGGCAGTCGGCTATGTAGGAACGACTGCCGTATCCAAGAAGAATGGAATCTGTTTTCTCCGGAATCATAATCCTGACATCCACACCTGATAGTGCGGCACCCTGTAATGCTTTAAGCAGGGCATCTGTTGGAAGGAAATAAGGAGTTTGGATATAAATTCTTTTGACAGCGGATGCAATAGCCTGTTGAAAACAAAGGACGAGATTGTTCCATTGGTCGATAGGTCCATCAGTGACAAGCTGCATATCTACATCTCCTTTAGGTTCGCATTTTATAGGAGTAAGAGGTTTGACATTCTCGTCAGGGCGCAGGAAATTCCAATCAATTGCGAAACTATACATCATAGATTCAATAACAGGCCCTTCGACACGCAGATGAGTGTCACGCCATATTCGACCATCGGGAGCGATATCAACGTATCGATCGGCGATATTCATACCCCCGATGTAGCCTATTTTACTGTCTTTGATTACGCGTTTGCGGTGGTGCGCCAATTAATGCGGTTTGCTAATTTTCTAAAAGTGACTCGGAAGAAAGGATGGGAATCTATTCCGAGATCTCGCATACGTTTAAAGAATCGATTTGAAGTAGAAAATGATCCAACATGATCGTAGAGGACTTTAACCGTCACGCCTTGGCGTGCCTTTTCTGCGAGGAGATCAAGGATTTCATTGCCAAGGCGGTCATCATTGAAAATGTAATACTGAATGAAAATAAAGAGCTTGGCATCTTGGATATCTTTTTTCAGATGGTCGAATTTTGACTTGCCATCAGTAAATATTTCTACGCTATTATTCCTATCGAGATGAGCATGGCAAAGGTTGTGAGCGAGCTTTACCATCTTTATTTGGTCGGTATTAAGACCGGAATTGTCGAAGGAATGTTGCTTAGGACGAGACTTTTCAAGAAGCTTCCTTCTAACCTTCCGACTGACCATGGCCTTTCCTTTAAGGCTTCTGCCGAAGAAAAGATAGAATATTACGCCTATGACGGGGAGGAACAACAAAGCGAGGGTCCATGAGAGGGCGCGTATCGGATTTTTATTTTCCGAGACTACGACGGCTACGCAGGTAAAGACTATTACCCAGTATATGATCAGGAGGGCTATGTTGATCCAGAAGTACACGATATAATTGAGAATTGAGAATTGAGAATTATTAGGGATGTGATGGGACGCATGCGGAGCATGCTTACAACCTAAAGACCCGCGGAGGAGCATCGGGGGATGCCGCCTCTGCGGGTCGGGAAGTATTCTATATGGCAAGTGCCATATTTTTCAGAGAAAAAGCTTAGATTACTCAGCTGCCGGAGTTTCTGCNGGCGTCTCNGTTGCAGGAGCTTCNGTTGCAGGGGTTNCAGTAGCTACAGCTTCGGTAGCAGGAGCAGCTTCTGCTTTCTTGCCACCACGGCGGCTGCGGCGAGTCTTAGTCTTAGCAGCTTTTTCACCGAGCATATTCTCGTTGAAGTCAACGAGTTCGATCATTGCCATTTCAGCGTTGTCACCGAGACGGTGTCCAGTCTTAAGGATACGAGTGTAGCCCCCGGGACGATCAGCAACTTTTTCTGATACCACACCAAAGAGTTCCTTGATTGCCTCCTTGTTCTGGAGATAGCTGAAGACGAGGCGGCGATTGTTCATATCGTCAGTCTTACAGCGAGTGATAAGCGGCTCCACATATACACGGAGTGCTTTAGCCTTAGCCACAGTCGTAAAGATTCTCTTGTGCATGATGAGAGAGATGGCAAGATTTGAGAGCAACGCTTCGCGATGACCTTTCTTACGGCTGAGGTGGTTGAATTTTTTACTATGTCTCATCGTAGTGTTTATTCTTTATCTAATTTATACTTTGAAATATCCATGCCGAACGAGAGGTTGTTGTTCGCCAGAAGGTCGTCGAGCTCAGTGAGTGACTTTTTACCGAAGTTACGGAACTTCAGAAGGTCGTTTTTCTGGAACTGAACGAGTTCTCCGAGAGTTTCAACTTCAGCGCTCTTCAAGCAGTTGAGAGCACGGACGCTGAGATCCATATCAACGAGTTTGCTTTTAAGAAGCTGACGCATCTTGAGGACTTCTTCATCGAATTCTTCAGGAGCTTCATCAGCAGGGGCTTCGAGAGAGATTTTCTCGTCGCTGAAAAGCATAAAATGGTGGATCAGGATTTTAGCGGCCTCTTTAAGAGCATCTTTCGGAAGGATGGAGCCATCGGTTGTCACTTCGAGTATGAGTTTCTCATAGTCAGTCTTCTGCTCAACGCGGAAATTCTCAACAGCATATTTCACGTTTTTGATAGGCGTGTAAATAGAGTCGATAGCAATGACCGCAGGATCGGCACCGAGAGCGCGAAGCATTTCGCGATTTTCATCGGCGGGGACCCAACCGCGACCCTTATTGATGGAAAATTCCAAATTAAAGGAAGTGCCGGGGGCGAGGTTGCAGATCACAAGGTCGGGGTTTAGAACCTCAAAACCCGAAAGAGCTTTACCCAAGTCTCCTGCTTTCAATACTTCAGTACCCGAAACGAGTAGCCTTGCGGTCTCCTCATCGTGGTCTTCAGTGATTTGTTTGAAGCGCACTTGCTTGAGATTAAGGATGATGTTAGTGACATCCTCCTTCACACCGGGGATTGAATCCAACTCGTGTGCCACACCGTCGATACGGATTGAGCATATAGCAAAGCCTCCGAGTGAAGAGAGGAGAATTCTGCGGAGTGCATTACCGATAGTTTGGCCATACCCGGGCTCAAGCGGACGGAATTCGAATTTACCGAATTTTGAATCCGCTTCAAGCATCAAGACCTTTTCGGGTTTTTGAAATGCTAATATTGACATGGGTTACAACAGTTTATTATTTAGAATAGAGCTCGACGATCAATTGCTCCTTGATGTTCTCGGGAATATCCTCACGCTGTGGGAGATGAAGGAATTTACCACCCTTCACGGATTCATCCCATTCGATCCAAGGATATTTGCTGTGGTTGAATCCAGCAAGATTATCGGCAATCACTTCGAGTGATTTAGCCTTTTCGCGGACAGCAACGACATCACCGGGTTTCACCTGATAAGAAGGAATATTGACCACGTCGCCATTAACAGTAATATGCTTGTGGAGAACGAGCTGACGAGCAGCCGGTCGAGTAGGAGCGATTCCGAGACGATAAACTACATTGTCGAGACGACTTTCGAGCAGCTGAAGAAGAACTTCACCTGTGATGCCCTTAGTGCGAGCAGCACGCTCGAAAAGATTACGGAATTGACGTTCGAGAACGCCATAAGTATATTTAGCTTTCTGCTTTTCTTTAAGCTGGGTGCCGTATTCGGAAGTTTTGCGACGACGGTTGTTGCCGTGCTGGCCTGGAGGATAATTCTTTTTAGATAGAACTTTATCTTCACCATATATGGCCTCGCCGAATTTACGGGCGATTTTAGTTTTAGGGCCTGTGTATCTTGCCATTTTATTAAAATCTTAGTTTGTTTTGACTTTTAGATGAAAGAGTGTCAAATTCAAGAGTAATTTTGTCGAGTGATTCACCCCTTAGCGCAGCCGCGACCCCTCGAGAGAAAGAAAACCGTGAGGGTCATTCGCATTCAGGGAGATCAACAAGCCATCATTAAACTCTTCTTCTCTTTGGAGGACGACAACCGTTGTGGGGGAGCGGAGTCACGTCTACAATTTCGACAACCTCGATACCAGCNCCGTGCACNGTACGGATTGCAGACTCACGGCCATTNCCNGGACCNTTCACATAAGCCTTAACTTTGCGGAGGCCGAGGTCGTAAGCGACTTTAGCACAGTCCTGAGCNGCCATCTGAGCAGCNTAAGGAGTGTTTTTCTTAGAACCGCGGAAGCCCATCTTNCCGGCAGANGACCAAGANATCACCTGACCTTCNGANTTNGCTAAGCACACGATGATGTTGTTGAAAGANGAGTGAACGTGAAGCTGACCCATNGCGTCGACCTTAACGTTTCTCTTCTTAGCTGCGACTGTCTTTTTTGCCATAATTTACAATTATTTAGTAGCTTTCTTCTTATTAGCAACAGTTTTCTTACGACCTTTACGGGTGCGGGCATTGTTTTTAGTGCTCTGTCCGCGAACAGGGAGGCCAAGACGGTGACGGATGCCACGATAGCAACCGATATCCATAAGGCGCTTGATATTTAGCTGTATTTCAGAGCGGAGGTCACCTTCAACCTTGTATTCATTCTGGATAACTTCGCGGACAGCAGCTGCCTGATCATCGGTCCAATCCTGAACCTTGATCATACCGTCGACACCAGCCTTCTTCAGGATAGTGTTAGCTGCGCTACGGCCGATACCGTAGATATATGTGAGGGCGATAAAACCTCTTTTGTTTTGCGGCAAATCAACGCCGACTATACGTACTGCCATACTATTTTGTGATTACGTTATAAGTGCATGGGGCATTTAGCCTTGGCGCTGTTTGAGTTTAGGGTTCTTTTTGTTGATTACGTACAATCTACCTTTACGACGCACTATCTTGCTGTCGGCAGTGCGCTTTTTGATTGATGCTCTAACTTTCATATCTGGGTTTCATTATTATTTGTAACGGAAAGCGATTCTACCCTTTGAGAGGTCGTAGGGAGACATCTCCACTTTCACCTTATCACCAGGGAGAATTTTTATATAGTGCATTCTCATTTTGCCAGAGATGTGGGCAGTGATCTCATGCCCATTCTCAAGTTCGACTTTGAACATAGCGTTACTCAGAGCTTCGAG
>WFLX010234128.1_pt1 | contig 11573 bp, 8 predicted proteins | sample 4967041 | NCBI WGS metagenome assembly WFLX01 (sample SAMN12857096, study PRJNA449069) | gut metagenome | isolation source: stool from male and female vole | host: Microtus ochrogaster | place: USA:Florida | collected 2017 | reverse complement strand
TGAGCTGGAAGGAATTGCGGGTTGGGTTCTGGTCCACGTATGCCACGAAAGTGAGACCCTGCCAGTCGGCTGGGCGGCCGGTGGGCCAGTATGTCTTGCTTGATGAAGTCCAGGAGGATCCGTTGTCGGTAGAGAATACGCTTGTGGAGCCGAAGTAGCTGGAGGCGCCGTCGAGAGCGGATACCTTGAAGTCGCTTACAGAAGTGCTCATGTCGCGGGTTGATGCGGAGCGGCCTGCGCTGTTCTTCACCTGGAAAGTGATTGCGTTGTTGTCGACTGTTGCGTTAGAGAGCTGGTCGATATCCTCGTTAGCTGTGCAAGCAGTGAAAGCGATTGCGAAAACTGAGAGAGCTGCGAATGTGAATGACTTACGGTTCATAGTTGTATAGTTTTAAAAGTTGGTAGTAAAATTGATTTTTCCGATCACTTGAATTGTAATTGTCTTACACCCGTATAACGCTTGGGAATACCACTTTAGTTTTCGAAAAAATCGGATTTAACTGATTGTTAATCACTATGTAACACGATGCAATCATTTTGAAAAATCTGCAACTTTCCTGCAACTCCGGTGCAAAAATTATGCATCAATTGAAACCCATTTGTATCATTGTTGAAATAGGGTTCAGCTGTTAGCTTTCAGCCATCAGCTTTCAGTTTTCAGCTGTCAGTTTTCAGTTTTCAGCTTTCAGCTGTAAGTTTTAGAGCGGCTCTTAGGGTAGTAAGCACCGTCCCGGTGCGTTTGCGCGCGGCATATGGTAACTTTCTAACCGCATTGCTTTGGAATAGAATTGCAATTAGCCAGCCCGAACGAGGCATTTAGGCGCAGATCTTCAGATCAGCGCGGAACTTGCAGACGATCACAGAAAAATAGACATAAGGACAAAAGGACAGGCTTTGGCTACGCAGTGTCTTGGATGCCCAGATCTTCCAGCACAGAAGCGACTGAAGCATCTCCGAATTCCAGTAGCTTTTGATAGTTTATTGTCCGCGGGAGTACAGTATCTTTTTACTGCCTCGGTCTATTTTATCCAACTCACTCAAATTAATCTTTCTTATTACAGAAAAAATGTGTAATTTTGCATTTTAAAAACTAATTATTATGCTCTTTATTTGGCTTGATGAAAGCGATCGCCATGGCGAAAATTTATGGATGTCATTTTGGGAGCCATGTGCTTTAAGTTGAATGAAAAAGACAAACTGAAGGTTGAAGGTGAAAATAAAATAGGGCAACGCACTCTCCTGAAACTGAAGCTGTATAAACACATAAATTCCAGAATACGCGAAATATATCCTAATTTTAATATAGGAGTCACCACTCCTATCAGAATCCCTTCAGATAGTTGGACTCAAGTGTATCGTCACTGGAGTTTCATTCCGAAATATCATACTCGTGATTCATCACGAACCAAGAAAGCAAAAAAATAACCCGCGTTACCTACACAAGTGGACTACGCACTTTTCACGTAGCCGTTCAGTAACGAAGGTTGTTTTTATGATGCAAAGATAATCTTTTTTTCTCTACTTTCAAAATTAAAACGTCAAAATTCGCACTTTTGTTTAAATAAAATTTTATTAAACAAAATCTCTAGCATCACTCTCAGTCGACCCTGAGTGTAGATAGGATGCTCCTGCATCCGTGAGCCGTCTTATGGTAACTAAAGTAGAGACTTTGCAGCGTCAGCACCCATAAAGTTACCGAAAGCCCGGCGACGCGCAGAGGACTGCGCTATCTACATTCAGTGCCAGCTCAGAGAGTAGATAGGATGCTCCGCATCCGTGAGCCGTCTTATGGTAACTAAAGTAGAGACTTTGCAGCGACAGCCCCCATAAAGCTACCATAAGCCCGGCGACGCGCAGAGGACTGCGCTATCTACACTCAAAGCGACGCGACTTCCATATGATGCCACTTCCCCAAAACCAGCGGAGCACCGACACCACCAGTGTCGATGCTCCAAGTCAATGACTTTTGACTCACATAGTAACTTGGTTCTTGACTCTTCACCCTTGACCCTTCGGCGAAGCCGCTACAATCTCTTCAAGTTTGCATGTACTCCTCATCAGTATTCATTAAATCGTAGTACAATAGTCGAGTACTCAAACTATTCTCCACCCCAATATGTCTGTAATCTTTTTCTTGTTGTTCGGTACTAAACACCTCTTTAAAACCATTTTGTTTATAGAATGAGATAGTGGAGGGAGTGTTATAGGCATCGACTATCATAAATCTACAACCAGTCTTATTATTGGGTTCCAGAAACCACAATTTAATATAGCTTAAAGCATCACTGCCTATGTGAAACCCTCTGAAATCTTTTGACACTCCTAATCTTGCCACTAATACAGCTGGATAATCTTTCAAAGACTTGACATGTGGTATGTTAGACTCAATCTTTTTCTTTCTTGCATTCGGCAAATCACTGACTCTGATTCCTGCATTAGCTAATGTGAATGCACACACCACAGTTTGGGGTTTTTTGTCAAGTTTGAAACAATAGGTCTTACCTAATAATTCTTTGGAGTATGCAAAACAATCCTTGTTGAAGAACTCGTCAAGGTCAATGTCTCCGCATGAGAAGCCCTCTATTTCTTTGGCATCTCTTAACGCAAAGATATTGCAGTTTTCTTCGAGAAAATTCATTGTTCTCCCAGATGTGATTTTGCCAACATACGGCGCAGTTTAGCAAATCCTCTTTCGAGGGCTTGTGCTTGAGCCTCTTTCTCTTCTTCCGACATATTAATATGCCGCTGAAAACTCTTTTGGGCATCGGCCTCGAACCGCTGAGCCACCTCGCCTCTCAGCTCTGGTATTGATGCAATAGGAAGTGCCATATTTATTAAGTATTTTATAAATATATCATTTGTAATCTCTAATTGCAAAGATAACAATAAATTCTTGAATAAGACTACAAATTATAGATAATTTTACATTTTTTAAGGTAATCGCATTTTGGGAGATGCCAAGCGCTCCCGGATGGCATAGAGTGTAGATAGGATGCTCCCGCATCCGTGAGCCGTCTTATGGTAACTAAGGAAGAGACTTTGCAGCATCAGCACCCATAAAGTTACCATAAGTCCGGCGACGCGCAGAGGACTGCGCTATCTACACTCTGCGACTTCCCCCAAACCAGCGGAGCACCGACACCACCGGTGTCGATGCTCCAAGTCAATGACTTTTGACTTACATGGTAACTTGGTTCTTGACTCTTCACTCTTCACCCTTCGGCGAAGCCGTTGATGCTCCAAGTCAATGACTTTTGACTTACATGTAGTAATTCCTTTAACGTTCCCCCTTTAGGGGGTTAGGGGGCTTCCACTTGGTTCTTGACCCTTCACCCTTCGGCGAAGCCGCAGATGCTCCCCCTCATATTGGATTGTTGACTTACTTTGTTTTTTGGCCTTTCCTCCTTAATTCTTCGGCTGAGCCATTTGAGCGTATCGTGGTTTAGTCTAACAACGAAGTTTTTGAACGTGATGTCAGATCGATCATTCTACATAGTCAACTCGGTAGAAGGCACGGATTCGAAGTGGTTCCTTTCGATCCTGATATCCAGGATCTCCACTGTTTTTACTATTAGCATAGGTATATCCACTTCCAGTAACATTCACACGAGTAGCTCGTGCATAATTATTATTACCATCTGTAAGACATGATGCAGACCAGTATAGGAAGCCTTGGAACTCAGGAAAGTTTCCATAATAATCTACCAAAGCTTTTTCAAGCTCACGTATTCCTGGCATATACCATCCAACCTTGTTAAAACCTTTTGAATAAGTCCATCCCATTAAGGGTGTCTTTCCGAAAACCTCTTCATATATATAATCTGCTGAACCATCAGCATTACGCTTGTTTTTTCCAAAGCAATAATGAAAAGCGGATGGGGGCTCTTCTATGTTGAAAAGTTTTACCTTATACAAGTCATTGGATTGTTCAAGAACCCATCGAGTCATTTCAAAAGCACCTTCTTTGTAATATACTTCGTCTTTACCATTTCCCGATTCAGGATTGGAAAAACCTATGGGTTCTCCCCTTAGTCCCCATTTCAAACCAGTATAAAGTTCACCTTTACTTTCGTGTTGGTCCAATGGATCGCTATGCTCCAGGTATTCTTCATAGACTTCCATCCACGTTACAAGATTTTTTGCATCAAAATCTACGGTTTCTTTTTTCGCGCTCGTGGAGCTTGACTTCCATTCGCCACTAATTTTCAAAAGTGCTCTTTGTTCGATTTCGAAAGAACGATTAATGGTGTTTGTAGTTCCATCAGCGTTCGTGCGGACATAATTCACCTCAATGGTCGCCTTGCGTTCACCATAATAGTCTGAAGCTTTTTTATCAGTAGTATTGACATTATTGTTAGCAGGTACGTTCTCATCGATATAGAAATAAATACGAGAGCGGGAGCCATCTTTGTCAGCATCTACTGTGACTTGCCATCCGTGTGTGCCCTCTGCATCATTATCTTTTAGAGTATTTGTGACAAGATCGGTAGTGAAATAGTCGCGTGCACCTGTGCCAAAGGCAAACGGTGTTGGTGTGGATCCCTTTATTATTCTACCCTTTTCCATAGTAGCACGCGGGATTTTCTCCATACGAAGCCAATTACCTTCCTTGCCATCATGATCTTTGATAGTAAATGTGATTTGAGATTTCCAATCTACATCTTTGTTTTCATTCCCTTGTCCGTCCTCACGGAGCATGAACCATACATCCATGGGAAGAGCTGTGGCGTGAGCATCCACCTTGCGCTCATTTACCATAGCAAGATAAAAGGGGTTTTCATCATATACGTTTACACGTCCATCAAAGTTATATACGTCCTCGTCAGAGTTTCGGATATAGTCGAGACCATGGATTACGATGTTGTTATCATAACGATGGTTGCGCTTTACCTCAAAATTGGTNCNTCGCTCTTTTTCGTCCAGNGCCTTTCCGTTGCTATCGTAAGTACTACCCAGAAAGACTGTAAACTGAGCGTTGTANNTTAATCCTTGATGAGTCGTATNTTCTCCTTTCAGAATCAAAGCTGAGGCTCTATCGGAGTAAGCAAATTTTGATTTCCAACGCTCATAATTTTCCTTAGATACGCCCGTAGGATACTTTACGTTATGATTCTCGTCAAAATACTCACCATTTGGACCGATAGCACTGTAATCAGGAAGATTGATGTTCTCAAATGTATAGTAAGAGAAAGTTGCTGGCTCTGAATCCTTATTGATTGTGACATTAGCATGAGTCAAGTACTCATGTGCTTCATCATCACATGCCATGTGAGTATAGTCATCAGGCTGTTCCCCTTTGTGGAACATTGGTACCTTTGTCACATTATATTCTTCTGAAGTCAAATATTGTTCGTGAGTTGGTTTACCTGTAGCTGGACCTGTTCCATCAGGTTGTTTATAAGGAATTGCAATAGGCATATTGCGTACGCCATAGCCTGTAATTCTGAGCAATGGATACTGGTCAGTATACTGGTCAGGGTCAAGCTCAACTGAAACGTTAACCTTTGCCATCATAGCAATTAGGTTTACAACAATCGTTTCTGAAGGCTTTGTAGACAAATTTACATTACGTTTTTCTCCAATCATAGGCATTCCCGCCTCTGGAAGAGATGTTATATCGCCAGTACCATCCTCATTCATACGGATACGAGGATAATACACCCATTTCGTAAGTTGTTCATAATTTGAAATCTCGTATGGATTCCCATTTCCTTTCATATCGTCAGGACCTTTTTGGTCTTCTTCTGCATTGCGACCAGCCTTGCGGATCATACCACCGGTACTGTNTTTTGTACNGAATTTNTTNGNATNNTCTGTGGCAGACGCAGCGTCGTCTGTTGCGTCAATATTGGCAATAGCAACAATATGTACATTTTTTAATTGGTTTGTGAGTTCCTCTCTAACTCCCTCGCCCGTAGGAATCTTGATAAATGACTTACCATCTATCCTCTGATAAGAATTGAAATTATCATAATCTTCTACTTCCAAAAGATTACCATCCGGATCAAAGAAGAAGACGTGGAGGGTCTTGATGGTCTTCTCTTCTGGATTCTTTGGTCCGCCGGCTCGGGTGCCAGCTGGATTATTTGATCCAACGAAGGTCTCAAGCATATCTGAGCATTGGAATGTAATATATCCTGCTTCGCCTTCCTGATTAGAGGGATCAGAATTTAAAAGGTTGTCTTCGCTACATGACGCCATGGCTCCCATACAGAAAGCACTAATCATACCGAGACGTATATATTTTTTTAAAGAATCCATAATAGTGAAAGTCATCTTTATTTTTTATTGAAAGATTTTTTATTTAATGGTCACATTATTATCTGACCCATTCTGCCAGTTCAATACATCATCAGCCTGGAACATCACAATGAATTCATCGCCAACAAAGTTGAATGTGGCTGTATGCAAAGTATTGGGCTGAGGCAGATAGCTAAGAGTAAAGTTGCTGTACTTGAAAGTTCTATCCTTTCCTCCGTCGAAGGAGTAGACAATCTCAATTTCTTTATTACTACCCAGAGTAAAGTTACCGTCCTCTTCAGTAGTACCATTTGGATTGGGGAGCAACAAGAGAGTTATAGGATCTTCATTCGAAGAATTTCTCATCATTTCCGACCCGCTTGCTGGAATTGATTGGCTTCCTTCAAAGAGTTTGAATGTTCCAGCGTAAGTTCCACTGACGCTCATTACCGGACTATCCGAAGTGAAATCAAAAGTTGCCGTCTTATGGAATTCTCCTTTGAATGTAACTTTCTTGATGACGAGTTCCTTATCAGATGTATAGTTGTTAAATCTGAAACGAATACCAGTCATAAAATGGAAGAAAGAGAGACCAACACGACCATCTGATTTGCGATGATCATATTTGGCTGCGATGAGCGCATCGGGCTGATCTGTATATTCAATCAAATCATCTATAAGGGTGGTGCTTTTCTGATCGATTTCAAAAGTCAGTTTTGGTCCGTAAGATTTATTTTTCCCTTGATCGTCAATCTCTGTTGTAACAGAGCCGCTCCCCATTGAATACTTTCCTTTCTTAGTTGGATCGTATAGGGCGATGAAGGTGTAGCGGGCATCGGCATTAGTGTGCCACTGTTTGAAATTATCTTTAGAATATTCAGTATTTGATTGGTCGTACGAAGCATATCCTTTTACAGAATTGCTGATGACCTTCATCCCATTGAATATATCAGCTCCAGAAGTGAAGAAAATGGCCTTATCATCCCATTCTTGACCTACCACACTCTCGTTCTTATCTCCTTTTACATTATTTGGAACGCAGTAGGCCCACACACGAAATTCGTCAATATTAGTCGACATGGCGCGCGTACCAGGATTGTTAGCGAAATCGCCGAGAGTTGCATCCAAGTTCACTGTAGGCTCAGCGAAACTGATGTAATCGTCAGAAGAAAAGTTTGCATTCGGTTCTTCATTCGATGAGCAGGAGGCAAGAACCACCGTCACTATCGAGAGAGCGATATATTTGTATTTCTTAATCATTGTCGTATCGTGAAGTAAGATTANTAGCTCAATTTTCATCTTTATCAGTGACGATATAGTTGCCACCTTCTGCCTCATTCCAACTCTGGATTGTCGGATTGTTGAAGATTATAGATTCATTGTCTCCAAGGGTGAAGCTGTAAGAATAGGTTTTTCCTCTCAGCCACTCAGCATTGTGAGCAATTGCTGTAGTAAGGTAAAGGTTAGCAGGAACGGTTTTAATGGCACCTTTATCCCCTTTTGGATAATAAGTAATCTCCACTTCAATATTTTCATCCACTGCTTGAGGTATCAGCATCAAAGCCTGACTATCCGGGAAGAAAGAATAGGACTTCTCAGGAGTGGCTTCCACTGAAGTTTGGTAATCGAAGAGCACACCATTGGAGGCCGAAACATCAGTCCACGCAGAGTAGAAATCATTTGTTTCAGTGGTGGTAGAAGCGGGTGTGATAGTATAAGTTCCGCTTGTTGACACATTCTTTAGCACCAATCTTTCGATGACAAAACTTTTGGATGAAGTAGGATCTACCTTTGCCACGAAATTGATGCGGCTGAAGATGTGGTTGAAATCGAAAGCCACTTTTGATGTTTCGCCTGACTCATAGAAGCGATGGTGTGTCGCTGTCAAGATGTCTTCAGATTCTGTGTAATCGGCGGGAGAGTATGTAAACGACAAAGAATTGTCGGTATATGTCAAATTTTTGATTGCGTTTGCAGATGCAGGATAGATGGCTGCAAAATTGTATTCGCCTTTAAACCAATAACGAGTATCGGAGTAAGTCCAAGTGCCATTGTTGTTTTGGACTTCTGTGCCATTGAAAAGCACAAGCTTATTTGAGGAGTTATCGTAGTTGCCGTATACGGCAATTTTATCCATATTCTCTTCCCCATTGACGACTTCGCCACGAGTTGAGGTACCGGGGCGGTTCCCGAAGGAACCGCCGCGGGTAAGTTCGTTGGTAACTACGAAACTGATCATACCAGTTTCTTCGCCACCAACGTGATTGAGGTCGGAGTCGACCAACTCGTTGGAGCACGATACGGCAGCTGCAGCCACGCAAAGGCCCATTAGCGAATTATATATATTCAGTCTCATAGTTATTGATTATTCGTGGGAATTAATTGTTTACGGTTGTCTTAGGAAGTGTTACGTCAGTTTCAGGCTTGTCATCATCAATCCATTCTTCAACAGTTGGTTCAAATATGATTGGATACAATTCGTTTTCTGGATCAATGTTTGAATTATTGATTTCTGCTTTAAATGCGTAGCTCCATCCCTGTTTGTATTCACGTGCATTAATGGCAACTTTGTGTTTATATACTTTTTGAGACACATATGCTTGGGTTTTAGCATCCTGCAAGAAAAGTTCGATTTCGAAAGTTGCTGTATACGCAGCGCTGGTTGCAGGGAAGAGATATGAGTTCTCAGACTTTGAAACACCATCAGCTACAGCCTCGGCGGCATCCATCACGAAATTAATGTTGGTTGTGTTGTCAGCATCAGCGACTGTCCATGTTTTGGCAACTGGATCAAGAGTTCCAACCTTCTTGGCATCAATGATTGCCAATGGAGTTACTTTAATCTTATAACCCTCTGGCATTTTGTTAGTGAACTCGAATCTTACACGGCTCAGCATATGGCCAAGCGCAAATTTTACAGCATCTTCATTCGCAGCCGCATCTGTTACGTTTTGTGTATCGTAAAGAAGGTCTACTTGACCGTTGTTTGTGAAAGTTATTGATTCGATACCTCCACCCACGGTTTTTGTTCCTGGTGTCACTTCTAAGCCAGTTGCTGCAAATGGAGCGACTGCTGCAAAAGTGTAATCATTGCCTTTAACCCAGTAGACAAGAGGAGTGTAAGTCCATGCTGAGCCCGAATTAGTGACCTCCTTATTGTTAAATACCATAAATGGATTTACTTCGTAGGCACCTTCAGTACCTCTTGAAGAAACACCATAGACACTTATGCTAGTAGGTGCATTGTCTGAGCCAAAGTCTTTATCAGAACGAGTGGCATTGTCTATGAAAGAGCTGAACCCGATAGCTGCGCTGTTCTCAGCTACCTTAACGACTTCGTCGTTTGAGCATGCAGTGGCAAGCATAAGGACTGCTGCTCCGAGAAGAAATGAACTTTGTTTCATGTTCTTGATTTTTGAAAATGTGAATATTAGTTTTGTTATCTCTTATTTCAACGATTAACGATCAATGATCAACGATCAGGTTAACGATTAACGATTAACGATCAACGATCGCTTAGTGATTGTTTTCGTAAGCTCGACATAAGAGTTATAAGTTAGCGAAGGCTCTGTAGTGATAGGGTCTGGTTTGGTTAACTTATAAGGGTTATGAGGCTATTGTAAGTTCGCTTGCGAAAGGTTTTTATGTATAAATGTATTATTTTATTGTTTATTCATTTTTGCCGAGGTTGATAGTCACGTCTTCATATTCACCCCAGTCATCGATTGCTACGCCGAAGGCACCTTGGTCTTCTGCATTGCCGATGTCATCTGGAATTTCAAGATCATAGACGTCGATGACTCCTCCACGAGGCTGACGGCTTATCTGGTCGGTGATGTCAAAGTCGAAATTCAGCATATAGCCATTTCGGAGTTGCACTTCAAGGTTCAAGCCATAGAATGTGCCACGGGTGTAGTCGGGGTTCGGGAAGTTCGGGACGCCGAAGGTGTTGACAACTGCTTCCACTCCCCACATGTTGGGCTCTGCATCGAANAGNACNGTCACNGGTTCTTCNCCTGTNTGNCCATCGGTNAGNTAGACGNTNCCNGCCATTCCTGCGAGGGCTCCGCGAGCCAANNNGATGTATTCTGCNCCGCTCTTGAAGTGGTAGCGGATGAGATAGCGGAATACGAGGGGCTTCATCGTGATGTTCTCAATCGGTGGCTCCTGAGTCTTAATCGGAGTGTAGCTGGGGATATAAGTTGCAAACAGATAGTCCGGTGCATTTACAGTTTCCTCGGCTCTGAGCGAGGGGCTCTTGGAGTTTCCGATGTAGGTAGAACGTGAACGTCCACGGGTCGTGATACTCGCATTTGGCAGGGATGAGATGTCGTTGAAGACGATATATTCGGTGCCGTTGTTGTAGAAGAGTATCTGGTGCTCACCGGGCGACATTCTTACGATGCCTCCCTCCGCAGGGATATTCGACACTTCATTGTCGTGGCCATCGGTGTAGACCTGGGTGCGGATACCGGTGCCTCGCTCGGGGCGGAGATCGTCGTAATCGTAAGAGAAATCGTAGTTGCTCCATTCGGTTTCCCAGTTGGTCCAGTCGTGGGTGTACTCCCAGAGCAGATGCCATTCGGCTTGGAAATTCACTTGGTGGCGTGCGGTGTGGTCCCAGTGATCCATGCAGAGCTCCTTGTGGTCGCACGATGATATGAATGGAATGAGGAGGAGAGCTGCTGCGATCTTATTAATCATTTTCATTTCTTACCTCCTTTCTTTTCATTTACATTTCCATGGCCNATNAGCCATACGAGTGCAATCTCAAGTTTTGTGGGTCCCCACATGTGGCGCTTGTGAGTAGAATTCCACACATAGTGCCCTTCTTCGGGATGATATTTATGGAAATAACCTTCGGTGTAGCCGAGGCCTAAGGAGAAATCAATGTTGATGCGGCGTGCTACGGGGAGTGAGTATCCGTATTCGATGCCGACTGCCCAGAGGCATCTGTCCCAGAGGCTGCCGCCCGGTTTGCCACCCATCTGGCCTGTGCCACCCCACTCAAAGTCGTAGGTATATACTTGGCCGTAGATGCCGAGATGATGTCCGGAAAGGGGTTTTTCGTGTGCTTTCTTGCCAAACCACCAGCGGGCGTTCAGTTCGCCGCCGTAGGCGCGCCAGTAGCGGTGGCGCTTGTCGGTCTTCCACCATCCATACATCCAGTTGGCACCGATGGAGATGTTTTTGCCGAGATAAAAATCAATTCCGATATTCGGGAGCACCAACGCGTCATAAAGCATATTGGTGCGAAAATCCATGTAGAAATTTTTCTTAGGCTGTGGGATTGTCACGAAGCCGGAAGTGGCTACAGTGTCGGTGTCGAAAGT
>WFLX010025106.1_pt1 | contig 11574 bp, 8 predicted proteins | sample 4967041 | NCBI WGS metagenome assembly WFLX01 (sample SAMN12857096, study PRJNA449069) | gut metagenome | isolation source: stool from male and female vole | host: Microtus ochrogaster | place: USA:Florida | collected 2017 | reverse complement strand
AAAACTTGGCAATACGCCATATAGATTGATCAGCTTCGAATCTAAACTTGACCCCACTGTCTTCATTCCTGCCGGACAACTTACCGAATTGAGAAGAAAAGCGATAACAGCCCTTGACCAAGCAAACTTATCCACATATCCCTATTCATATAGAAGGAAAGAAAATCCGCAAGCNAGATATATGACCGATAGTCTTGATTATCGTGACAATGTTGCCAATAGTCTTGCTGAAAAATTCTATCGTGATCATGGAGTCAAGAAAATAGAGAGTGCTATGGAANCTCTGCCTGAGTCAAAAAAAATCGGTAAACGCCTCATGACAACCCGCCATTGCATATTGAGAGAATTGGGGATGTGCAAAAGAGAAAAGGGACTCGGAAAATATTCCGAACCCCTTAGACTTTCAACAGGGAAAGAGACTTTCTCTCTCGAATTCAATTGTCGTGATTGTGAGATGCACCTGCTTGGCTGACTTTTGGCTGAGGAGAGGTCTCCGGAACATTGACATCTACGCCAAGGCTGTCAGAAACCGTATCATTCTCAATTTTCGGATGTAAAATATCCCGGATGCGGATATCTCTTGCATTGACATATTCCTGAAGCAATGATTGGATTGTGTCATTTTGTCCTTCTGTCAGCAGTATGTCAGTGTCTGGAGGATAGGAAAAATTGACCTTGTCAAGTTTTTCTTCAAATTCAGAGCAAGCCTCCGCCCAAGATGCGCTGTCTTTTGCTTCTGAAACTTTCAAAGTATAATCAGATATAAGAGCATTAATCTTGCCAAACATATCGTCGGCATCCCTACGATCTTTCTTCTGCTTTTCTGAAGAACAACTTGCCAACATAGTCACGGCAAGCAAGAATACACAAACACGACTCTTTCTCATTTTGCTTCAAGTTTTGCTTTAAGATACTTACCTGTATATGATTCAGGGCAAGCTGCCACTTCCTCAGGAGTGCCGGCAATTACAAGATTTCCTCCGGCGTCGCCACCTTCAGGCCCTATGTCAATAACCCAATCCGCACTCTTGATTACATCCATATTATGCTCTATAATCACCACTGTATGCCCGGCATCTACAAGACGATTGAGTGATTTCAGAAGCGTAGAAATATCATGGAAGTGAAGACCGGTTGTGGGTTCATCAAAGATAAACATGGTGCGAGGTTGCTTTTCCTGAGATATGAAATATGCCAACTTCACACGTTGACTCTCGCCCCCCGATAAGGATGAACTGCTTTGCCCAAGCTTGACATATCCAAGTCCTACTTCCTGAAGAGGAAGGAGTTTTTTGATGATCTTCTTCACAGTGGAGTCTTTGTTGTCTTCTTGAAGGAAAGCAATACACTCATCCACTGTCATCTCAAGGAAATCGAAGATATTCTTACCTCGATATAGCACATCAAGAACATCCTGTTTGAATCGCTTGCCGTGACATTCCTCACATTCCACAGTAATGTCTGCCATAAACTGCATAGGAATAGTGATGGTGCCCTCACCTTTGCACTCCTCGCATCTTCCCCCTTCAGCATTGAAAGAGAAGAATCCAGGTGTGAATCCCAACTGCTTGGCANGTGGTTGCTCTGCAANGAGCNTTCGAATCTCATCANANGCTTTCAGATNGGTCGCGGGGTTAGATCGTGAGGAAGTACCTATTGGATTTTGATCTACAAACTCTATCGCACCGATTGCATTCACGTCTCCCCCGATTTTCTTGTGTGCGCCGGGAGCGTCGCATGGGTCGCCAAGCAGACGCACAATCGCCTTGTAGAGAATTTCCCTTACAAGAGTAGACTTTCCGCTCCCACTCACACCGGTCACTACTGACATAACACCGAGAGGAAACTTCACATCTATACCCTTTAGATTGTTTTCTCTTGCTCCAATCACTTCCACAAATTTTTTCCAAGGTCTACGCAGCGAAGGCACCGGAATTGACCGCTTGCCGGAAAGGTAATCTAAAGTATATGATTCCCCTTCATATCCTTTTTCAAGAGTCTCTTGCAGATTTCCTTGATAGATGATACTTCCTCCGTGGCTTCCTGCATCGCGCCCAATATCCACTATTTCATCAGCAGCAAGCATAATATCCTCATCATGCTCTACCACTACCACTGTATTTCCAATCTTCTGAAGATTGCGCAATACGCCAATCAGTTTCTCAGTGTCTCTTGAATGAAGTCCAATAGAAGGTTCATCAAGAATATAGAGAGATCCAACAAGTGAACTTCCAAGAGAAGTGGCAAGATTAATGCGTTGGCTTTCTCCTCCGGAAAGAGAAGAGGAAAGACGGTCGAGAGTCAAATAGCCAAGGCCGACTTTATTTAGGAAATCGAGTCTACTTCTAATCTCAATAAGCAAGCGATTTGCTATAGCTGTATCTTCTTCGTTAAGTTGAAGAGAATCAAAGAATTTTTGGAGTTCTGATATAGGCNTCCTTACAAGTTCTGTNATGCTTTTGCCANCCACCTTNACATACTCTGCATCTTTTCGTAGGCGTGTGNCGTGACAAGTAGGGCATGTGGTGCGNCCCCTGTACCTGGCTTTCATCACTCTGTATTGGATCTTATATTGGTTTTCATCTACCCATTTGAAGAAACCGTCAATTCCTTCCCACTTCCCTTTACCATGCCAAAGAATATCCTTTTCTTCTTGGGATAGTTCCATATACGGCTTATGGATGGGAAATCCTAAGGATGGAGCAAGCTTGATAAGCCAATTTTTCCATTCGCTCATCTTCTCACCTCGAAAACACATTACAGCGTCTTGATATACAGATAAGGTCTTATCAGGAATCACAAGGTCTTCACTTACACCCAAAACTTTTCCAAATCCTTCGCAAGTAGGGCATGCGCCATAGGGATTGTTGAAGTTAAACATAAGGTCGGTGGGTTCGCGAAACTCAATGCCATCGGCAGAAAACTGTCGGGAAAACTCGCGTTCATTGACACCATCCTCACCCCAAATCTTTACTATACACTTGTCTCTGCCTTCGAAATATGCAGTCTCCAAAGAATCGGTGAGTCGGGCTATCTCATCCTTTTCGCCATTTACTGAGAGACGGTCGATCAATAGTCTATATGTCAAAGCTTGTTCTTCTGAAAGAGAACCACTGCCAATTTTCTCAACCACCTCGGAGATGTCTTCAAAACGTCCGTCTTTCTCCAGCCTTGAATATCCTTCTTTCCTGTAAATTTCAAGTTGGGTGAGGATGTTTCTCCCTTCAGGCACATTTAACTGAATTAAAACCGCAAGACGAGTTCCTTCCGGCAAAGAAAGAATCTGTCGCACCATCTCCTCAATAGTCTCACGCTTCACTTCTTTGCCGGTGACAGGAGAAATAGTGTGTCCTGCGCGAGCGAAGAGCATACGCATATAGTCATATATTTCAGTTGAAGTGCCGACGGTGCTTCGTGGATTGCGAGTGTTCACTTTCTGCTCGATTGCAATCGCAGGCGGTAGACCTTTGATATAGTCGCACTCTGGCTTTGCCATTCTGCCCAGGAATTGGCGGGCATATGCCGACAGGCTCTCCACATATCGACGCTGCCNTTCTGCATAGAGNGTATCAAAAGCAAGCGATGACTTTCCGCTTCCNCTGACTNCGGTCANCACTNTAAAATTGCCGATAGGAAGAGAGAGGTCAACATTCTTAAGATTGTTGACCCTTGCTCCTTTTATTTCAATTTGTCGTTTACTCATAACATAATTATATAGCAAAAACCGCGCCAATTTTGCTATTCGTCATCATCATCGTCATCTTCCCAGTCGAGGAAGTATGTGTCTGCATAAGAATCCTCTTTGAATCGCGACATCTCGCGGCTGTCTCTTTTTGTAGGACGCCCCATACCTTTGCGACGATCTATAAATCCGGATATCTTAGTCATCTCCAGGAGATCATATTGGCTTTGTGGCGTGAGATTTTCGAGGTAGTCAGCCACAAGTTTGGCACCGAGACGATTCTGAGTGGTTGCTTTGACGCGGAATGTATATGTGATAGGTGGTTTTCTGACTTCAATGATATCACCTTCTTTTATGGCTCTTGAAGGTTTCACTGGAGCTCCTCCCATCATCACTCTTCCTTTCTTGCATGCATCCGTAGCTATCGTGCGAGTCTTGAAAACTCGCATAGCCCAAAGCCATTTGTCAATTCTTACTTCCATCAGTCTTCAATCGGAGATGTTTTCTTTAAGAGCATCACTTGCTTGCCATTGCTTCCCAAGAAAGCAATTTCATCAGCATTTATTTTCTCAGCAGTCACAGCCTCTTCGAGAGCCATAGTCATCCTTGTCTCCCATCCGGAGTTAGGACAAGCCATTCTTGTCATTGCAATCTTTGAGAAAGAAATGGAGTTGGCTGCATCCATGTCTGTTTCAAGTTCACCATTGATTATATTGCATCCTGTGTTGCCATGCATCTTCTTTTCATCAACGTCGAGGGCAATCTTCATATCTTTAATATCGACTGCTTCCCCATCGATGGCTTTTACAGCCCAAGTGCCATCCAAGAAATGGAAATCACGATGCATCAACTGCATCACCTCTCTGCCTCCTGCATCGTATAATCTCAAGATGCTTTCAGAATCTTTCCCATTTTCCATAGAATAACTTGCGGTAAGCCCGAGTGCCTCTCCAATTTCAGTGTCGGTGATATTGCTGTCGCCGCAAAGCATCATAGTAGTGGCGAGTTGACTGAANGAGAGANNCTTGTCGGAATAGTTTGATTTGAAGAAGCCATTTATGATGTTACNCCCGTTATTTCCATANATACGACCNTCATTGGGCACGAACTTTATGAACGGTGCCGTTTCTCCTATTGCNTTCTTTCCNAATACNGACTCTATNGCCCNATCNCCGGTCAGTGTGCCATTGNCCTGAGAATTGGCTATTTCTTCAAGTTTTTCTTTTACATCAGCGATAGCATTATCAGTTTTTTTCTCCACTTTTTTAGTTTCTTTCTTTGTCTTGTCTTTCAAAGTTGTTGCATCTTCTTTGCCGGATTCTACCCAGCCTTGAATACCTTTACCGCTACCTTCGTAATTTGTAGAGGGTTTAAAAATTGAACAACTCGATGTCCCAAAAAGCATTGCAAGCCCCAAGGCTGCAACCATTACGTTATTTCTATTTTTCATTTTTTCAAATTTTAGAGATTTGCAAAATTAACAAAAAATTTTCTTTTATCCAACCATCAATCACCCCAATGCTTTCTTAGAGGGTATTTCACCGGACGCATAAGCAGTCGAAGCGATGTCGAGTAAGTGCAATAGCTCCCTTTCCAGTTGAGAAGAACTGTTACTTTAGTTCTTACTCCCAGAATACTTATCAGGTGAATTGCCATCCACAGCCACCAAGCAAACCTTCCGGCAAATGTCATCTTGCCAATCTGAGCAATAGCTTTATTACGTCCGATTGTAGCCATTGTGCCCTTATCGTTGTATTTGAAAGGAGTTGTCATCTCTCCCCTATTTAGGTTGGCTGCAAGATTCTTGGCTTGCTGTATGGCTGGTTGGGCCACCTGTGGATGTCCATTTGGATATTCTTCTGTCTGCATTAATGCGATGTCGCCTATTGCATATAGAGAATCTGCTCCTTTGACTTGATTGAATTCATCGACTATGATTCTGCCTCCTCTTCCAATCATTTCTGAAGGAATGCCTGGCATGGGTTCCCCTTTCACTCCGGCGGTCCAAATCAGGGTCTCCCAATATTCTTCATGACCATCTGCAAATGCCACCATCTTATTATCGTAGCCTTTCATTACAGTATTCAGACGAATGTCTACCAAAAGTTGACTCAGATAGACGTAGGCTTTCTGGCTCAATTTTGGATCGAAAGCAGAAAGAAGACGGTCTGCACCCTCCACAAGAGTAATTGTCATATCATCTGGATTTAACTCTGGGTATTCTCTTGGAAGCACATCTCGTTTCATTTCGCCAAGAGCCCCGGCAATCTCAACTCCCGCAGGTCCTCCACCAATAACGAGGAAACTCAACAACTGTTTTCTGCGTTCCGGATCTTTTTCAAGACATCCGCGCTCAAGTCGGTCGAGTATTTCATCGCGTGTATGGCTTGCCTCTCCGGATGTTTTGATTCCGAAGACTTTTTCATCCAGGCCTTCCATACCGAAATAATTGTTGGTTGATCCGGCTGCTATTACGAGTTTATCGTAGTTGATAGTCTCATAACTTGTCTNTATGCTTTTTTTCTCAAGATNGATATTTTTGACATGTCCCATATGATATGTCACATCCCCTCTCGTCTTTTTAAATTCCCTACGGAAAGGGAAAGATATACTTGGCACATCGAGAGCCGATGAAGCAATTTGATAGAAAAGTGGNGGGAATGAATGATAATTGTGTCTGTCTACCAACTTTACTAAGTATTTCTTTTTATCGATACGCTTTGCCAGATTCATNCCGGCAAAACCNCCGCCAATAATCACGATTGTCTGTTTTTCCATAATTTTTNATTAATTCANCTTTCGCTTGNGTGAGGAGGAATATTGAGATAGTTGCTAATAAGAAAATCCTTTTTCGGGAAATCTTATTGTCTTTTTACAATATTAACAACATTCTGAACCTATTTCAGGTTTGCAAAATCCAAAAAAACTTGCTAACTTTGCCATATGAAATGTGTACGCATCTTATATATTCTCATCATATCCCTCATTGTTCCTGCGGGAATTAATGCTCAGATCAATGCTGATCAAGTGATCACTATCGGAAGAAATGTTCTTTCGATGGATGACTACATGCTTGCCATCCAATATTTTAATCAAGCAATCAAAGCAAAGCCATATCTTGCAGATCCTTATTTTTTCCGGGGNCTCGCTAAAATGAATCTGGAAGATTATGTAGGCGCGGAACTTGACTGCACGGAGGCTATAAACCGAAATAAATTCAAGACCGANGCTTANAAACTCCGTGGGTTTGTAAGACAAACAATGGGTCTCGACTCCCTTGCTATNGAAGACTATAATGAGGGTTTGAAATATGATCCAACAGAAAAATACTTTCTGTTTTATAAGGGTGTCGCGCTCACATCAATGAAAAAATATGACGATGCTCTCACTACTCTGTCCAATCTTCTTCGCTTATATCCCCGATTTGAGGAAGGATATGCTGCCCGCGCATCTCTTAATCTTCAAAGAGAAGACACCGTAGCTGCATTGGATGATGTAGAGAAAGCATTGAAACTCAACAGGGCGTTGCTCAATCCATATNTGATTAGGGCAGATATTGAAAGCAACNGAGGAAATTGGGAAACAGCTTTGGCTGATATGGAAGAAGCAGTCAAGCTATATCCTGATGAACCGGGATTATATATAAATCGGGCATATCTGAGATATAACACCGACAATTATCTTGGTGCAATGTCTGACTATAACTATGCNCTACAACTTGATTCCAAAAATATTGCGGCTCTATTCAACCGTGCCCTTCTGCGATTTGAAGTCAAGGACCTCATTAACGCAAAAAAGGACTTTTCATCAGTTCTTGACCTCAATCCTCAAAATTTCCATGCCCTCTACAATCGAGGACTTGTTGAGCTCGAATCAGGAGAATACAAGGAAGCGCTTGCCGACTTCAAAAGCATAGCGCGCAAATATCCAAATTTCTATCCTGTATATTATGCTATTGCCGAGACAGAAAGAAATCTCGGAAATCTTAAAGCAGTTGGCGCAAATGTTAACTATGCAGAGAGCCTNGTTAGGAAATATGTAGCAAATCCTGAAAGCAATCCATTAGACCGCCCGACGATTGCTGCCGGAACTCCACGGAATGCCAATAAGACGCCGGATNGAGAAGAAGAGGATGAAAACGAGGTGATGGACAGATTCAACCAACTCGTAACAATGAATGAGATTCCTCAGACGCAATTATCATATAATGAGCGAATCAAAGGAAGAGTACAAGATCGTAACGTCTCTGCAGAACCTGAGCCGCTATATTTTATTTCTTTTAATCCATCTTCAGAATCTCTTGGAGGGGTCACTAACTATTTTCGTGAATTGGATGCATTCAACAGAGGACGATATATAACTCGGACTCTTTATCTTGCTCCTCTTAATAATGTAATGTCTGAATCTGATTATGAATCGCTTTTCAAACTTGCTGATGATTATGGGTCAATAATTGCGAGCAGTGGCAACAAAGTGCGTCCGGCAGACAGAATGGCTCGAGGAGTAGCTTTGTCTATGTTGAAAAACTATAAGGCTGCTATTGAAGATTTTGATGCAATTATTGCCTCAAACCAAGAATTTACTCCGGCATATATAGCAAGAGGAGTTGCGCGTTATGAAGATTCCAAGACTCAGGAAGATCAAAGATTTGCTATGCAAGGGATTGCAATGGCGGCAGCCGACTTCGACACTGCCACCAGACTGAATCCACGATTGCAACACGCATGGTATAATAAAGGATATATCCTTTACACCCAACGTGATTATACTCAGGCTGCCGAATGCTTTACAAAGGCCATAGAACTTGACCCTGATTTTGGAGCAGCGTATTATAATCGCGGACTATGTGAACTCTCGTTAGGGAAAAAGAGCGAGGCTTTTTCCGACCTCTCAAGAGCTGGCGAACTTGGAATATTGCCAAGTTATAATATTCTCAAGCGGATGAAATAAATATTTTATGAAAACGATATTCAAGTTGTTAGGAGGGCTTCTGTTGGGAGGTTTGTTAGGTCTTCTCATAGGCGGACTGGTAGTAGTGCTTTTTACTGACACTACGTGGAGTGAATATATTCAAAAATATTATTCCATCGACATTTCTGAAGGTCTTGCTGTATTCTTTGTGGCCATCTGTTCACTTATCGTATCTCTATTGATAATTATTCCTATTCACGAACTTGGCCATCTTGTCTGTGGACTTTTGACTGGATATAAGTTTGTGAGTTTCCGAATATTTAATTGGACATTCATAAAAATTGATGGAAAAATACGCATCAAGAAATTCGCAATTGCCGGCACAGGAGGACAGTGTTTGCTGACTCCTCCGGATCTTCCACTTGAGAAGATTCCTACAGGTTGGTACAACTTCGGAGGAGTTCTTGCCAATATCATCTTGCTGCTTATTGTCATTCCTTTCTTTTTTCTTGACCTTAATCCATTTGTGGTGGAAGCTCTTGCTGTATTTGCCATGATTGATACAATCATGATTCTTATGAATGGCATCCCGATGCAGGCCGGAGGCATAGGCAATGACGGATACAACATAAAATTACTGAAGAATAATCTTCTCAGCAAACAAGGAATCGTAAATCAACTTCGCGCGAATGCCCTTATTCAGGATGGTATCCGACCGAAGGATATGCCCGATGCGCTTTTCTCTAATCCAAAAGATATTAATTACAAAAATNCCCTTGAAGTCTCCATTCCTTTGATGTATACAAGTCGGATGATCGACAATTTTCAATATGANGANGCTCTATNCGAAATGGAGTCTCTTTATTCCCACAAAGANGAGATAATGCCGCTATATGTTAAGGAGATAGCATGTGAACTTGTTTTCCTGTATCTTCGCACTGGCAATCTCGATAAAGCTGAAGCTCTTCTCGATAAAGACCTTAGGAAATATATCGACACCTATNGGAAGACAATGTCATCGAAAGAGAGGATTCTTGTGGCTATCGCTCTATATCTTGACAAAGATGAGGCAAAAGCGAAAGAAATATATGAAAAATTCAATTCTCGCAAAGACCAGTATCTCCTGCAAGGTGAAGTGAAAAGCGACCTTGCAATAATCCAAGACATGTTAAAAACAGAACAATTATGAAAAAAGAGTATTTCTCCAATCGCGTTACTGTCAGAAACTATTCTAAAAAACATATACCTGAGGAGCTTTTAGATAGTATCCTCGAAAAAGCGATGCGTGCACCAACTTGTGGCAACATGCAACTTTATAGTGTCATCGTAACCCGAGATAAGGCAAATCTTGAAAGGCTTGCAAAAGAGCATTTTAATCAACCTGCGGCAACGGGTGCCGATGTGATCCTGACTATTTGTGCTGACTTCAACCGCTTCACTCAATGGTGTGAGGCAAGCAATGCAAAACCTGGTTATGATAATTTCCATTCTTTCATGATGGCACTGACTGATGCAGTGATTTATGCACAGCAGATTGTCACTATCGCTGAGATGGAAGGTCTCGGAACATGCTATCTCGGCACAGTAAACTATAATGCAAAACAAATCTCAGAACTACTCCAACTTCCAGATCTCGTAGTCCCCGTTGCATCCTTGTCTCTCGGATTTCCGGCTAACGAATCAGAGGAGCAATGCGAGCGTCTGCCACTCAATGCAATAAGGCATAATGAAACATACAGAAAAGATTCAAAAGAAGAAATCCTGGATCTTTTCAAGGCAAAAGATGACTTCGAGGCCAACAAGAAATTTGTAGAAGAAAACAAAAAAGAGTCCTTAGCCCAAGTATTCACAGATATCCGCTATCCGGAATCAGTCAATACCTCCGTCTCAGCCTCCTTTACCGAGCTATTAAAAGACAAACGCTTCTTCTAACGACATCTATCAAATCGTTCTCGATAAGACTAATATCACCATTATAGAGTCCGTCTCATAAATTTGAGACGAACTCTATATATGTCAAATTAAGATGGTTATTTCTTGACTGTGAAATTCAGTTTTTGAAGAGCCTTTTTCTTAATATTTGCGAGTATTAGAGAGTATTGGAGTTCCTTCCCGGCAGGCATTTCATTGCAAATGTAGTCAAATTCCTTTTCTGGAATCACTTCATAGAACATTGGGCCGTGAGACTCATTACTTACTAAACGAATCTCATCGGTCAACGGTGATATAACGTAGGAATATATTGCCATATAAGAGGTACTGTTGAAAAGATTGAAATTGGGGTCGGCCTTATCCATTGTGACATCGAGCCAAATTCGACAAGCGTCGTAAGACATTCCAATGGTTTGAGCATCGCGATAGAAGATTCTGTTGTCCTCGCCAATTGTGTATGTGGTTGCTATGGAATACTTGTCTATCGGACAAAGTTCGTAGTATTCGATATCTTCTTCTGTATTAATCTCTTTGTCTGGCACGTTCGGCTTATCGTCATAACTATAGTCATATGTGCGGCAAATCTCTACCCTTGTATTCACTACTTTGCCTCCGACTGTAGCACACACAGGAAGATAGTACCAAACTCCGTTTATGGCCATATCGTCGGCGTCAATGGGGTCAATATTAATAACCAAAGTAGAATTGTCGACGAGTGTTGCCGACCAGTGACCTTGTTCGGAATAATAATAATTGGGGTCTCTTTCGATGCCTTCTACCGGATCTGTGAAGAAATAATTATCAGGGTCAGACATGCTTCCCAAATAAAACTTTGGAGCATTGGTGCTTATTATCGTAAGTTGACCACCGAATTGGTCAGCATAAATAATAGCTTGGCGCGGTACGCATGCCGGATCGGGTGAGGAAAAGAAGAACTGGATATGCTCAGGCTCTGTATTAGAGACTTCCGTAAATATCAATTCAGGCGTCTTGTCTTTATCACAAGATGTCAAGATTGCGAATATTAGGAATAAAAAACAAATGAACTT
>WFLX010066439.1_pt1 | contig 11575 bp, 7 predicted proteins | sample 4967041 | NCBI WGS metagenome assembly WFLX01 (sample SAMN12857096, study PRJNA449069) | gut metagenome | isolation source: stool from male and female vole | host: Microtus ochrogaster | place: USA:Florida | collected 2017 | reverse complement strand
AGAAGGTGCTTCTCGAAGCCGAGATGCTCGATCTCAAGGCCAACCCCAACCGCCTCGCCATCGGCTCCGTGATAGAGTCGAGTCTCGACAAGGGACGCGGCTACGTGGCCACTGTGCTCGTGCAGAACGGCACACTCAAAGTGGGCGACGTGATTCTCGCCGGAACACACTATGGCAAGATCAAGGCGATGTTCAACGAGCGCAACCAGCGCGTCAAGGAGGCTGGCCCGGCCACACCGGTGCTTATCCTCGGTATGAATGGCGCGCCCACGGCGGGCGATACGTTCAATGTGCTTGAGACGGAGCAGGAGGCCCGCGAGATAGCCGGCAAGCGCGAGCAGCTGCAGCGTGAGCTCGGCCTGCGCACGAAGAAGCGTCCCGGTCTTGAGGAGCTCGGCCGCCGCCGCGCCCTCAACGATTTCCACGAGCTCAACCTCGTGGTCAAGGGCGACGTCGACGGTTCGGTCGAGGCTCTTTCCGACTCTCTTATCAAGCTCTCTACGCCTGAGATTCAGGTCAATGTGCTCCACAAAGGCGTGGGCGCCATCTCCGAGAGCGATGTCACTCTGGCAGCCGCATCAGATGCCATCATCATCGGTTTCCAGGTGCGTCCTTCAGGCGCGGCGCGTAAGGAGGCTGAGAAAGAGGGCGTCGAGATACGCCTCTACTCCGTCATCTACAAGGCCATCGAAGAGGTCAAGGATGCGATGGAGGGTCTGCTCGCTCCCGAGATCAAGGAGGAGATCACCGGCACGGCCGAAGTGCTCCAGACCTATCACATCTCGAAGGTGGGCACAATCGCGGGCGCAATCGTGCGCGATGGCAAGATCAAGCGCAACAACAAGGTGCGCGTGATCCGCGACGGCATCGTGATCTACACAGGCGACCTCGGTTCGCTCAAGCGCTTCAAAGACGATGTCAAGGAGGTGGTGAGCGGCTACGACTGCGGTCTCTCCGTGCAGGGCTACAACGATATCCGCGAAGGCGACCTCATCGAGGGCTACGAGGAGGTAGAAGTGAAGAAATCTCTCTAACCACCGATAAGTGGCTCAGATGGCTTGTGTATTCGTCAATATCGGGAGCAATCTCAGCAATCGTCGGCTCAACCTCAGCCGCGCCATGCGCGCCATAGGGGAGGAGTTCGGCCCGTTTGAAATAAGTCATGTGGTGGAGTCGGCCCCCTGGGGGTTCGACTCCACCAATTCGTTTCTTAACGTGGGTATGGCCTTTATGACGGAGCTGCCCCCTGCGGAGGTGCTTCACACGCTTCAGGCTATAGAGCGCTCCATATCGCCGGCCTCGCATCGCGATGCCGAGGGAGGTTATGCTGACCGGCTCATAGATATCGACATCGTGGCGATCGACCGCGAGATGATCTCTACGCCCGAGCTCACGGTGCCTCATCCATGTCTGGCCGAGCGTTCATTCTTCCTTGAGCCCATGGCGGAGCTCGCCGGGGCTTGGCGACATCCCGCCACAGGTCTCACACCCCAAGAAATGCTTATGCAGCTATGCGAAAAATGATACTTACCTCCGGCAGGGATATCCTTCTTGCCGATGGGCGCCGTCTCCCTGAAGAGGGTGAGGTGACGCTCCGCGAAGGTTGCGACACATTCAGCTTCGGCGCGTATACGGCTGCCTCCGCGGCCGATTGCGTAGGGCGCCAGCCACACGTGGCCGCTATGGGCCTGCGCGAATCGTGGGAGCTACTCCCCCCGGAAGATTACACAGCCGCCTCAAAAGGGGCCGAGCTGCTCAACTGGAANGCCGAGATGCGCTTCTGNCCGGCCGACGGCACCGCGCTCACGCGTGCATCCGACATCAGCAAGAAGTGNCCGGNGTGTGGCAAAGAATATTTCCCCTCGCTCTGGCCCGCTATCGTAGTGCTTGTAATAAAGGGAGATAGGGCGCTGTTGGTGCATGCCCGCACGCTGCGCAACCCTGCCGTGCAGACACTCGTGGCCGGCTTTGTAGAGACAGGAGAGAGCCTTGAGCAATGCGTGGTGAGAGAAGTGCGCGAGGAGACCTCNCTTGANGTGGATGATGTGCGCTACTATGGCAGCCAGTCGTGGCCNTTCCCGCATCAGCTNATGGTAGGCTTCACGGCCCGTTATCGCGGAGGCGANATCAAATTCGCCGATGGCGAGCTCACCTCAGGGGGCTTCTTCACCCGCGATAGCCTCCCCGAATTGCCCACTATGCCGTCGCTCTCGCGAATGATAATCGAAGATTGGCGGGCCGGCAAAATCTGAAATTGCAAGAGGCGGCATAAATATTTAAAAATGTTAAAACTTTTACATAATAGCCAATGTTAAGAGAGAAGAAGGAGAAAATCAAGGAGTGGCTCTCGAAATTGCCACCATGGCTTTTCACCACGCTCACCACTTTGGCCATCCTTTGGCTCACACTTGTGCCCGATCCCTTCGGCGACGATTCGCCCAAGCTCTTTCCGGGTGCCGACAAGGTGGTGCATGGAGTGATGTTCGGCGGCCTTGCATTGGTGATTATGCTTGATAGCCAACGCAGAAATGCGTGGCGCCCCCTGCGGCGCCCGGCAATCTGGATGGCAGCCCTGATAGCCGCGCTCACCGGAATCCTGATAGAGTTTCTGCAACTCTGGATGGGGCTCGGACGCGGCTTTGAATTGGCCGATATGGCGGCCGACACGATAGGAGCAATCCTGTTTGCATGGTTCTGGATGGCCGCTCAACGGAGCTGGGCATCTGAGAATTGAATTTTGACGACAATACAACAAGGAGTTTATGGCAGAAGAGGATAAAGATAATATTCCCCAGAAGGAGATTGAGACTCCGCAACCTGATGCAGATACGCCTCAAGAGGCAGATAATCCCCAGGAGGAGAATAATCTTCAACCGGAAGAAACCGACATAAAGGAGAAGAAGAAGGTGAAGCATCATCTTATCAAACCGGCTTGGCTCAGAATCCCTCTGAAGATTCTGATGTGGCTGGTTATCATCGTGTTGCTCATCCCGGTGCTTCTTTATGTGCCCCCCGTGCAGACCCTGGTGAAGAATGTGGCNTGCAGCGTGGTGCGTAAGTCTACCGGNATGGATATCTCCATTGATCGTTTCCGGCTCAAATGGCCTGTAGATCTCTCTCTGCAAGGGGTGACGATNCTGGAGGCTACTGGCGACACGATGGTGAACGCCAAGGAGCTCGTGGCCGACGTAAAGCTCGCTCCGCTTCTGAANCTCGACGTGCAGATCAATCGCCTCGACCTTATCGACGGCTACTACCGCATGGTTTCGCCCGACTCCTCGATGATTCTGAAACTCAACGCCGGATTTCTTACCGTCGACAATCAGAGCTCGGCCGATATCAAGAACAGCCGTATCCTGCTCAACAAGGCTCTTCTCAAAAATGGCACCGTCGGGCTTTACATGAACGTCTGGAAGCAGCAGAACACTCCCAAAGACACTACTTCTACCCCCTTCTATATCGCTGCCAACGACCTTAAGCTGGAGAATTTCTCCTTCCGCATGAGCATGCTCCCTACGATCGACACGCTCGTGCTCAACACCGATAATCTCGCGATACGCAAAGGCGTGGTGAATCTGGCCGACAATCTCATCACGGCCGATTATCTCGGCGCGAATACAGGCGACGTGACGTATCTCACCCCGACTCCTGAATATATCGCCATACATCCCGCCCCTGCCCCCGATACCACCGCCGTGGCATCGCCTCCGATGGTGATAAAAGGCGACACGGTAGAGCTCAAAGGATTCAAGGCTCTCTACGCTGTGAAAGATGCCGAGCCGCTCCCCGGTTTCGACCCCTCTTATATCCAGGTGAGCGGGGTGGAGGTGGCTCTCGACGGCTTCTACAACGCCTCATCGAATATCAAGCTGCCTATCAAATCGATAGCCGCTACTGAGAGAAGTGGCTTGCAGATCACTGAAGGCTCTGGCACTGTAGCGATGGACTCCGCAGGGCTCTCGCTCGATCATCTCTACGTGCGCACTCCTTACTCTTCACTTTCAGCCACAGCCGGTCTCCCCTTCGCCTTGATGAACCTGCAGCCGTCAGCTCCTGTCAACGTAGAGGGCAATGGCTCGCTGGGGCTTCCTGATATCGAGGCTTTCATGCCCGATCTTGCAACTTACACACGTAAACTTCCGCAACGCAGCCCTCTCAATTTCGAGATCGGGGCCAACGGCACGCTCGACAATGTAAAGATTCCGCAGCTCGACCTCTCTATGCCAGGCGTCTTCTCACTCTCGGCCGAGGGTGAGGCGGCCGATGCGCTCGATATTAAGAANTTGCGCGGCAATCTCACATTCGATGGCTCCGTATCNAACCCTGGCGTNATCGACAATTTNCTCGGCAACGTNGGCTTCAAGATGCCTTCGCTCAAGCTCAAGGGTCGCGCTTCGGCAAGCGCCGGACAAAGTTATACGGCCAATTTCTCCCTCCTTACATCTGCGGGCGATGTCGCGGCCGATGGCAAGGTGAGCCTCACGGCAGAAACCTACAAGGCTCAGGTAGGGCTCCGCAATGTAAACGTGGCCCACTTCATGCCTACAATGGGTGTAGGGCCCGTCACGGCCAAACTCACGGCCGTAGGTGCCGGATTCGACCCCACGCGTCCCCGCGCACACACCGATATCCATCTCGACGTGGCCTCACTCGTATATGAGAAGCAGACCCTTCGCAACATCATAGCCGATGTGAAGCTCGACAAGGGTGTATATTCTATCGAGGCTGTATCCGACAATGAATATGCCCAGTTCCGTATCGACGGCAATGGCACAGTGGCTCCCGATCTCTACACATTCGATATCGTGGGGCAACTGCATCATCTCGATCTCGAAGCCTTGGGCCTCACTCCCGACGCCAATTCAGGCCATGCCAATCTGATGGTGTCGGGCTCCGCGAGCCCCAACAAATGGATCTATAATGTAGATATGACGCTCAGCGATATGGAGTGGACCATGGGCAACCAGTATATCGCCCTCCCGGGCACACTCGACGCCGTCTTCCGCAGCGATCCCGTGAGCGTGATGGCACAAGCCAAGGCCAAGCTCACCCAGCTCGATTTCCATAGCGAAACCGGCCTGAAGAAGCTTCTCGACAGCTTCACGGTGATGAGCGACACGCTCAATCGCCAGATGAAGAATAAATTTATCGACGTAGACAATCTCCAGCGCACGCTGCCACCCTTCACTCTCGCCTTCAACGCCTCCGGCAGTGGAGCGGTAGGGGAGTATATCAACACGATGGGTATGAGTGTGGATACGATCTTCGCCAACGTCACCAACGACTCTATCATCTCGGCCCGCATCGGCGCGCTCGATCTGGGCAACTCCTCGATGAGAGCCGACACGCTCACGCTCAATCTCTCGCAGCGTCCGGGATTGATCGACTATAAGGTGCATATGGGCAACCGCCGCAACAACCCTATCGCCGAATTTGCCGACGTAAATCTCAACGGCTATTTCGGCAACAACCGTCTGCTCCTCTCGCTCACCCAGAAAAACCAGAAGGGTGAGACGGGCTATCGACTCGGTATGACGGGCGCATATCTCGATTCTGTGGCTACAATCCACTTCACTCCGTTGAAGGCCACCATCGCCTATCTCCCCTGGCAGTTTAACGACGACAACCATATTGAGTATAACCTTACTTCGCATCATATCGTGGCCGACCTCTCGGCCAAGAGTAAGGAGAGCTCCATATTGCTTCAGACTCAGATCGGCAAGGCNGGCAACGANGAGCTTCGCGTGAAGCTCGACAATATCCGCGTGCAAGACTTCCTCCAGATGTCGGTGTTCGCACCNCCTATCACAGCCTCTGTCAACGCTGATCTCAACGTGGGCTACACNAANAGTTGGATCTATGGCGGCGGCGATATCGGAGTGTCCGACTTCTCCTACGACCATATGCGTGTGGGCGACTTCGATCTCGGCCTGCGCGCCGGACGCAACAACGACGGCTCTACCGGCGCACGCGCCACTCTCAAGGTGGATGGCGCCGACGCCCTGAGCGCCAAGATGATGCTCGTGCCCGACTCTACGGGCAATCTCACGGCCAAGACGATGGGCCTGGAGCTCACCCGCTTCCCGCTGCGTGTGGCCAATGCCTTCTTGGGAGCCGACGTGGCTCGTCTCTCGGGCTATCTGAACGGCGACATGGCTATGACGGGTTCCTTCTCCGCCCCGCTTCTCAACGGCCATATCGATTGCGATTCGGTGGGTGTATATCTGCCGATGCTCGGTGCCGATCTCGCTTTCGGCAACGATTCGATCACTGTGGCCGACAACGTGATCCGCTTCAATCAGTTTGATGTGTGGGGCGCCAACAATAATCCGTTGGTGCTCAATGGCACGGTCGACGCCCGCAAGTTCTCGGCAATCGCTTTTGATCTCGATCTGAATGCCNACAANTTCCAGCTGATGAATACGCCTGAAGGAAAGAGCGACATNTCGGGTCGCCTCTTCCTNGATCTTAAGGCCAATGCNAAGGGCCCCATGTCGCATTTCAATGTCAATGCCGACGTGAATATTCTCCAGAACACCGACGTGCTTTACACGATTGCCACTACCACTGCCCAGCAGATCACCCAGCAGGATGCTTCGGGTGTGGTGAAGTTTGTCAATTTCAACGACACCACTCAGGTGCAGAAGACGGATACAGTGGCTCCCTCTATGGCTATGCGTATCGTGGCCGGACTCAATATCGAGCCTGGCACTCAGATTTCCGTAAATATGCCTGGCACTCAGATCACAGGTTCGGCCGAAGCTACGATCCATCCAAGCGGTGAGCTCAACTATTTCCAGAATTTCATGGGCGATATGCGCCTCAATGGCCAGCTGAATCTCGGTCAGGGCAAGGTGAAATACGCACTCATGAAAGTTAAGTCATANGAGTTCAAGATCGAGCCTTCAAGCTATGTGCATTGGTCGGGCGATGTGATGAATCCCATGCTNAGCATCAACTGCTCCGATGATATTAAGGCCAGTGTAAATGAAAATGGCAATTCGCGTCTTGTCAATTTCCTTGTCACGCTCGATNTCTCAAACAATCTTTCGTCGCCTAAGGTATTGTTCGACCTCTCTGCCAACGACGACATGTCGATACANAACGATCTTAATGTCGATGAGTGCCGACCAACGCAGTATGGCNGCCATCAACCTTATGCTCACCGGCACTTATGCAAACCAGGGAGCGAAGACTGTGGGAAGCAATCTGATGACCGACGCTCTGCTCAGTGCTGTGGCAGGTTCCCTCAACAGTTTCTTGGCNAACCATATCAAGGGTGTCGATCTCACCGTCGGTGCCAACCAGTATAACACCGTCACCAANGGACAAGGGGGCAGCTCGATGAGCTACAGCTATCAGATGTCGAAGTCGCTGTTCGACAATCGCTTCAAGATCTCGGTAGGCGGCAACTACACCACTGATGCCTCGGCCGACGAGAACTTCTCCGAGAATCTTATCAGCGATATATCTTTCGAATATATCATCAAGCAGACCAACAACCTCTCGATGTATGCACGCCTCTTCCGCCACACTGGCTATGAGAGTATACTCGAAGGCGAAGTCACCGAAACCGGTGTCGGCTTCGTGATGCGCCGCCGCCTCAACACTCTGATGAATCTCTTCAACTTCCTTCCCGGCCGCCATAAAGACCAGGAGGCGCTCCAGCCCGCTACCCGCGCCAAAGATAATGATGACGACGACGAGGAGCAGAAGGCCGACGCAGCCCCTGATGGCGAAGAGGAGAAAGTGATTAACCCCAACGACAGCATCAATGAAAAAGAATAACAGCACCATAACGCTCTCACTGCTCGGAGCCTTGGTAGTGATGATAATTTTGGCCTCGTGCTCCACGACACGCCTCCTCGGCCCGGATGAGGTGAGATACACCGGTATCAACAAGTTTGAGGTGCACGCTCCCGAGGGCCAGAAGCTGCCTCCGGCTCTGCTATCCAACCTTCAGCAGACAGCTTTCTGCGACCCCAACAACTATATCTTCTTCCCAGTTATCAAGATTCCGGTGGGACTTTGGACCTACAACAACTGGCCCGACTCGCTCAACGGCATCAACAANTGGGTATATAAGACGCTCGTGAAGCAGCCTGTGCTCGTAGATGCGGTGCGCCCTCAGTTGCGCGCCACAGCNATGGAGCAGATACTCGCTAACAATGGCTATTTCGGCTCTACCGTGACGTATGAGTGGGTGCCCTCGAAGCATAACAAGAAGAAGGAAGGCATCGACTATAATCTGTATGTGGGCAATCCCTATCGCATCGATTCCATCATCTATCTCAATCGTCCCGACCCGATGTGTCTGTTTGTCGATTCGGTGGCCCGTCAGAGTCTCTATCTTCAAAAAGGGGAGGTGTTCTGTGTCGATTCGCTCGCTCAGGAGCGTGTGCGCATCGCCAATGTGCTCCGCAACCGAGGCTATTATTATTTCCGTCCGGAGTATATCGAATTCCTGGCCGACTCTCTGATCACGGAGGGTGCGATAGCTATCAAGATGACACTCGCCGACAACACTCCCAACCTTGCGAAAGAACGCTATCGTACAGGCAAGATCGTCACTACCGTGCTCCCCAACAATATGAGCGATACGAGCATTTCTGACACGATGCAGACGGCAAAGGGGGAGGTGATAGTGTTCAAGCCCGCACGCATCCGCAAGAACCTGATACCCTCATGTATCACCTTCCGCGAAGGGAAATATTTCTCTGTGCGCGATATGGATCGCACCCAGACCCGCTTATCGCGCTTGGGTATCTTCAACAATATCCAGATTCAGCCGGTGCCATCCGATACGTCGAAGGGGCACGGCGTGCTCGATGTCTATAATCTCGTGCAATTCGATAGCCCTATCGAGGCTTCGATAGAGGTGAACGCCACTTCGAAGTCTAACAGTTATCTCGGCCCTGGTCTGATTCTGGGCATCTCCCACAATAATCTCTTCGGCGGGGGAGAGCGTCTCAGCCTTCAGCTGAATGCCGACTATGAGTGGCAGACGGGGCGCAACCGCAGCAGCGTATTCAATAGCTACGAGTTCGGCCTCAACGCCAGCCTCGCCTTCCCGCGTATGCTGGCCCCGAAGTTTGTGAAGCGCACGAGCCGCGACCTCAACTGGACCACCATCAATCTTGGCGCGAGCATACTCAACAGGCCACACTTCTTCAAGTTGGCCGAGTTCAACACGGGCATCACTTACGAATGGCGTGCCGCACGTCATTCCGTCAATCAGTTCACCCCCTTCAAGATCACTTACAATAAGCTGATCTCCACGACGCACGAATTCGATTCTATCATGGATCAGAATCCGGCTGTGGCTTTGAGTTTCCAGAGTCAGTTTATCCCTCAGATGTCTTACACNTACACTCTCGATAAATTCCTGGAGCGNGAGCGCATAAATGGCATCAACTTCACCTTCACTGTCACAGAGGCCGGCAACATCTTCAGCGCGATATGGCGCTTGGCNGGGGTGAAAGGGGAGAAGAANCTTTTCGGCACCCCCTTCTCGCAGTTTATCAAGGGGCAGGCTCAGTTGGTATATAGCCGCCGACTCGTGAGGGGAACCGACCAGTGGCTTGTGTCGCGCGTCCTCATCGGAGCGGAGCATGCCTACGGCAATTCGTCGCAGGTGCCCTATTCGGAGCAGTTCTATATTGGCGGTGCCAACTCTATCCGAGCTTTCACGGTGAGAAGCATCGGCCCCGGTTCTTATCGCGCTCCCGCGGGTTTACGCGATGGTTATTTCGACCAGACCGGTACGTTCAAACTTGAGCTCAACAGTGAATATCGTTTCCCTATCGTAGGCATCTTCCATGGCGCGGCCTTCTTGGATGCGGGCAACATCTGGCTTCTGAAGAACGATCCTCTGCGCCCCGGTGGCTTGCTGCAGGCTAAAACCTTCTTGAAAGATATCGCGCTCGGCACGGGCATTGGTCTGCGTGTCGATATCGGCATGATGGTGATTCGCGGCGACCTCGGTTATGGGTTGCACGCGCCCAATCGCCCCACTACGGGCCATTACTTCAATATCCCCTTCCGCGACGCTTTCGCCTTCCATCTTGCCTTGGGCTATCCCTTCTGATGTATGCCAAAGAAGAATCCCCTCACCGCTGCCGAGAGGCGTGGCATATTGATAGTGGCAGTCATCGCTTTGCTGATCACGGGCAGCGGCATGATCGCGGGCCGTTGCAATCGCCCCGACATCGAAGCCTTGGAGGCGGAGCGTCCTCGTGTGGAGGTGCTCATGAGCCTCGACAGCCCTGAGGCGGCCGAGGCTGCCGACAGCGCAAAAACGCATAAGAAGCGAAAGAAAGGGGAGAAGAGTAAGGCATCGAAAAAGAAAAGCAAGCCGGCTAAGGAGAAGCGCACATATAGGCAAAGGATGCCTCTCGATGAACCGGTGAACAACTAAAACCGGTGAGCAACTAAAAAGAAAAGCGCGGCCCGTTTGGGTCGCGCTTTTTATAGATCTGAATTTAAAATTCAATCCGCTCTGAGATTAGAGCTTCGGGCCAGCGGCTACGAGAGCCTTGCCTGCGGGATTGAACTCAAATTTCTTGAAGTTCTTGATAAACATACCGGCGAGCTTCTCAGCCTTAGCCTGCCATTCAGCGGGATCAGCATATGTGTCGCGAGGATCGAGGATCTTCGGATCAACACCAGGAAGCTCAGTAGGCACTACAAAGTCGAAGATAGGAATTGTCTTTGTAGGAGCCTTGAGGATAGCGCCGTCGAGGATAGCGTCGATGATGCCACGGGTGTCGCGGATAGAGATACGCTTGCCAGTNCCGTTCCAACCAGTGTTCACGAGATAAGCCTTGGCGTCGTTNGCCTTCATCTTCTTCNCGAGCTCCTCAGCANANTTTGTGGGGTGGAGCTCAAGGNATGCCTGGCCGAAGCAAGCGGAGAAGGTAGGAGTAGGCTCTGTGATGCCACGCTCNGTGCCGGCGAGCTTGCTGGTGAAGCCGCTCAGGAAGTAATACTGAGTCTGCTCGGGATCAAGGATAGATACGGGAGGAAGCACACCGAATGCGTCGGCAGAAAGGAAGATCACATTCTTGGCAGCCGGGCCTGCAGAAACAGGAGCTACGATGCTCTCGATGTGGTTGATAGGATAAGAAACGCGGGTGTTCTCAGTCACGCTCTTGTCGGCGAAATCGATCTTGCCGTTCTCGTCAACAGTAACGTTCTCGAGAAGGGCGTCGCGGCAGATAGCCTTGTAGATATCGGGCTCGCTCTCCTTGTCGAGGTTGATCACCTTAGCGTAGCAGCCACCTTCGAAGTTGAATACTCCGTTGTCGTCCCAGCCGTGCTCGTCGTCGCCGATAAGCAGACGCTTCGGGTCGGTAGAAAGAGTAGTCTTGCCAGTGCCGGAGAGGCCGAAGAAGATAGCNGTGTTCTTGCCCTCTTTGTCGGTGTTGGCAGAGCAGTGCATNGAAGCGATGCCGCTCTGGGGAAGGAAGTAGTTCATCATGGAGAACATACCTTTCTTCATCTCGCCGCCATACCAGGTGTTGATGATAACCTGCTCCTTGGAAGTAGTGTTGAATACTACAGCTGTCTCGGAGTT
>WFLX011318441.1_pt1 | contig 11577 bp, 10 predicted proteins | sample 4967041 | NCBI WGS metagenome assembly WFLX01 (sample SAMN12857096, study PRJNA449069) | gut metagenome | isolation source: stool from male and female vole | host: Microtus ochrogaster | place: USA:Florida | collected 2017 | reverse complement strand
CGGTCCGACGATCGGCAAGCAGATCGCGCTTGCCTATCTTCCCTGGTCCCACTGCCAGGTCGGACGAAGGCTCCATGTCGAGTATTTCGCCGAGACCTATCCCGTCGAAGTGGCCGGCGTCGGTTACAAGCCTCTCTACGACCCGGAGAACCTGAAGCCGCGGACGTAAGTTCCGCTGGAGACGGAGACAGGCCGCCTATGGCGCGACCAGCGCCCTTTGGAGCGTTTCGGTGTTCCTTGAAGCACTGAAACGTTTCTGCCAGCGTTATCCGATCAAACGTATCATGCTTACCGGCGCGGTCGACGATGGGTCGCCCGGTTCAAGCGCGCGAGGTCATCCAGACGCCCAGCAGTGTCACTGCCAGTCCGATGAACATCGCTAAGGTCAGAGGCTCGGAAAACAATACCCATGCCCACAGCATGGTGACCGGCGGGCTGAGATAGATCACCGCGCTGACCTTCGCCACCGGGAAAAGGCGCAGACTGCTATAGTAGACGGAATAGGCGGCGAAGGTTGCAATCAATACCAGCCATACCATTCCCACGGCGAAATTGCGTGTCATCGGCGGGACAACACCGCCCTGCATCATGGCGCAAAATCCGAACAGCAAAGCACCTGTGAGCGTATGAATGCAAAGGCTCTGGTGAAGCGGCATGTGCGAAGTCCGTTGCCGTTTATGCAGCACGGAGGCGAGCGCAAAGACCAGCATCGAGCCGGCTGTCAGCGCATAGGCCCACAAAGGAGCTACGCCGAGGCTCAGGCTGTCGAACGAGACGATGAGCACACCCAGCACCGCGATCGACGTTCCCAGCCACTGCCGCGCGCTTAGTCGCTCGCCCAGGACAGACTGCGACAGGGCCGCTATCGCCAAAGGCAGGAGGTCCGAAATCAATGCGACCAGGCCTGTCGGCACCCGTTGCTCGATCGCCAATGCGAAGCCGCCCAGATAGAGAAACACCGACATCACACCGAAGAGCATCTGCTCCAGCACCCCGCGCAGCCGCATTCGCGGCCCGATGGCAAAGGCGAAGGGCAGCAGGATCACGCCTGACAACAGCGTCCGCCAGAACAGCACCAGTACGACGGTGGCTTCTTCGCTCGCATAGCGGATACCGACGAAGCCCGAACTCCAGCCGATCACCAGCAGTGTTGCCATTAAAGGCCAGAGGAAGTGGCGGCCAGCGGCTGGCCAGGACGACGGCAGGTCGGTCATGAAGGTCTCGATAGGGGTCAAGTGGTGCTCCATGAATAGGATGCACCTGTTGCGCTTGCACATGACAAATATCGATGAAAGCATGACAGTGCAGTCATCAATGTAATGCCCATTTGCAACACGGCCCGGGTGTGATTATGCAAACGGGAAAGGTCACTCAATCAGGTTCGACATGGCCGAGTTCAACAGCCGGCGTCTGGAAATCGACGCGCTTCGCGCCCTATGGGCAATACGCCATCACGGTGGGATCACCCGCGCGGCTGAAGCGTTGGGTCTGTCACAATCGGCCGTCAGCCATAAGATCAAACGGCTGGAGACGAGCCTCGACTGCGACCTCCTCAGCCGCAGGTCCGGGGGTCCGGTCTTTACCTCGGCCGGCGAGGACTTGCTGGATTATGCCGGGCGCATCCTCGGCCTGCATGACGAGGCACTGCTGAGCCTGTCGAAGACACAACTCGCGGGGCGTATCGCGCTCGGCCTGACCGAAGACACGACGTGCACGGACCTTGCCCGCATTCTCGGGCGGTTCCGCCGCCTGCATCCGCATGTCTCTGTCCGCATCAAGGTCCGCATGAGCTTGGTCCTGCGAGCGATGCTGGAACGCGGGGAACTCGACGCGGCAATCGTGCAGGTTTTTTCCCATGAAGTCCGCCCCACCGACGTTGTTCTGTTTCGGGAGAACCTTCATTGGGTCAAGCACCCTGATCTATGCCTGCCGCAGAATGGACCTATACCCTTCCTGTCCTTCGACGACGAATGCTTCTACCGTAAATGGGCGCTCGACGTCGGACAGGACGGAGGAACGATCCTCGAAACCGTATTCGAATGTGCGAGCGCGGCAGGGATTGTCGCTGCGGTCAAGTCGGCGCTGGGCGTGGCACTTTTGAGCGAGCGACATCTGCGCGCCGAGATGCAGATCGTGACCGACCGCCTGCCTGCCCCGCCTGCCCTGGTTTACGTGGTTCGTCGCGCCAGAAAGGCCAGGATTCCCGCGCTCGATACTCTGATTGCCGAAATCGAACATGAAACCAGCCGGTATGGAGGGTTGATCCTGACAGGCTGAGCCTGCCGCCGGTTGAAGCCTTCCAAACTTGCGGATTCGTGAAGTCGGCTCGTGCGGACGAAGGGTGTCTTTCTAGACGAGATCTAGCTCCGCCTGCCGGTGGGTCCCGTCATCGGCCCCGGGATTTCCCGTGGCGTGTTCCATCGGGTCTCCCGTGTCGGAAAGCGTCGATCAGCCGTTTGCAGGCTGGCCCGAGGCCGCTTCCGCGCTGCTGAATGATGCTGACGGCGCAGCTTCCGCCTTCATACGCGCTGTTCAGAACCAGCTCGACAGCTCCCGCACGGGCTCACCGGCAATATCACCGATTGACATATACCGACCGTACGGTATGTATTATCAATGTCCAGACCCACCAAGCATTCCCCCGAACGCGGCAGCGCGCGCATCAGGCTCCTTGAGGCAGCGCGGGACGTTATCCGAAGCAATGGCTTTGCTGCGACCTCGGTGGATGACCTCTGCCGCGCAGCCGACGTCACGAAGGGGGCGTTTTTCCATCACTTCGGGAGCAAGGAAGCGCTCGGCGTGGCCGTGGCCGAGTTCTGGACCGAAACGAACACCGGCTTTTTCGAGGCCGCCCCCTACCATGATCCGGCCGATCCCTTGGCGCGCGTCTTGGCCTATGTCGCGTTCCGGAGGGCGATCATCACCGGCGGCATAGCGGAGTTCACCTGCCTGGTCGGAACCATGGCGCAGGAGGTCTATGCCAGTTCGCCCGACATTCGCGATGCGTGCGGCCGCAGTATCTTCGGCCATGCGGCGACGCTCGAGGCCGATATCGAAGCTGCACGACGCGATCACGGCGTTTCCGGCGGCTGGACGGCGGAAAGTCTCGCGCGGCATACGCAGGCCGTCATTCAGGGCGCCTTCGTCCTGGCCAAGGCCGGGAACGACGCGGATCTGGCGCGGGAAAGCCTTGATCATTTAAGCCGCTACATCCGGCACCTGTTTCACGTCACCGAGGAGGACGATGCATGAGCGAGACCACGAAAATCAGTTGTGCCTGCGGAAGCACGTGCCTGAGGCTGAAAGGAACGCCGATCCTTGTTTCCGAGTGCCTGTGCAACAGTTGCCGGACCGCAGCCGACAGACTGGCCAGCCTTCCCGGCGCGAAAGATATTCTCACTTCCTACGGTGCAACTCCCACCGCGGAATATCGCAAGGATCACGTGCGTATTCTGTCCGGCGCCGAGCATTTACGAGAGTTCCGGCTGTCGGTCGGCGCGGGCACTCGGCGTGTCGTCGCGACCTGCTGCAATACGCCGATCTACCTGGAAATGAAGGGCGGGCACTGGCTCAGCATCTATCTCCACCTCTGGCCGAAAGAGTCGCGGCCGAAACCGCGGATGCGGACGATGGTCGGCGACCTGTTTGACGCGAGCAGCCTGCCGAAAGACATCCCCAACCTGAAAAGCCACACGGTGTCGTTTTACGCCAAACTTCTCTGGGCATGGATCGCGATGGGATTTCGCAATCCACGGATGGAAGTGGCGGGAAAGATCGATGCCTGACGAAAAATCGTGAACGCCGCCAGTGAGACGAGCCGCCGATCATGCATGCGCAGACCCCGGCATGACGTCCGCCGGAATGGGACAGACATAGGCTTTGCCGCCGGTCTTCTCCAACCATTCCGCCTTAGCGGCGGCAACCAGCTCCGGAGACGTGACCAGTGACAGACCCGTCGTTGCAAGTGTCTTGGCGGCATGCGCCATGGCCTTGTGGGCGATGGGGCTCTTGCCCTGCGCAACGACCTGCCAGGTATGCGGGTTCGTGCCGATCGCCCAAGCCGGCGTCCAGCACTGCGCCGTCGGCGTAACCCAGCTGACATCGCCGACATCGGTCGAGCCCGCACGGAAGTGCGAATGGCCTTCAAATTCGCGCAGGCCGAGGTGCAGTGGTGTCGACGCGCCGGCGCCGGCATTGGAAAATACGTCGCCCTTGATCTGGTAGAGACGGATGCTGCTTTTGATTGCCTCTTCCGTGAAGGTCTCCTGAATGGATCTGGCGAAAGCCAGATCGGACGTGTCGAAGGCGACAGGGCCGAGCGCCACCATATTCTCGTGCATGGCCGTCTCGAGTGTGATGTTCGGCAAGAGGTTGGTGGAGGCCGTCTCGAAGACGATTTCCACTTCGGTCTCGGTCATCATGGCTGCACCACGGGCGACCTTCTCGACCCGTTTGGCGAGGTTGAGCGCCTCCGGCATTCCCGGTGCGCGGATCAGGTAAAGCACTTCGGCGCTCGCCTGCACGACGTTCGCCGCCCTGCCGCCTGCATCGGTGATCGCGTAATGCACACGGCAATCCTGTGGCATGTGCTCGCGCAGAAAGTTGACGCCGACATTCATGAGCTCGACGGCATCGAGCGCCGAACGACCGAGATGGGCAGCATTTGAGGCGTGCGCGGCGACACCCTTGAAGCGATAGAAATATTCGAGAACCGCAAGGTTGTTTGTCGAGCGCACGCCGTTGAACGGTGCCGGGTGCCAGGTGAGCGCCGTGTCGACATCGTCGAACAGACCGGCGCGCACCATGAAGGTCTTGCCCGAACCGCCCTCCTCGCCCGGGCAGCCGTAATAGCGAACAGTACCGGGCAGATTGTTGGCCTCCAGATGCCGGGCGAGCGCGATCGCCGCCATCAGGGAACCGACGCCCAGCAGGTTATGGCCGCAGCCATGGCCGCTTGCCCCGTCGACAAGCGGCTTCGCCTCGGCGACCCCGGCTGCCTGGCTCATGCCCGCCAGCGCATCGAATTCGCCCAGGAAAGCGATCACCGGCTTGCCGCTGCCGCACTCGCCGATGAAGGCCGTGTCCATGCCTGCGATGCCGCGCCGAACGGAGAAGCCATTGTCTTCGAGCCTCGCGGCAAGCAAGCCGGACGAACGCCACTCATCGAATTTGAGCTCGGCGAAATCCCAGATGCTGTCGCTCAAGCTGACGAAATCCGGCTTCATCGATTCGATTGCTGCGGCAATCGACATCACGTCATCCCGGTTCATGGGCCATGTCCTCGCATTGCGATGCACCCTCTCGAAAGGCGCAGGAGACCGCCCGGCGTGCCGGAGCGAATCTATGAATGATGGAAGGGCCGGCGTCGGGGATCGCCGCCGGCCCGGCTGTGATGGATCAATCGTCGACTGACACTTCCCAAAGGCGGGCGTTCGACTGCCAGACGGGCTGGCCCTTCAATTTCCTGGTCGCGCCCCAGACATCGACCATGTCGTAGAGGAATATCCCCGGCATTTCCTTCAGCATGAGCTCGTGAAACTCATCGAATATCTTCTGGCGTCTGGCCTGGTCAGCCTCGGCATAGGCTGCGTTCATCAGCTCGATCGCCTTCGGATCGTCCCACATCAGGGAAGCGTTCTTGTCCTTGTCGCCGACATAGAAGGAATACATGAGGGCCGGGTCGAGACGCGGCGCCACCGACTGGGAAATCACCTGGTAATTGCCGGACCGACGGCGGTCGACCTGCGTCGCGTAGTCCAGCACCTCGATCTGAACGTTGAGGCCGGCCTGCTGCATCATGGCCTGCGCCATGACCGCAGCCGGGAAGCTCGGCACGTTGCCGCGCTTATTGGCTATGATCGAGATCGGCTCGCCATTGTAGCCGGCATCCGCCAGCTCCTTTTTGGCGGCTTCGACGTCATAGGGCAGACGCTTCTTCTGCGTGTCGCTGAAAAAGACCGAATCCTGCGACACCATCGAGCCGTTCGCCTCACCCGTACCGTTTGAGGCGGCGGCAACGAGCTCATCCAGATCGAGCGCCATCGCCATGGCGCGGCGCACGCCCGGATTGCTCAGGACCTTGTCCCGAGTCTGGATGTAAAAGAGGTTCTTGCCGTTATTGCGCGCGACAATCAGTTGCATCGTCTCGCTTGCCTGGAATTCGGGAATGAGATCCGGCGAGATTTCAGCCGTGTCCAGCACGCCGGATTCCAGACCTGCCTTCACGGTCGAAGCGTCCGGAATGACCATGAACTTGACGCCGTCGGCAAGCGGCCGCTTCGAACCGACCATGCCATCCGGCTTTCCTTCGTTTTCCGGCGAGACATAGTCGGCAAATTTCTTGAGATGGACGTATTCGCCCTTCTTCCATTCGTCCCACATGAAGGGGCCGGTCCCGATCGGCTGAACGAAGCTGCCGTCCGCACCGAGGGATTCGCTCGAGATGATGCCGGTGAAGCCGCATTCGGGACGCGACATCATGCCGAGGAAGACAGCCGACGGCTTCGCCAGCGTGATCTCGACGGTCGAGGCGTCGATTGCCTTGACGCCTGTCACAGGCGCGGCCCCGCCTTCCACGAAATCTTTCAGGCAGGTCCATTTCGTCTCTGGCTTCAGGTAGCGCGTCCAGTTCCACACCACGTCGTCGGCCGTCATCGCTTTGCCGTTGTGAAATTTCACGTCGCTGCGCAGCTTGAACGTATAGGTCAGCCCATCGGCAGACATCTCGAAGCTCTCGGCGAGCAGCGGCTTCACTTCGCCGACATTGTTGTAGCCGACGAGTCCCTCGACGATGTGCAGGATGACGCTATCGGTATTGCCGTCGCGATTGACGCCCGGATTATTGCTGCGCAGGTCAGAACTTTGCGCGACGGTGATGTCGCGTGCCGTTGCGATACCGGTCATGGCAAGCAGGGCGGTGCCCGCAAGAAGAAGCGTTTTCATTTGTTCTACCCTCTTATTGATCGTTATGACTGAATCCGTCCCAGCAGGCCCGCGAGAGCCTGCCGATGGTCTCGAGCGCCACCGTGTAACCCGGCGTGCCGTCCGGCATGACCTGCGGCACGTCATCGGTATAGGCGCAGATGATGTAGAAGGGAGCGCCGTCGCGATAGACGATGCCGGCATTCATGCGGCCGCGCTTGCCCGTGCCGCCCTTATGCGCCACCACCGTGCCGAAAGGCAGGCGCGACGGAATTGCGTAGCGCAGGATCTGGTTCTTGAGAGTCTGCAGGGCATAGGCGCAGAGCTCCGGTGACGTGCCGAGCTTTGCGGCCGCTTCGGGAGAGGCCTGCGCGTCCAGGATCGTCTGCAGCAGAAAGGCCTGGTCGCGGGCAGTCGTGGTCGTCACCGAGGTCAGCGCATGATCCGGCGGCAGAGCCAAGGGCGGAATGAGAAAGCGATGATGCGTGCCTTTCATGCCGATCGACTTGCAGTAGCAGTCGACCTCCTCCAGCGTCAGCCGCTCGAACACCATCCTGGTGCAGACATTGTCGCTCAGCACCATCATTCCGGTAATCGCATCGCGCAACGAAATCACGATTCCGGGCGTGAGGTAGCGGAACATGCCGCTTGCCACTTCCTCGGCAAAGCGGGCTTCGTAGGTGATCGGCTCTTCGAGGTCGAGCCGCCGCTCGTGCACCGCCTTCAGCGCCGCCATCATGATGGAGGTCTTACGGGTGCTGGCGGAAGGCGTTTCCTCCTCCGCGCCGCGTTCGATCGTCTCGCCCGTCTTGAGATTGCGGACGAGGAAACGCGTCACGAAAGGCTGCGCATCGCAGATTTCCGCAAGTCTCTCTTTTACCGAGCCGGAATTGCCTAGCCTATCCACATCAATTCTCCAGACACCATTTGAGAGTCACGCCGCCGTTTTCATTCTGGTCGAGGGCGGGAATCGCCGAAAGAAGCCGGCGCGTATAGGCCTCCTTCGGGCTGTCGAAAATCGAATCCCGGGCCCCCTCCTCGATGATCCGACCGTCCTGCATGACAACGACGCGATCTGCGACCTGTTCGACGACGCCGAGGTCGTGACTGATGAACAGGCAGGAAAAGCCGTAGCGTTTCTGCAGATCCGAGAAGAGATCGAGAACCTGCGCCCTGACCGTTACGTCGAGCGCGGAAACCGGTTCGTCCGCGATCAGGAAGCGCGGCCGGCGCGCGATCGCACGCGCAATGGCAACGCGCTGGCGTTGGCCTCCGGAAAGCTCGTGCGGGTAGCGGCCGGCATACTCCATGCCGAGGCCGACCTCCTCCAGCGTCTCCAGGGAACGCTTACGTTTGGCGTTACCGTCGAGGCCCGGCACCAGTCTCAGCGCCTCCTCGACCAGCGCCTGGATGGTCATGCGCGGATCGAGTGATGAATAGGGATCCTGAAAAACCATCTGGCAATTGAGGCGATAATCGGCCCAGTTTTCGGTGCGCAGCCGTCCCTGGAACTGGATGCGGCCCTCGTCTTCCTTGACGAGGCCGGCAATGGTGCGGCCGAGCGTCGTCTTGCCGGAGCCGGAACCGCCGACGAGTGCAACGACCTCGCCTTCGTATATGTCGATGCTGACGCCATGCAGCGCCCGCTTCGGCTTGTTCTTTCTGAACAGGGACTTCCGGCCGGCATAGTCGACGATGATTTCGCGAGCCGAGATCATGGGCGCCTTGCTCGTGTCGATCCGGCGTGGCTCGCCGCGAAAGGGCAGCGACGAGAGCTTCCGCGTATAGGGATGCTGCGGTGCTGTGAGCAGGTCTTCGGTGCGGCCCTGTTCGACGATCGCACCCTTTTCCATCACGACGATGCGGCTCGTGTAGCGCGCCACCATCGGCAGATCGTGGCTGATCAGCAGCACGGCCGTCCCTTCCGCGCGCGTCAGTTCCACCATCAGTTCCATCACGTCGCGCTGGATCACGGCGTCGAGCGCGGTGGTCGGTTCATCGGCGATCAGCAGCGCCGGCTTCAAAAGCATGACGGAGGCGAGCATGATGCGCTGGCGCATGCCTCCCGAAAACTCGTGCGGATAGGAGGCAAGCGCCCCCTCCGGATCGCGGATGCCCACCCGCTTCAACATGTCGAGGATGCGCAAGCGTCGCTCCTGCGCCGGGGCCTTGGTGTGCAGGACCAGCCCCTCCTCCAGCTGCCGGCCGATCGTCATCGACGGATTGAGCGAGGTCATCGGCTCCTGGAAGACCACGCCGATCTCTGCACCGCGCAGATGACGTAGCTCTTTTTCCTTCAGCTTCAGCACGTCGCGGCCCTTGTAGGTCACCGATCCGCCGGTGACCGTGATGTTCGGTGGCAGCAGCGAGATCAGCGATCTGGTCGCCAGCGTCTTGCCGGAGCCGCTTTCGCCGACGATCCCGAAGATCTCGCCCGGCGCGAGGTCGAAGGAAACCGACTTGACCACCTGATGGCCGGATCCCGCAACTTCAAGCGAAAGGCCGCAGACGGTGAGAAGTTTGTCCGTCGTCATTTCAGACCTCTCATGCGCGGGTCGAGCTTGTCGCGAAGCGCATCGCCCAGAAGGTTGATGCCGAGCAGCGTCAGCGCGATGCACAGGCCCGGGAACAGGCCGAGCCATGCGGCCTGCTGGAGGAATGGCCGGCCGGCGGCCAGCATGTTCCCCCAGGTCGGCGCCGGCGGCGGCACTCCGAGGCCGAGAAAGGAGAGCGCGCTCTCCGACAATATGGCCCAGCCGAACATGGAGGTGGCGAGAACGGTGATCGGCGCAAGGCAGTTCGGCAGGATATGGCGCAACATCGTATAAAGCTCGCCATTGCCCATCACCCGCGAGGCCTCGATGAACTCCCGCTCCCGCAGCGAGAGAACCGCACCGCGCACGACGCGCGCCATGGACGGCGTATAGGCGATGCCGAGCGCGAAGATGATGCCGTACTGGTTCGCACCGAAAACGGCGAGCAGGCCGAGCGCCAGCAGGATGCCGGGAAAGGCGAGAAGCGCATTGTTGACCGCCATGATGACGCCGTCCACCCAGCCGCGCGCATAGCCGCTGATGAGGCCGATGAGCGTCCCGCAGATAACGGCGAAACCGACGGTGAGCGCCCCGATCCAGACGCTGGCGCGCGCGCCGACCATCAGGCGGCTCAATACGTCGCGGCCGAATTCGTCAGTGCCGAGCAGGTGCGCCGCGCCGGGCGCTGCGAGCCGCGCGGTGAAGGAGAGCTTCATCGGATCGAAGGGCGTCCAGAAGAGACCGACAGCAGCGGTGACGAGCAGGACAGCGATCAGGATGCCACCGATCAGTCCGTTGAGGGTGAGCTTTTTCATTCGGCGACAACACGCGGATCGAAGAGAGGATAAAGAAGGTCGATGACGAGGTTGACCAGCACATAGGAGAGCGCGACGAACAGAAGGCATCCCTGGATGACCGGGTAGTCACGCGCGAAAATACTGTCCACCATCAGACGCCCGAGCCCCGGTATGGTGAAGACCGTTTCGATGACGGCGATGCCCCCGAGCAGATTGCCGAGGATGAGGCCGATCATCGTCCAGGTCGGACCGAAGGCGTTCTTGAAGGCATGGCGCCAGAGCACGGCGCCTTCCGAGAGCCCTTTGGCGCGGGCGTGGGTGATGTAATCGAGACGCAGCACCTCCAGCGTGGAGGCACGCGCCATACGGATCAGGACACCCGCTTCATGGATGACCAGCGTCACGACAGGCAGAACGAGATAAAGCAAACCGTCCACCAGATTGTCGCTGATCGAGACATAGCCGAGAACCGGCAGCCATCCGAGTTTGAGCCCGAAAAGCAGGAGCAGGAGCAGGCCGAGCCAGAAGGTGGGGATGGAAAGGAGAACGGTTGCCGTTCCGACCAGAGCCAGATCCGTCAGGCTGTTTTGACGCCAGGCGGCGATTACGCCGGCCGGTACGGCAATCAGGCTTGCCAGTAAGACCGCGACGACGACGATTTCCGCGCTTACCAGAAAGCGGGAAACGACCAGCGGCAGCACCGCCTCGTCATTGACGATCGAGCGGCCGAAGTCGCCGCGCAGCACATCACCGGCCCAGATCAGGAACTGCTGCGGCATGGACCTGTCGAGGCCGAGTTCCACCCGCATCGCGGCGATCTGATCGGGCTGAGCCATATCACCCAGCATCAGCGCGGCGGGATCACCGGGAATGAACCGGATCAGTGCAAAGACCGTCACGGAGACGAGGACGACCGTCGGGATCGCCATCGCCAGACGGCTCAGGATGAAACGTAGCATTGCTTCCCCACGATTGAGAGCCGACTGGGGATTGGCCTCACCGGTTTCGTTGGTCCAAACTATGAGGGAATGGAGATTGGCGCGCAATATTATGCATATTCGTCATAGCTCTATGCAGCGGGGAGCTGTGAGCCGCAACGTTCGGGATGACCAGAATCCTGGTCTATTGTTCCCTTTGAGAAAGCTGAATCTGCTTCTTCAGGGCTCCGCTGAGCGCTTGCGCAGCGATGGAGAGTGGAACTCCGGCGGCGCGCACCAGTCCGAATTCCTGTGTCGCGCGCGGAACGAACGGTCGATGCACGACTGGAAGATGCCGGTACAGATTCGCGTAGAAGCTGCTGATGATCGTGACGCCCAGTCCATGCG
>WFLX010144460.1_pt1 | contig 11579 bp, 13 predicted proteins | sample 4967041 | NCBI WGS metagenome assembly WFLX01 (sample SAMN12857096, study PRJNA449069) | gut metagenome | isolation source: stool from male and female vole | host: Microtus ochrogaster | place: USA:Florida | collected 2017 | reverse complement strand
TCAACCAGTTCTCACTGTCAAGATACATAACCACACCACACTGATCAAAACGATGTTTGCTTTCATATTCAGTCTTAACGGTAAATGAAAAATATCTCTCTGATGTCTTCATCTGAAGAACCGGCGCGCTATCATTCCTAAAATGATAATAAGTTCTCTGCCATAGATCGGTGTGGGGACTGGTAATGATCTCTATCTTATCCTCGCTGACCGTATAGTCTTTTGGCTGCCTTATCCATGACCAGTTATTTGGGTTTATTTTCATATAATTGTATCTCCATCATTATCCTTATAATTTTAATTTCCCTCTTTTACATCACTATTAAAGCTTCTTTATTACCACAGCATTTCAAATCCAAGATTTTTCTTATTTATAGCTAATTATCCTGCGCCTCTATATTTGATATTTTTACCACCAGAACTTCTCCCACGTAAGCAATAGATCCCTCATTTGGATACGTCGGCATGCTTACCACCTCCGGCTCCTCCCAGGATATCCTCGTATAGTTAATCGGTACAGCCAGTTCATATCTGATAAATGCTTCCTCCGTCCCGGTATATGTCAGCGGTGTCTTTGTCATACCATAGGGCAGGAGGTCTTCCAGTCCCTCCATCTCCTGCAGATAAGGCGTGCTCCCAAACGGACCGCAGAATGCCACCGGCGTTATGCCCGGTTCATAACCCTCCACCTCTTCCATATCCATAACGATCCTTGTCATAAATGACGTGATCGCGCGATCCTGCAATTCCCTTTTCAGATATACCTGATTGGCATAGACTACATTGGACCATATGATGCATAACACGGAAAGGCAGACTGCCGCCCGCAGCCATACATTATTTCTTTCCTCTGCCAGTCCGATGACAAATACATAAAGCAATACAAGCGCATACAGCGTCAGGATATGATCATTTCCTTTTGATATGATGCATACAAANTTCATGGCTGCCGGCAGAGCCAGGAGGAGAAGTGCCTGANTCAAATACTGCCATATCTTCCNTCCTTTTTTCATATNTTTTTGAACCATCAGAAAGATCAGTCCCGCCGTCACAATGATATTGGCTCCGCGCAATAAATATTTCCAGACGATGCTCAAAGAACGTCCCCTGAATATCATGGTCACAAAGGTGTCAGGATGCGCCAGATAATAAAAGACCTTCCGGTAGGCAAGTCCGATGGTTGCCAACAAAGAGGTTTCCGTATAGTCGCCCAGAGCCGCCAGTCCATTATAGGAATCCGCGACCCAGATGCCGAAGATCCGCCGGATCACCTGCCACATCAGATAATATAGCAGCGCAGCGATCAAAAGCACAGCGCAGTAGTAAGCAGTTTTTTTAATAAGCTCCTTTAATCCCTGACTTTTTTGTATCTCCCGAAGCAGCAGAAAGATCACAAGTACGATAGAAACAGAGATATATGCCTGATAGATCCCCATTGCCACTGCCAGCGTGACTGCCCCCAGACACAGGAATCCCCACGTCCCCTTCTTACACAGCCAGACGCCTGCAACTGCCAAAAACAGCGACAGCATGAAAAAATCCACCCATGGAAGAAAGGATGCATTGAGCGCCGTCAGCACAGCATTACATGCCATGATCCCGGAGATCATATTGATAGAGATCAGCTTCCTGATCTCCAGCAGATCAACCACCAGATACACACTAAATGAAAGCCAGAGCACCGCGCAAAAAGAAATCAGCCAGGGATTGCACAATCCTCCCCGCAGAAAGAGCAGGATCGGCTGCAGAACCCGTCCCAGCGCGATCTGCCAGGCACTGTCATCCTGATAGATCTGCAGCAGGGCGTCATGGGCATACATATTGTTGGAAAAACGGTATCCGTGCGCAAACAGGGCCAATNNCNTGAACACAACCGAACAAAAGACGCATACGTATCTCTGCGTCGGTTTTTCATATGTTTTTTCTGCCAATCGTATCATCGTATCCTTACTCCATTTCATTTCTTTTTATTCCCCACAATGCCTGGGCGGCTCAAATCTGAATGAAAAACGCCTTCTTTTAGCGTTTTTCTCACACTAATTCCAGTATAAATACCACAACACAGGCCGCCACTGACACCTTAAACAATCCCTGTCCTTTGTATGCCATGACCAACGCCGTAGCAAATCCCGCAACTCCCGTCCATATATTGCCGGTCGCTGATATGATCGCCGGAAATGTCATCACTGCCAGCGTCACATACGGTANATAATATNAAAATGANCNGATGGNTTTATTTTTGATCTCTTTTCTGATNANAGTCAGCGGCAGCATACGNATCAGGTAAGTTACCACAGCCATGATCAACAGATATATCCAGATATTATGAGCCATTTCCTTATTTATTATCTCCTAACTTCCTGCTTTATTTCCCGTTCCTTGCTCTTCAGCTGCCTGATTTCCCATAACAATATTTCATCACATCAGTTTTCAATACTTTATCTTTCCCAAATTACATACAACCTAATTTCCAGCCGTCTGCAGCTCTCCGTCCTCCGGCAGATCTATCGGAAATAAGATCGCGGCGATCAGCGAGATCACCACCGTCAGGACGATGATCCTTGTCCCGGCAGAGATCTCCTTCACATAAGGCAGCGCCGTACATGCCAGGCTTCCTATCATAGCGGCAGCCACCGCCAGCGCCACATGCTTATCCTCTTTTGCCGGTGGGATAAAGATCGCCACAAACATCCCATACAGCGCAATACTCAGCGCATTAACAATCAGCTCCGGAAGGATATTGCCCATGACCACGCCAAGACAGGTTCCGAGCGTCCAGCCGGGGATCGCAAGCGCCATGGCTCCGTAAGGATAAAACGCGTCCAATCTGCCCGGTACGCCGATGGAGATCCCGAAGATCTCATCCGTAACGCCAAATGCCACAAAAAAACGATGAAAAAACGGCATCCCCGGATCGATCTTCTGCGACAGCGCGCAGGACATCAACATATAACGTATATTGATTACCAGCTGGGATACCGCCATCTCCAGATACGAGGCATGCGCGGCAATCAGCGTCAATGCCGCCGCCTCACCGGCCGATGTCAGGTTGGTAAGCGACATCATAGTCGCCGCAAAGGCGGAGAGCCCAATCTNTTTTGCNTNTATCCCCAGCGANAATGAAACCGCAAAATATCCCAGAGCNATCGGCACGCCGTCCCTCATACCGCTTTTAAATATATTCCAACGCCTGCCGGTATTCCCATGTTCTATTTTCCCATTGTCTGTATGATCTTTTCCGTTTTTTGATTTACCGGTACTTTCCTTCATAACTAATAACCAGATCTTTCCATAACCTGCGTTTCCGCAGTTTCTCCCTTTTCCGCCCCGATTTCATAAAGCTGATAGGGGCAGCAGTCATATTCTATCATATTTTTTTATTATTTTACAATATATGATTGACATTATATTGAATACCTGTATAATAAAGAACAGCGAATAAAACAATCTCTAAACTTTAAGTATATTTTTACTGCGACTTACAATAAGTTTTTATGCCGCTGTTTGACACTATTTCAGAAAGGCGTACATATAAAATGTATAATGATTTAAAACTGGGATCCCGTCTGAAGGATCTCCGCAATGAACACGGCCTGACGCAGCAGGAGCTCGCCGACCGCACGGAACTGACCAAAGGCTACATCTCACAATTGGAACGCGACCTGACGGTCCCGTCGGTGCCGACGCTTTTAGACATCCTGCAATGTCTGGGCTGTACTCCCGCGGATTTCTTCAGCGATACGAAAAAGCCGCCTGTCGTCTATCATCAGGACGAATATTTTGAAAAAATCGATGAAGAAAATCAAAATACCGTCCAATGGCTGGTAGCCGATGCCCAAAAGAATATGATGGAGCCTTTAATGATCCGGCTNGCCCCCGGCGGAAATACNGTTTCCGACAANGCGCANACCGGTGAGGAATTTGGNTATGTCATGAANGGNCAGATCCGNCTGGTNCTNAATGATACCAGNCATCTGATCAAAGCAGGNGANTCTTTTTATTACNCCTGTTCCCAAAANCANCAGATATTTAATGCCGGCAATACNACCGCCGCATTTTTATGGATCAGTACCCCGCCCAGTTTTTAATACAGTCACTTTTGGCGCCATAAATACACTATATAACTTATATAGAAATACATAATCGTCCCACAGGCGAACATATTTTATGAGGTACATAACATGCTGGAAAACATATTATCCTTAAACAATATCACAAAATCCTTTGACGGGGAGCTTGTTCTGGAAGAACTTTCCCTTGATATCAAGCGCAATGAATTCGTCACGCTTTTGGGTCCNTCCGGCTGCGGAAAGACNACCACGCTNCGGATCATNGCNGGATTTGTNATGCCTGATCAGGGNAGNGTCCTGCTGGAGGGNGAAGANATNACCACNCTCCCNACGGAAAANCGCTGTATCAATACGGTATTNCAGAANTATGCNNTATTTCCCCATATGACCGTAGCGGAAAATATAGCCTTTGGCTTAAAGATCAAGAAAAAGGACGACGACTATATCNGCCAAAAGATCAAGTATGCACTGGAGCTTGTCAATCTTACAGGCTTTGAAAAAAGAAAACCGCGCTCTTTAAGCGGCGGACAGCAGCAAAGGATCGCCATTGCGCGGGCGATCGTGAATGAGCCCCAGATCCTTTTATTAGACGAACCCCTTGGCGCGCTNGANCTNAANCTCCGNCAGGATATGCAGAAGGAATTGATCCGGCTGAAAAANGAACTTGGCATTACCTTTATCTATGTTACCCATGATCAGGAGGAAGCCCTGACGATGTCNGATAAGATCGTCGTNATGAATCAGGGATATATCCAGCAGATCGGCACNCCGGAAGATATCTACAATGAGNCGCAGAATGCTTTTGTTGCTGATTTTATCGGTTCCGCCAACCTGCTTGCCGGAACGATGATCCGGGATGAGCTGGTCAGCATCAATGACATCCGCTTTGACTGTGTGGATAAGGGCTTTGGCAACAATAAACCTGTGGACGTGGTGATCCGTCCCGAAGATGTGGAGATACGTGAAAAAGGTCAGGGGATTTTCCCTGCCGTCGTCACCTCTGTTTTATTTAAGGGCGTCCACTATGAGATCTTTGCAAAGGGAATCGGCATCGACTGGATGATCCACACCACCGCCTATCATGAAGTCGGCGCAGAGATCGATCTGTATGTGAAACCGTTCAACATCCAGATCATGAATAAGCCGGAGTCGGAGGACGAAGCTGTCATCCAGACGGAATAAAACATGAGAAGACCTAAAACGCTTACCAGTTAAGAAAAATGACCAATATCAGGGAAAGGCATATTACCATAAAAATCCCTAAAATGCTTACCCATTAGGGATACGATTAAATATCAAGGAAAGGCATATCACCATATGAAACGTAAATATATCGCAGCTCCATATATCGTCTGGATGAGCGCATTTATCGTACTGCCGCTTATTTTTGTGGCATACTATGCGTTTACCGATAAAGCAGGGGGATTTACCCTGAAAAATATAACCGCAATACTGGATCCGCTGCATATCAAGGCAACGATNCTTTCCNTGGANCTGTCNCTGGCATGNACGATNCTNTGNCTGCTGATNTCATTNCCGCTTGCCTTNGTGCTGCGCCGNCTGAATATGAATAATAAAGGGATNATTATNCTGATCATGATCCTGCCCATGTGGATGAATTCGATCCTGAGAATCCTTGCNNTGCAGATGATCTTANGNAAAAACGGGATTTTAAATATGATACTGTCATGGTTNNGNATCGCGCCGCTTTCCATCATCAANACNCCCGGCGCAATCGTCTTTGGTATGGTTTATGATTTTCTGCCTTATATGATCCTTCCGATCTACAATGCAGTCATGGATATTGACAANGATCTGATCGATGCCGCCAGGGATCTGGGNGCTTCCAATCCCTCCGTNATATGGCGNATNATCCTGCCNNTGTCNAANCCCGGCATNATCAGCGGGATNACAATGGTATTTATCCCCTGCCTGACCTCCTTCGTCATACCTGACATCTTAGGCGGCGGCAAGATCCAGCTGCTTGGCAATGTCATAGAACAGGAATTTATCACCAGCATGAACTGGCATCTGGGTTCGGGATTATCCTTTGCACTGATGATCTTTGTGGTCGTCGGGCTTGCTTTTTCAGAAAAACAGGAAAAAAAGGACCGGGAGTCGCTGGTTTGGTAAGTGTTGACATGGAGGATTGGTATGAAAAATTTTATCTGTAAATTTTATCTGGCAATCATTATGATATTTTTATATGCGCCGATTCTGGTATTGGTCGTGCTGTCCTTTAACAGTTCCAAATCCAGAGTTGTATGGGGCGGATTTACTTTAGACTGGTATCGTGATATCTTCCGCACTTCCCAGGTCATGTCTGCACTGCAGAATACCATCGTCCTTGCGCTTGGCTCCGCCTTTTTTGCAACGATCATCGCCCTGCTTGCCTGCATCGGCATCGATGCCATGCGCAGAAGGGAATATTCCGTCGTCATGGCAGTCACAAATATCCCCATGCTGAATGCGGACATCGTGACAGGCATTGCCATGATGCTTTTGCTGATCCGTTTTATGCCGCTGGGATTTTCCAGCATCATGCTGGCACATATTACCTTTAATATCCCTTATGTGATCCTGAGTATCCTGCCGCGATTTAACCAGCTGGATGTCAGTATCTACGAAGCGGCAAGGGATCTGGGCGCAGGACCGGTATATTCCTTTTTTAAGGTTGTGCTGCCGGAACTGGCACCCGGCATTGTCTCCGGATTTTTTATGGCAGTCACCATGTCCATGGATGATTTTGTCATTACCTATTTTACCAAAGGGCCCGGAGTCAATACCTTATCCACGATGATCTATTCCCAGATCAGAAAAGGGATCCAGCCCACGATGTATGCGCTTTCCACGATCATCTTCCTGATCACGGTGCTGGTACTGATCCTGGCCAATATATTGAGCACGCCGCCCAAAAAACGGGGTATGAACCTGCGAAATAAGAATATATAAATATTTAAAAGAGAGGAATCATGATTATGAAAAAAAGAATTCTGGCTGTACTATGTGCGGCAGCGCTTGCTGCAATGTCCCTCATGGGCTGCGGAGGCTCCAAGGAACCGAGGCAGCAGATCACTGTATTTAATTATGGTATGTATATAGACCCTGCCATTTTAGATCAGTTCACCGCCGAGACCGGCATCGAGGTATTGTATGAAGAAGCGATGACACCTGAAGAACTCTATTCCAAATATTCTTCCGGCGCGATCAAGTATGATGTCCTGTGTTCTTCCGAATATATCATTATGAAGCTGATGGCGGAGGGCGAACTGCAGCCTATGGATTTCACGCAGTTTCCCCATATCGATAGCATCAGCGACGATGTCTGGTCATTCTGCGCCACCTTTGATCCCGGCAATCAGTATGCCCTGCCCTATTTCTGGGGTACGGTAGGTCTTTTATACAATAAAAACATGGTGTCGGAACCACCGACAAGCTGGGATGTATTATTTAACGGCAGATATTCCGGCAATATCATCATGCAGAACAGTATGCGTGACGCATTTATGATCGCCCTGAAATATCTCGGATATTCCTGTAACACGACCAATCCCGACGAGCTTGCCGCGGCAAGGGATCTGCTGATCTCCCAGAAGCCCGACGTACAGTCGTATCTTGTGGATGAGGCAAGGGATGAGATGATCGCGGAAAATGCCGCAATCGCCGTAGTATATTCCGGAGACGGAATACTCGGATGCGAGGGCAATGAAAATCTCGCCTATGTTGTTCCTGAAGACGGCAGCAACCTCTGGATCGACTGCTGGGCGATGACCAAACACTGCGATAATCCGGAAGCGGTATATCAGTTCCTTGATTACCTCTGCTGCCAGACAGATATTGTAGCGCAGAACTTTGAATATGTATATTATCCGCCTTCCAATGCCGACGTAAGAGAGCTTCTGGATGAAGCTGTGGTAAATAATCCCCTCTTATTTCCGGATTTCAATACTCTGGAAAACTGCGAAGTATATCAGTTAATGGACGAGGATACCACTGCTCTGATGGATCAATACTGGAAGGAGATCAAGGCTGAGTGATTATCTCAGCACCCGCCATGCAGATATATCTCATAGAAGAAATAAAATAAAGAACCGGTTACTTTACCAAGGGCAACGGCAGCAACAAATACCCCAATCCCTTGGTGAAAGCCGACTCTTCTGGAAAAGATCGGGATACTGTCCAGCATCTCCGCAATGGCAAGCGCCACGCAGCCTTCAAACATACCGCCGAACAATCCGTAAATTACAATAAGAACAATTCCAAACCATCCTGCGCCATTAGGAAATCTTAAAAATGACGAAAAAACCGTCAAAATCCCACCGATAATTGTCCCAAGGACAACTGCATTTTCATAAAGAACAATATGCTCCGCAGAATTGGTCTTCTGCGCGAACCGCGGTATCAGACCCACGGAAATCAACACGGTGAGGACTCCCGCTGAAACAAGCGCTCCAAAGCTGAATCCGGCAATGATCAATACAATTAATAGTAAACTCTTCATATCCCGTTCTCATCCTTCCTCTTTTCACACTTCTTCCAGGCTTTCACCCTCGCGCTTTGCATTTTCCATAAGGGCGGTATCAATATCATCCTCATACATCTTCATCTCCACTTCGATCGGCGTGGGATCCACCGTCAGACGCTTGCTGCCTATATGGTTGAAGAACAGCGTAATGCCGATCGCCAGACCGATGGAATATGAAAATTCCAAAACGCCAAGTCCGCCGGAGGGTTCCCCCATGACCTGCTCGTAGATACCGGAAAATAAGTCCTCAATCCCNATATCGTTATGAAATGCCATAATCGTAAACGCCGTTCCGAAAAAACTGACCAATGCCACCATGGCAATCTTCATTTTCTGCAGAAACGGATTTGCTTTCTTTCCGGCATCATATTCTATCAGGACATCAGTTTCCCCAACACTTTGGACACTGACCGCCTGGGAAAGATCTGACAGCATATGGATGATGACAAGCGAACTGATGCATTTTCTGTGAGGTCCCTCTTCCTTAAAAGTATACACTTTTGTGCTTCTTGCTTTCGCAAGCATCACATCATCCGGGCAATATAATGTTGCCACATCCTTTAGGAACACATCTTTCTCTTTGACCTTAACACATTTATCCAGTTTTAAATAAATATCAATTGTCTGCATATAAAAAGGAGAGCCTTTCTTAAGTCTCTCCTTAGTTTTGTTTGTTTTTGCTTATTTTATACATGCCGGACATGATGCAAATTATTTATTTCTGCCAGCTTATCCTACAATACTCTGGTCATAGATTCAAACTCCGACCCCTTCCAAAGGATATTCATCTGCATATGACTGAGTCCATTGACTACTATTTCCCAATGGCGCTTCTCGCCTCTTTGCTCATCCAGCACGAGCGTATAGACATCCTTCCCCGTCTGCTCGCTGACTTCTGATGTTAAATAGTAATTATATTCAACCTGATTTCTGACTTCGCCGGTTCCGGTAAATTTCTCATAACTGGAAGCGGTTCCGTCTGCCCGGAACGTATAAAATGTGGACGGTGAACCCGGAATCTTCCACTCTCCCACGATATTCGTCTGATTGATCTCAACGGGACGGAACATGCTGAATAAATAATAACCGCCGGCAATCAAAAATATCAAAAATACGATTGCTATGATCTTATTCGCAAGTTCATTATCCTGTTTCTTTTTCTTCCCCTTTGCCATGATCCTACGCTCCTTCCGCTAATATCATATTTCAATATCATTATCAATTGATCAGATGCAGAATACGTTCTGATCCACATTCCGCTATATTAGTTGTACCACATTTTTCAGGGAATTGCAATGCTTATTCTTCACCTTCCCTGACTGCCTTGGCAAATTCCGCCTGTATGGAAGGATCATAGGAAAGCATGGGATCAACATCTTTGCCCTTGATCTTACGATCCACATAATTACCCACGATCTTTACAACCACCGGCGACAATACGATCACACCAATCAGGTTCGGGATCATCATCAGTGCGTTGAACGTATCCGAGATATCCCATGCCAGAGACGATGTCATCAGGGAACCGCTGATAATCATCAAAACAAAGATTACCCTGTAAACTTTAGCGCCCTTAATGCCAAACAGATACTCAGCCGCCTTGCCGCCATAGTGGGACCAGCCAAGCACCGTCGTAAAGGCAAATAATAATATCGCAACGGCGATAAACATCTCGCCAAACCGTCCTAAGCCCGCGCCCAGTCTGCCAAACACCTGACCAAATGTCTGCTGGACCAAGGTTGCGTCATTAACGCCCTCCGCTACCGCTCCGGTTGCAAGGTCAATACAATTGGAAGAAAGCACAACGATCGCAGTCATTGTACATACAACAAACGTATCCGCAAATACTTCAAAGATGCCCCACATTCCCTGCTTAACAGGCTCTTTAACATTGGAATTGGAATGTACCATTACAGAAGATCCAAGCCCCGCTTCATTAGAGAATACGCCGCGCTTACATCCCTGTGTAATGACTTCCTTAATTGCCACTCCGACTACCGCGCCCTCTACTGCCTTGATGCCGAATGCAAATTTAAAGATTGCGCCAAATATCGCGCCGATCTGTGAAATATTAGCAATCAGGATGATCAATGCACCGACCACATAAGCAATCGCCATAAACGGAACGATCCGTTCTGCCACTGCCGCAATTCTCTCAAGACCACCGATGATGATCACGCCCGCCAGTATCATTAAAACAATACCAATCACCAAAGAAACTACTGTAACCTCGCCATAAAGCACCGGTGCATCAACATTTTTAAAAAATGCAGATTGAAGATTCAGTGTGATCTTATTGATCTGCCCCATGTTCCCGATACCAAAGGAAGCAAGCAGCGCAAAAATAGAAAACAGTACAGCGAGAACACTTCCGGCGCCTTCGCAAAAGCCGTTCTTCTTTATCTTTCCGAGTCCGTCCTTCAGATAATACATCGGTCCCCCTGACCACTCGCCCGCCTGATTCTTACGGCGGTAGTAGATACCGAGGACATTCTCGGAAAAGTTGGTCATCATGCCGAAAAATGCAGCAACCCACATCCAGAATACCGCACCCGGCCCGCCGATTACGATCGCAGCAGACACACCGGCGATATTCCCCGTGCCGATCGTCGCCGCCAGCGCCGTACAAAGCGCCTGAAACTGGGACACGCTTCCCTTGCCCGTCTTGTTATGCGTATCCTTTTGAAATACGCCGACGATCGTCTTTTTCCACCAGTGTCCCAGATGCGAAATCTGAAAGAATTTTGTCATTACCGTCATCAATACACCCGTGCCAAGCAAAAGCACCAGTCCAATCTTCACCCAGACAAATGAATTGATCGCATTATTGATCTCAGTTAATTTTGCCAAAAAATCTGCCATATTCTCCTCCTACCTTTCTTTTGTGCAAGCAAAGATGATCTGTCCCATAATGATCGGCATTGAAACAGCCAGATCAACAGCTTTTGTCTAAACATATGCTAAAAACACAAAAAAATTGCACC
>WFLX010316120.1_pt1 | contig 11582 bp, 10 predicted proteins | sample 4967041 | NCBI WGS metagenome assembly WFLX01 (sample SAMN12857096, study PRJNA449069) | gut metagenome | isolation source: stool from male and female vole | host: Microtus ochrogaster | place: USA:Florida | collected 2017 | reverse complement strand
GTGCCCTGCTATCGGCGACTACAATGGGATAATAAGCGTAGCCTTTACGGCCATGACGCTGCAATCTGATTTTTGTTGCCATAAAACTTGCCGGTTTATTGATATTGAGATTGTTCTTCGCTTGCAAATTTTATATCCGGCAGAACACAAAATCTGCAAGCGAATGCAAAGTTACTGCTTTTTATCGAACTGTGCAACTTTTTTGCCTATTTTTTACTCTTTTATTGTTTTTTTCAGTCCAAAACATCAAGTTTTACGGTGAAATGGCGCATNAGTTCTGCTTCCCANCTGATTTTTACNCCATCTTTTGATNTCNTNNCNGCGGTCGNANACATTNTTCAANGCNGCNGCGATGACNTTCATATGATTGTCGGTATATGTCCTTCTGCAGATGCAGAGGCGTAGGAAGTCGTTGCCATCAAATCTGTTTTCACGTGTCACAGGGTCGCGATCGGCAAGAAGATATCCGATCTCGCATCCTCTCACGCCTGCTTCTAAGTAGAGTTCAATTCCAAGTCGCACCCCTGGGAATTCCTCTTTGGGCACCTGATCGAGCACCTTGTCGGCGTCGATGAAAATTGCATGTCCGCCGACTGGGCGCTGGTAGGGGATGCCGTATTCGTCAAGTTTCGATGCCAGATATTCTACTTGCTTGATGCGGGTCTGCAGCATATCAAACTCTGTGTTCTCATCGAGACCTACTGCAAGAGCTGCCATATCTCGGCCATTCATTCCTCCATATGTGAGGAATCCTTCAAATGGAATAAGGAAGCGTTTAGCTCCTTCATAGATTTCTTCCCATTTTGTCGCGATAAAGCCACCCATATTGACGAGGCCATCTTTTTTAGACGACATAGTCATTCCATCGGCATAAGAGAACATCTCACGGCAAATTTCTTTGATGGTCTTATCTTTGAATTCTGGTTCTCTTACCTTAATAAAGTAGGCGTTTTCCGCAAATCGGGCACTGTCGAAGAATACGAGTTTGCCATATTTGTCGGCAATTTTTCTGACTCCTCGCAGATTTTCCATCGATACGGGCTGACCGCCAGCAGTGTTGTTGGTGATAGTCACTATAATAAAAGGTATCTTGTCGGCATGCTTTTCGAGTTCGGCCTCCAGTTTCTTTAGGTCTACATTCCCCTTGAAAGGCACTTCAAGCTGTGTGTTTTTTGCTTCGTCGACAGTGCAATCCACCGCAAAAGCTTTTCTTGCCTCAATGTGTCCCTTGGTAGTGTCGAAGTGAGAGTTGCCAGGCACAAAATCTCCCTCTTTTACGAGATGTGAGAAAAGGACATTTTCAGCGGCACGACCTTGATGAGTGGGCAGAACATAATCAAAGCCTGTGATTTTTTTTATTGTGTCTTTGAGTTCGTAGAAGCTTCTTGCTCCAGCGTAAGACTCGTCGCCTGTCATCATAGCTGCCCACTGGCGGTCGCTCATGGCTCCGGTGCCGGAGTCTGTGAGGCAATCAATGTAGACATAGTCGCTTTTGAGCATGAATACGTTGTAGTCAGCTTCGCGAAGCCATTTCTCACGCTCTTCGCGTGTGCTTTTTCTGATGGGCTCCACCATCTTGATTTTCCATGATTCAGCAAAGGGCAGTTCCATAGTAGGTCGTGTATATATAATATGTGNTAATTATTTCTGACCACAAATTTAATCCCTTTTTTTTGAATATGCAAATAATATACTAAAAATATTCTATGAAAAATCTTTGNAAAGAGNNAANGAAAAAAGCCTATCGAACAAATTCGATAGGCTTTTGGAGGTTCCAAGCGGATTCGAACCGCTGTGAACGGTTTTGCAGACCGGTACCTAACCACTCGGACATGGAACCATTTGCATTCATGGAGAGGTTTCCCCTCATTTGCGATGCAAAGTTAATGCTTTTTTTTCAGACTTGCAAATTTTTTTGCGAAAAAAAAGATTCCATCTCAAAAATTTCAGAATCTCTTATAATTTTGAGATGGAGTCTTATTTTTGAGATGGGGTCTAATATGGGAGATTATATTTTCTTGCCGTAGCGTGCATAAATCTCAACACCTAATTTCTTTGCTTTCTCAATGTCGTCGCTATTTGTGGGATCGACTCCATATTTGCTGAGTTTGGGAATGACAACCGGAGTGCCGGGACGAATTCTATCGGGATGGCCTAAGAATGACTGATTTTCTTCATATATATATGGCCATAGATTGTAGTTTCCATAATGAGCTTTTGCCATGGTGGTCAGATATCTGGTGGTGCTAATTGTGTCGTATACCACAACATCTGATGGAGCAGTAGGCACTTCTTCTTCCAATTGATTTTCTTGAATAGAATCAGCCAAAGAGTCAATAGCGGGCGCTGGAGATGGAGAGGCTTCGGCAGCCTCCGCAGTTTTCTTTCCCACTACAAACCCTTCGATATGCTCGTCAGGTGTTGGTGCAGCCGACCTGCTGAAAAAACGATTGAAATCGTTGGTAGCAACGACATACCATATGATAAATGTAGCAAAGAGAGCCACTACTGCTGCTCCCAGAGCTATGAGGAGTCCTCTTACCCAATTTCTTCTTCGTGAGTTTTCGACTTCAAATTCTTCAATCTCTTCGTAAATTTCAGAGGATATATCATCTTTTTGAGATGGGTCAGCATCATAAGGCTCGGATTGAAAGTCTGGTTTGGGCACAGGCTGGGATTCAGGTTTGGGTTCAGGCTGGGCTTCCTCTTGATGTTTGAACTGAAATTCAGATCTGGGCTCTGGTTGAGGTTCGGACTGAGTTGCAGATTTGGTCTCAGGCTGAAAATCAGGTTGAGACTCAGATTGAATGATAAGATCCAGATCTTCGATTGGGTGATTTGCCTCTTTTTCTGCAATCGTGTCGGCCACTGTATTGCCAAAAGAAATCACGTTCTCTTCAGGATGTATTTCTATTGTTGGCTCAAAAGATGAAGTGATGTCTGCATCAAATACTCCCTCTTCGTCGTCAAATTCATTTTTACCTTCTATTTCATCTTCATTGAAAAGTTGGGAAATATCTGCATCATCACTGATTTCGATAGCAGAAAAAGCTTCAAAAGGAGCATTCACGGCTTCTGCGAGCTCCTTTGATGGAGTGAATACCACTTTGGTATGCCCGGAGATTTCCATAGGTTCCCCGGTGGTGACATCGACACTTCGTCTGGGTTCTACACGAGTCAGTCTGAATGTGCCAAGCCCCTTAATCTTGACGCTTTCTTGTGACTCAAGAGTTTCGCTAATCAATGCGAAAAATTCGCGTAGGAAATCTTCGGAGAATCTTTTAGATCTTCCCGAACGGTCGGCAAGCATAGTGGCCAGACGTGGAAACGTGATCTTATTATTCATGGTTTCGAACTTTCTGTTTTAGCAATGTAGAAGGGCGGAATGTAAGAGCAATCTTTGGGGGAATAAGCATTCTTTTCCCATCTTTAGGATTAATGGCTATTCTCTCCATGCGCTTGCGTGGTTCAAAACATCCGAATCCGGGAAAATTGACTATGTCTCCATCGAGGGCTGCATCTGTCAGCACTTGGCAAAGAGCGCCGATCATTTCTGCAGTCTCGTCTTTCCCTGCATTGATTCTTTGGCTCAATGTGTCTAAAAATGTCTTATAGTCCATCAAGAAAAATAGATTTTTTGATAAGGGGTCACTGTTTAATAAGAATAATGTCAATCTGGATGAAAGTTGCCGTCTGGAATCAGATTCTTATTTTCTTAGAAGCATTATTGCCTCTTATGATATAAATTCCTTTAGGAAGTGTTGAAAGCTGATCTTGGTCGTTCAAGTCTGTGGCTATCTGCCTGCCATTTAAATCAAAGATTGCAGGGCTTCCGGAATTGTCATTTTCTTTAAAAAATCCGATTGTTCCGCCAGTGGCTTCCTCGTAGTTGGGAATCACGAGATATCGGCTTTCTGAGAGTTTCTTTAGCTTTGCCTGAAAAGATTTAGTCGCATCAGGATTGCAGACCACGGCATTATTAATTTGCTGGTCAGAAATCTCTACGGCATAAGTGAGCAAATTTCTTTTCGCATCTTCCAAATCTTCGATAAAAATAGTAAGTTGGCCATCTTCTTTATTAAAGTCGAAAGAAAATTTGTTGTTTAGTCGAGATATCCAGAAGTCACCATAGTCTTCGAAGTTATACAATCCCACTTCAGCACGATCGAGTCGCTCTATCAATCGCTGCTGCAAGGTCATTTTCCAATCCCTGTTAGGATGAATAAGGAGAATTGCCGAAGCGTAGTTGCCGCGGAGCTTATTCATGGCTGCCTCCCATTCAGCGGGGGCACGGTGTGAGTTCCAGGTGTCATCATTAAGAGGCTCTCCCTCCTTATTATTATAGACATCTGAAANGTGCAGCTGCATNGNNAGCACTTNCGACTGATCTTTTTCCCATNCATTGTCAAAGNGGCCGAAGAAAGGGAANTCAGAGAGAATGTCTCCACCGGTGTAGCATGATTGGAATGCATAGTCGCCAGTCTCAAGCATGGCATGGAAGTCGGGGTTTACACAAAGATGGCCCGACCTGAACGACCTGACATTATTGCCCAAGTCTTCTTCGATGATTTGCTTTGACAGCACTATCTCAGCCCATGTAGAAGCCCCAGTGCTTGTGCCATCAACACATGTGGCTCTATGAGCGTACTCTTCTTTAGTCACTACATCAGTATTGCGTGTCTATGNGGGGTGANNTGCGGGGAAATGGCATATGGAGTGGCTCCCCACGGTGTGCCCATCGCTAAGCAGCTGAGCAGCTTTCGGTAAAGTCTCAGAATTGTAGAAGTCTGAGAGATATGAATGGCCGAAATTTTCCTTGTCGCTGAAATAATGGGTGGTAAGGAAATAATGACCGCTCAAGCCAAGTGATTTTTCATATTCCGACATATAGTGCATAGCGTCGTAGGCAGTGCGACTGTCGCAATCGTGAGTAGGTATCAGCAGTTGTGTGTAGCCAGCTGGAACGGTAAATTTCCATATAGAAAGGCCTGAAGATTTAGCATAGATGGATCTCAGAAAGAGAGCCCAAACATCAGAAGATGGCTCAAAACCATTGTTGTATTCGCGAGAGGAGTTTTGGTCTTTATTAAGCTGGTTGCGCTGCACCACGTCGCGCCAAACAATGCCCGACAAATAACTGTGTCCCTTTCCGAGAGTGTTTCGAGCTACGGCCGCATCGCCATTGTCAAAATTAGCAAGGACATCGCAGGAGGTAGGAGTGAAGGTGAAGCTCTTGATGGCTCCTATCGAAGTCTCACGCTCATGATCCTCATCGATGTATTCAAGTTCCTTATCTCCATAAAAATTCTCGTTCCATCTTATGATGGACCTGTTGTTGCTCTTTGAAAAGCCTCCATTGGGGTCGATTCCAAATATCTCCTCAACTATATCTTTACCTGAAGCAGGCACCGACTTGATGGCAGGTGAGATGAAGACGCCTCCTTCTTTGATCCATCCGGAGAGTGCAAGCAACTCATCTCTGGAGAAAGATGTGCTGGTGATGGCATTGGCAAGGAGAATGACCTCGTGGTTCATTGCCTCTTCGAAGTCAGTAGTCAAAATATATTCATATCCTGCTATATCGCACATATATGTGGCTGAATATACTTGTCGGGAGTAGTCGCCCGACGTCTCAAGCTCGAAGTTTCGTTCGCTAATGTCGAGGACCGCTATTGCTGCATTGGCAAATGATGGAGCCAAAGACATTATGATTCCTATTGAAAGAAATTTAATTGCTCGGAGGATATTATGTTTCATAGGTGGTTTAGTTTANGACGTTCAGCCNCTACAGCATTAATCAATCTGAATAANNNCGTTTTTTAACGTNNAAANATAATGATTATTTNTTATACATNAAAATTTTATTCTCNTATAAGAGGAAAATATGAATAAAAAATAAAGAAAAAAGAGTTATTTGCGACTCGATGAACGGTTTNTTTTGGAATACTTGAATTTATTGATTAATTTTGCATCACAAAACACATCAAACTAAAGATTTTATTTCGAATATGAAAAAAAGTCCCCTTCAGAGAGTACGTGCTGAATATCAGCCAAAGCTCCCCAAAGCACTTCAGGGTGCAGTAAGACTTGAAGTAGGCGAGCCTACACAGTCAGTAGCAGATCAGGAAGAAATTAAAAAACTTTTCCCGAACACATANGGTCTNCCCATCGTAGAGTTCAAGCAGAATGAGAATCCGGAGCGTGTTGAGGAGCCATTTAATGTCGGGATCATCCTTTCGGGTGGACAGGCTCCTGGCGGACACAATGTGGTGAGTGGTATCTTCGATGCTCTTAAGAAGCTCAATAAGGAATGCCGTCTCTATGGCTTTCTTATGGGTCCTTCAGGTTTCGTAGATCATCAATATATGGAGATCACTGAAGGCTTTCTCAAGGACTACCGTAATACAGGCGGATTCGATATCATCGGCAGCGGGCGTACAAAACTCGAAAGCCCGGAGCAGTTTGATGCAGGCCTTAAGATCCTAAAGGAACTCAATATCAAGGCACTCGTCATAATCGGCGGCGACGACTCCAATACGAATGCTTGTGTCCTTGCTGAATATTATAAGGCAAACGGAGCAGGTGTCCAAGTGATCGGAGTGCCAAAGACTATCGACGGCGACCTCAAAAACAAATGGATTGAGACTTCTTTTGGTTTTGACACTGCATGCAAGGTGTATTCAGAAGTCATCGGCAACATCCAGCGCGACTGCAACTCAGCTAAGAAATATTATCACTTCATCAAGCTTATGGGTCGCTCTGCAAGCCATATCGCCCTTGAATGTGCTCTTGAGTGCCAGCCCAACTATTGCCTCATTTCTGAGGAAGTGCAGGCTAAGCGTATGACTCTCGACAATATCGTCAATCAGCTTTGCTATATGATCGTAGAGCGTGCCAAGATGGGTTGGAATTTCGGAACAATTCTCGTGCCAGAAGGCCTCATCGAGTTTATCCCCTCGATGAAGCTTCTCATCGCCCAGCTCAACGATATCCTTGCTGAGCATGCTGAGGAATTTGATTCACTCCGCGATGAAGAGAAACTTGAGGCTATTGCAAAATATCTCCAGCCGGCAGAGGCAGAGTTGTTCCTTTCTCTCCCGAAGAGCATTGCTCTCCAGCTAAGTCTCGACCGCGACAGCCACGGCAATGTGCAGGTGTCACTCATCGACACAGAGAAGCTTCTCGCTGATATGGTAGGCAAGCGTCTTGCTGAGCTAAAGAAAGATGGCGAATACCATGGCAAATACGCTACTCAGCACCACTTCTTCGGCTATGAAGGACGTTGCGCTGACCCGACAAACTTCGATGCTGACTACTGCTATGCTCTTGGATATAATGCTGCCATGCTTATCAATAGCGGTGTGACCGGCTACATGAGCTCGGTGCGCAATCTTACAGAAAAGCCCGAAAACTGGATTCCAGGCGGAATTCCAATCACCATGATGATGAATATGGAGAAGCGTCATGGCCACATGAAGCCAGTGATCCAGAAGGCTCTCGTCGACCTCAAGGGCAAGCCCTACATGAAGTTTGCCTCAATGCGCGAGACTCTCATGCTCAACACTCTTTATCAGTATCCTGGCCCGATCCAGTATTTCGGTCCGGCAGAAGTTTGCGACCGTCCTTCCATGACTCTTCTTCTCGAGCACGATAAGGAAATCTAATCATGGCAAATACCCAAACAGTTTTAAGCGATAAGGCCTGGGCCAGATGGACAGCATTGCTCCTTCTGGCCATGGCCATGTTCTGCAGCTACATCTTCATGGATGTGATGTCGCCAATCAAGAATCTGGTGCAGAGCCAGCTTGGGTGGGACAACACAGCATTCGGTACGATGCAGGGCAGTGAGACATTCCTCAATGTCTTCATCTTCTTCCTCATCTTCGCGGGTATCATCCTCGACAAGATGGGTGTGCGCTTCACTGCCCTCCTTTCAGGAGTTGTGATGCTAATCGGTGCTTCTATCAACTGGTATGCTGTCACCGACATGTTTGCTCACAGCTCGCTTGAAGTGTGGTTTACAGAGCATCTCAATTATATCCCAATTTTCGATGAACTTGGAGTGTCGCCCTTCTATGAAGGAATGCCTGCTTCAGCTAAATTGTCGGCTATTGGATTCATGATCTTTGGTTGCGGTGTCGAGATGGCAGGTATCACTGTCAGCCGAGGCATCGTGAAGTGGTTCAAAGGTCGTGAAATGGCTCTTGCCATGGGTTCGGAGATGGCACTTGCTCGTCTGGGTGTGGCTACATGTATGATCTTCTCTCCACTTTTTGCCTACATGGGTGGCACTCCTAAGGTGAGCAATTCCGTCGCTTTCGGCGTTGTGCTTCTTATGATTGCCCTCATCATGTTTATCGTCTATTTCTTTATGGACCGTAAACTTGATTCGCAGACCCATGCTGAGGAAGAGAAGGATGATCCTTTCCGCATCAGCGACCTTGGTCAGATTCTCCGCAGCAGTGGCTTTTGGCTTGTTGCATTCCTTTGTGTGCTCTATTATTCAGCTATCTTCCCCTTCCAGAAATATGCCGTCAATATGCTCCAATGCAACCTTACGTTTGTGGAGCCTGACGCCAACAGTTTCTGGGCTTCTGATGCTGAGACAGTAGTGCAGTATATTGTGATGCTCATCGCTGCAGCTGCAGCTTTTGTCAGCAANTTCTCNTCCAANAANNGCATGAANNCNGGNATGCTTGTGCTTGGCAGTGGTNGCNNTNCTCGTNTANTGCTGGATGGGNTANATGTGCCAGAGCGCAGCTTCCATATTTGCGGTGTTCCCATTGCTGGCTGTAGGTATAACTCCTATTCTGGGCAAGTATGTAGATCACAAGGGCAAGGCTGCTTCAATGCTTGTGTTTGGTGCGCTTCTGCTCATCATTTGCCATCTTACATTTGCCTTCATTCTTCCTCTCTTCAAAGGCAATGATCTTGGAGGCGTAGTAGTGGCTTATATTACGATTCTTGTGCTTGGAGCATCGTTCTCTCTCGTCCCAGCCTCTCTTTGGCCATCCGTTCCTAAATTGGTAGATGCGAAGATCATCGGTTCGGCCTACGCTCTTATCTTCTGGATTCAGAACATTGGTCTATGGCTCTTCCCGCTTCTTATAGGCAAGGTGCTCGACAATACTAACCCTGAGATAGCGGAGGGACTTGCCAATGGCACAATGACAGAGGCGCAAGCAGCGGTCAGCTACAACTACACGTGGCCTCTCGTCATGCTCGCATGTCTTGGAGTAGCAGCGTTGCTGATAGGAATCTGGCTTAAGATCATCGACAAGAAGCAACATCTTGGTCTGGAACTCCCCAATATTCAGGCCGACAAAGCTGAAGTGGAAGAATCAGAGATTCTCGCAGCTGAAGAGTAATACTAAATTTGACATTCCATGCACTATCATGCGTCAAGAAGCGTTATAGTAGTATGGGAAGATTAAAGAAAATACTGTCTGTGATGGCTGCCTGCGTGCTTTTGCCCGCAGGTGGCCATCTCTTGCATGCAGAGACCATCGGGCAGAAAGTGGCAAAAACGATGGCACAAAAATTCTTTAATGAATCGCGAAATTTCGTCACACCCCCGGTCTCGTACGTATATAATGGCAAGGATCTGACTACCCAGCGACTTTTCACTCCATNTTATGTATTTAACTCTCCATCTGGAGGNTTTGTCATAGTCTCANCCGNAAACAAAGCATTCCCTATACTTGCCTNCTCTCTCACTGGGAGNTTCGANAAGGATAAGATGACTCCGATGGTGCGTTCGATACTGTCAGATTTTTCACGAGATATAGAAATGATCCGCTACGACAGCCGAATNCCGATAGATGCTATAGATCAATGGGCCACATACCCCGATGTTGTCTTTGATATGCTTAAGAATCCGGAAAATGATGATTATTACGCCGTGTCTTTCGACGATAAAGAAGGCACTTGGATGGTGCGTCGCGTGGCGACTGAGTTTGATTTTGAGACAGAATCGCCGGTGGAATATGCTTTCCCTCAAGCTGAAACAAGATCGATCTCTCTACCCGAAGCCCCGGATGTCACCTCCAACATTGCCGGACATTTCGCACTTTCGCTTCCGATAGACATTCAAAGAGTGTTGGTCTATGATGTCACGGGGATGATGGTGGAAAATAAGAAATACAAGAATACANATGTGNNNCATATCGACNTTGNTGCCCATCCCAATGGATTTTACNNTGNATTGGTGATAGATAAAGATGGGGTAGGACACGCCGTAAAACTCTTTAGATGATGTCGACAACGAAAAAAATTCTTTTGGCACTCTTGGCTCTGATAGTGACCATTGTGTATATTGCCGTTACTTTTCGTTTCAGAAAGGAACTTGGTTGGTGGGCTTATATAGATTGCTTTGCTCTCTTCATGACTGTCTTTACATGGCTCATGTCGTTGATGATTGGCAAGATGATACCCCATTCCGGTAAGCTCCTCGCCAACATTGCCTTAGTCTTCGGAATCATCTTTGTCGTAGCTCTTGTGGGCGAATACATAGCCTATTCAGCCTTATTCTAAGAAAATCATATTCATAAATATGGATATAATAAAACTCCACCGGAAAATTCCGATGGAGTTTTTTTATAGCATAATGCACTACTAGCTACGCAATACGCATTAGCAAGGGAGTGCTTCGTTGGTCTTGTGCACTGCAGCTGCGCTCTTAGCGAAGAGTTCTTTTTCCTCAGCGTTAAGGTCGATTTCGATGATCTTCTTGATGCCACCCTTACCAAGCACGCAAGGAACGCCGATGCAGAGATCTTTCTCTCCATATTCGCCGTCGAGAAGAGCTGAGCAAGGAATGATTGCATCCTGGTCGTGGATTACAGCTTCTACTACTTCTGCAGTTGCTGCGCCTGGAGCATACCATGCGCTGGTGCCGAGAAGCTTAGTAAGAGTTGCACCGCCTACCATAGTGTCTGCTACCACTTTGTCCATAGTCTCTTTGTCGAGAAGAGTCTCGCATGGAATGCCACGGAGAGTTGCGAATCGACGCATTGGAATCATGGTAGTGTCGCCATGGCCACCGATTACGAAACCTTCAACCTCATTGGGGTTAGCACCAAGAGCCTTGCTGAGATAGTATTTGAAACGGCTGCTGTCAAGAGCTCCACCCATACCGATGATGCGGTTTTTAGGAAGACCTGAAACTTTGTGGATGAGATAGGTCATAGTGTCCATTGGGTTGGAAACACATACGATGACTGCATTGGGGCTGTATTTGAGTACGCTTTCTGTGACTTGCTTTACGATGCCTGCGTTTACGCCGATGAGCTCTTCACGAGTCATGCCAGGTTTGCGGGGAATTCCTGAAGTGATCACTACAACGTCAGAGTTTGCAGTGGCCTCATAGTTGTTAGTCACGCCGCAAATGCGAGTGTTCATGTCAAGAAGGTTGGCTGTCTGCATCATATCCATAGCTTTGCCTTCGGATACGCCTTCCTTGATGTCGATCATTACAACTTCGTCAGCCACTTCACGGATGGCCATTACATTGGCAGCAGTTGCACCTACNTTGCCTGCGCCTACGACTGTTACTTTTGACATATTGATTTCTTTATTTTAGG
>WFLX010230230.1_pt1 | contig 11584 bp, 7 predicted proteins | sample 4967041 | NCBI WGS metagenome assembly WFLX01 (sample SAMN12857096, study PRJNA449069) | gut metagenome | isolation source: stool from male and female vole | host: Microtus ochrogaster | place: USA:Florida | collected 2017 | reverse complement strand
TGCCGATCATAGTGGTGATGCTGGCAGGTTTTATTGCCGGTAAGAAAGGAGCGTTCACNGGAGCTGACTCCAAGAAATTCAANAAAGTAGTGCTCGACTTCGCGTTGCCAGCAGCCTTGTTCGTATCAATCGTTCANGCCTCACGTGCNGACCTTGTGAAGGATATCAAGCTGACNATNGTGTCNACTGTTGGTATCATGGCCTGCTTCATGATAGTATATTTTGTATTTAAATACTGTTTTAAGAAGAACACCGGTGCTGATGCAGCCGTATCAGCCTTGATCAGTGGTTCGCCGACAATCGGCTTCCTGGGATTTGCGGTGTTGGAGCCTATCTTCGGTACAACTCCAGCAGTAGCCCTCGTGGTAGCAATCGTAGGTATCGTGGTCAATGCAATCGGTATNCCAGTAGGTCTTTCATTGATGAATGCCTCTCTTGAGAAGCAGAATCCGGGCTCTACGAAAAAGGAGAGTGCNTGGAANCCAGTGATNCACGCGTTGGAGCAGCCNGTGGCATGGGCTCCTATCTTGGCAGTGATCTGGGTTGTAGTTGGAATTCCATGGCCAAAGGAACTCAGCCCATCATTCGACCTTATNGCAAAGGCTAATGCCTCAATGGCAGTGTTCTCAGCAGGTATCACACTTTCAGCTATCAAGATCCAGATCAACTGGCAGGCTGTGCTTGGCTCAATCATGAAGATGATCATGATGCCGGCAGTGGTATTGATCCTTGGTCTCGTCTTCAAGATGGATCCCCTCAACCTGAAGATGCTCGTAGTGGCAGCAGCTCTTCCTCCAGCCTTCTCAGGTATCATTATTGCCGATGAGTATGACACTTATGTAGCTACCGGTACGTCATCGTTGACCTTGTCAGTAATCCTCTTCATTGGGTTCTGTCCGCTTTGGATCTGGATTACCAACTTGGCATTGGGACACTTCTAAATTGAGTTGACGTCGTTTTCAGCGTTTTCAACGTTGTAGGCGATAGAATATAGAAATAGTGATTAAGTCTCATCCCTTCGCAGGGGTGAGGCTTTTTTCGGCTCTTATAAAGTTACCTTATGCCGCGCACAAACGCACCGGGACGGTGCTTACTACCTTGGGATGGGACTTTTTAAAATGCTTATTTTATGTTAAAAGTATAGGAATGTCAAGTTTTTTTTGTAATTTTGCCGCGTATTATGCGACGATTTTTCTTAATATTGCTTGCTTTGTCGTTTCTTGCGCTTATGCTCGCACAGCCAGCTGTGCGCACAGCGGTGAGGAGCGACCTCGTCTCCCTGTCGGATTCAGCCGGTGGGGATGATCCGCAATTGCCTGAAACTCTCGCTACAAACCTTCCTGAGGGAGATTCCTTGGTGGGATTAAAACCTTTGAACCCTAATGAATTGCGGCAGATTCGCGATAGCCTTAGCACAGATAGCATAGAAGTAGACACTCTTTCAGTCGACTTCAACGACCGAGTTGCATTAGAGCCAGATTCTATCGCTGACGATGAAATAGCGACCGAAGAATTTGAAGAGACCGACAGCATCGACGAAGACCGCACTACTATGACGCGCATCAACCGAGAGAAAGTCGACATCGACAATAGCGTCACATTCTCTGCAAAAGACTCCGTAATTCTCTTAGGAAATAAACTCGCTTATCTGTTTGGAGAGGGGGAAGTGGAGTACGGAAGTTTTAAGCTCAATGCAGATGAGATAAAGATGGTGATGGACTCCACTACGGTCTATGCCAATGGGCGTGTGGACAGCGTCGGGGAGCTTGTAGGAAAACCCATTTTTCAAGATGGCGGCGACACCTACGAGTCGAAGACAATGTCGTATAACTTCAAAAACCAGCGAGGTTTCATCACCGACATCATCACTGAACAGGGTGAGGGCTACCTGACGGGAGGCCGATCCAAGAAGATGGAAGACGGAAGCTTCTTTGCTGAAGACGCAATGTATACTACTTGCGATGAGCATGACCACCCTCACTTCTATTTCAAGTTGACAAGAGGAAAGATGCGGCCTGGAAAGGATGTTGTGTCAGGTGCCGTATATATGGTAGTGGCAGATGTGCCGCTCCCGCTTGCTTTGCCTTTTGGATATTTCCCCTTCAGCAAGGAATACTCTTCTGGTATAATTTTCCCAACATTTGGCGACGACTATAATCGTGGCTTTTATGCGCGTAATGGAGGCTATTATTTCGCCTTCAGTGACTACGTGGACCTCGCTTTGACCGGTGAAATCTACACTAAGGGGTCTTGGGGACTCTCAGGAAGATCTTCATATAAAAAGAGATATAAATATAGTGGTTCGTTTAATATCTCTTATCTTACTACGATTTTGGGCGATAAGGGGTTGCCCGACTACTCGAAGCAAAACAACTTCCAGGTGGTGTGGAGNCACTCCATGGATACCAAATCTAACCCCAACATGTCNTTTTCAGCCTCCGTCAACTTCTCGACTTCAGGCTATACCCGAAACGACCTCAACTCATACTACTCCAACTCATTTACTGAAAATACCAAATCAAGTACGGTCAACATGACCTATCGCTTCCCGGGCACCAAGTGGGCTGCGAGCGCATCTACCAACATCAGCCAGCGTACGCAAGACTCTACNCTTGCGGTCTCCTTCCCTAATCTCAACGTGACTTTGAGCCAGGTGGCNCCATTCAAGAGAAAGAAAGCTGTAGGAGGAGAGAAATGGTATGAAAAAATTAAATTGAGCTATAGCGGACAGTTCCAAAACTCATTGACTGCCCAGCAAAACGTATTTTTCAAGAAAAGCATCATAAAAGACTGGAGAAACGGTTTNCGCCATTCTGTGCCGGTATCCGCCACTTTCTCCGTGCTTAAATATGTCAATCTGTCGCCATCGATATCGATGACCGACCGCATGTATACCTCCAAGATCAGGAGAGAATGGGATCCGAATGCCTCTGCCGAAGTGATGGACACCACTTATGGATTCTATAATATCTTCGACTTCAACGCTTCGCTTTCTGCCGACACGAAAATCTATGGTTTCTTCAAACCTATGAAATTCTTAGGCGACAAAGTGCAGATGATACGCCATGTCTTGACCCCGAGCCTATCCTACAACTATACGCCTGACTTCAGCGCCCCAATGTGGGGATATTACGGACAATACTCATACGTAAACAACGCAGGCAATAATATCACAAAGAAATATAGCTATTTCTCCCATGGTATATTCGGTGCCCCTGGCTCCGGAATGGCAAGTTCTGTCTCGCTTTCCCTTTCCAACAATCTTGAGATGAAAGTGAAGAGCGACTCTGACTCTACGGGAGTGAAGAAAATATCGCTGATTGAAAACCTTTCGCTTAGCCAAAGCTATAACTTTGCGGCCGACTCCATGAACTGGAGCAACCTCAATACCTCGATTTTGCTGCGCTTGACAAAGAGCTTCAACTTGAACCTAAGTGCCACTTGGGACCCTTACACCTATGCATTGAATTCCAATGGACAACCCGTGAGAGTCAACAAGACACGCTGGCAAGCGCATAAAGGATGGGTGAGGCTGACATCAACAGGCACTTCTTTCAGCTATACCCTAAACAACAGCACATTCAAGAAAAAGAAAGATAATAAGAAAGATAACAATCGGAACAATAACACCGACGACCCTTATGGCGAGGATGGATATGACGATGGCGAAGATGCTTCCTTGGCCGATATGGCGCCTTCAAGGAAGAGGCGTGGCAATCAGGAAGATGAAAAGAAAAATGATGCCGATGGATATACTCCGTGGGAATGCCCTTGGAGCCTATCGTTCAACTACTCAATTAATTATTCCGGTGTAGGCGGCGAATTCGATTATAAGAAGATGGAGTATAAAGGACGCTTTACGCAAAACCTCTCTGTNTCNGGAAATATCAGGCCTACGAAAAACTGGAACTTCTCAATGTCGTGCAGCTACGACTTCCAAGCCAAGAAGATTGCATACATGAATTGCAACATTTCGCGCGACATGCACTGCTTCACTATGACATGCTCAATCATACCCGTCGGAGTATATAAGAGTTTCAATTTCAATGTGGCAGTGAAGTCGTCGCTGCTGAGGGATATCAAATACGACAAGCAGTCATCCCGCCTCAACGGCATCAATTGGTGATTTTTATTTGGAAATATCCGAAAAATTTATTAATTTTGTAAAGATTTACCAAGACATGGCCCGACTACTGACTGGTATAATAGCAGACCTGAGACGGAAAGCCCTGGCGTTAGCGGCAGAGCGAGACCAATCTAAGGCCGAACTTGAGAGACTCAGAACGGAGAATGCGGCTCTAAAAGAGCAACTTGCAGAATGCCGTCAAGAATTGCAGGCATCGCAAATGGAAGTGGACTTCCTGACTATCTCTCATCGGCTTGCAGACTCTCCGGAAAATCTTATATCGGCCCGAAGAAGGGTGCAGAGGTTGATCGCCAAAATAGACAGATGCGTCTCTCTCCTCAAGGAAGACGCAGAAATCAGCTGATGAATTCAAAAAAGACCAAGATACAGATAGACGTCAAAATAGGCGAGGAGCATATATCAATGGCGGTCCCGTTCGCGCAGCAGGACAATGTCAGGCATATAGAAGCCGAGCTTAATTTATTCCTTAAGGAAATTAGGGAACGCCAACCTAACCGATGGCCAAGTACATATCTTGCAATGGCAGCATATGAATTTGCCTCCAAATATATTATTCTTAAGGAGCGTTATGAAAAAGAATCGGACGAGGCCGAAGATCTCTTGATGGAGATGTCGAGGCTCCTTGGAGCTGAAGACTCCCCTGAGGAGGCTGCCCCGACCGACGAATTTGACATTTACTGACGCTCGCTACCTTCTACGGAAGGTCCTGGAGTCGATCCACAGCCGATACGAAGCGTTTTCCTTCCCGCATATATGTTGCAGGAAGGCGTTGCTGCTTATACCTACAATAAAGATGAAAGATTAAATAGATAGAAGATAATCATTATTATAAAACAACTTTTTTTAATTAACGATATGACAACAGCAATATGGATCATCATAGCCGTGGTAGCGGCAGCAGCAGGATATGCAGCAGCCTCTGTTATGAGCAGAAAGAATGCCAACAGCAGGGCGCATATGATCTTGGAAGATGCCCGCAAGGACGCCGAGGTGATCAAAGAAAAGAAAATAATTGAGGCACGTGAGCAGGAAGTGAAGATCCTCTCCGACGCCGAGAGAAACGCTAACTCCAAACTCCAGAAAGCGCAGTCGGCTGAGGCAAGGGCCAAACAGCGTGAGATGCAGCTCAACCAACAGCAGAACGACCTCAACCGCCGNAAGAAAGAACTNGACTCCCAGAAGCAGAGCCTTGATACCCGCATGAACAATGCCGAGAATCTCGAACGCACTCTCGAAGCTCGCAAGGGAGAAGTGGAGCACCTTTATCGCCAGGCTCAGGAGCAGCTCGAGCATATTTCAGGTCTCTCAGCCGATGAGGCTCGGGAGCGCCTAATCGAAAGCCTNAAGGATGAAGCGCGNACAGCTGCACAGGGATATATCAACGATATCATGGATGAGGCTAAGCTGACAGCCAATAAGGAAGCCAAGAAGATCGTGATCCAATCTATCCAGCGAGTTGCCACTGAGGCAGCCGTAGAGAATTCCGTCACAGTATTCCATATTGAAAACGACGAGATAAAGGGTCGCATCATCGGTCGCGAAGGGCGCAACATCCGAGCTCTTGAAGCCGCAACCGGAATTGAAATCATTGTCGACGACACTCCAGAGGCTATCGTGCTCTCAGGATTCGATCCTGTGCGCCGCGAGATAGCCCGCCTCGCATTGCATCAGCTTGTGCTTGATGGCCGCATTCACCCGGCTCGCATCGAAGAGGTGGTGGCAAAAGTGAGAAAGCAGATAGAAGAGGAAATCAACGAGACTGGAAAGCGCACATGCATCGATCTTGGTATACATGGCCTTCATCCTGAGCTTATCCGCATGGTGGGCAAAATGAAATATCGCTCATCATACGGGCAGAACCTTCTCCAGCACGCCCGCGAGACAGCCAACCTTTGCGCCATCATGGCAGCAGAGCTTGGTCTGAACCCGAAGAAGGCNCGTCGTGCCGGNTTGCTCCACGATATAGGCAAAGTNCCCGACGACGATCCNGAAATNCCGCACGCTATNTTTGGCATGAAACTTGCTGAGAAATTCAAGGAAAAACCNGATATNTGCAATGCAATNGGNGCNCACCACGACGAAGTGGAGATGACATCNCTTCTCTCTCCGATCGTGCAGGTGTGCGATGCNATCTCTGGTGCNCGTCCNGGCGCTCGNCGNGANATNGTAGAGGCTTACATCAAGCGCCTCAACGACCTCGAGCAGCTTGCCCTCTCTTATCCAGGCGTAATAAAGACTTATGCCATCCAAGCAGGTAGAGAGCTTCGCGTGATCGTAGGAGCAGACAAGATCTCCGACCAAGAAATCGACAGCCTGTCAGCCAATATAGCTAAGAAAATTCAGGACGAGCTTACATATCCGGGCCAGGTGAAGATCACCGTCATCCGTGAGACCCGTGCCGTGGCTTATGCCAAATAATAAGGAGGGGAGCACATGGATGAATTAGAAAAGAAACCAATCCCTGACTGCACGAACTGCGCCGGGTGTGACTCCGGATGTGGAGGAGGCGGCTGTGGGGGAGGGGGATGCTCCTCGGCCCAAGGGTGCGACTCCGACGATGCAAGCGAATGCGGCGGAGGATGCGGCGCCCACAAGGTGATGGGATGGCGCAGGGAGCCACGCGGGAAGCTGTATGCTACTAACTGGCTCGGCGACATATCGACTGGGGCAGATTTCCCAGCCGTGCAAGTGCAGTTTAAGAACACTCGCGCCGGATTTTACCTCAATCCTGCGAAACTCAATCTTGAGATAGGCGACCTCGTGGCAGTGGAAGCTGCCAATGGTCATGACATCGGGCAAGTGACGATGGTAGGCCCTCTCGTCAGGATGCAGATGGTAAAGGCAAAACTTGATCCTGATAATCTTGATGAGCTGAAAAAGGTTTTCCGTAAAGCCCGTCCTTCCGACATTGAGCGCTTCAATGAAGCCCGCAGCAAGGAGCATAGCACGATGATCAAGTCGCGCGCCATTGCCGAAGAACTTGGCCTCAATATGAAGATAGGCGATGTGGAATATCAGGGAGATGGCGGCAAGGCAATCTTCTACTACATTGCTGATGAGCGAGTAGACTTCCGCAAGCTTATCCGCATTCTTGCCGAAGAATTCAAGGTGAGAATCGAGATGAAGCAGATCGGAGCTCGCCAGGAGACAGGGCGCATCGGGGGTATCGGACCTTGTGGCAGGCCACTGTGCTGCTCCAGCTGGATGACTCATTTCGTGAGTGTCGNTACGNGAGCCGCAAGAANGCANGACCNATCNANNAACCCGCAGAAACTTGCNGGACANTGCGCAAAACTCAAATGCTGTCTTAATTTCGAGATTGACGCTTATGCAGAAGCTTCCAAGCAATTGCCTCCAAAAGACACTGTGCTTCAGACCAAAGACGGCGAGTATTTCCTCTTTAAGACAGANATCCTCACCCGAACTCTTACATACAGTTCCGACAAGCGGATGGGTGCTAACCTTACGGTCATCCCAGCGTCGAGGGCGTTTGAGATCATTGCTCTCAATAAGCAAGGTATCCGACCAGACAAACTTGCATTGGAAGCTGATGAAATTGAAGAAAGAAGGGAATATATCGACCTGACCGACCAGGATGCACTGACTCGCTTCGACAAGGCTAAGAAAAAGAAGAGTAAGCATAAACAAGGCAATCAGGGAACTCAACCTCAAAAGCCTTCTCAGAAGAAAGAGCAGCCAGTGACACAGANGGAAGNGCCGACCCAGGATAATGCTCCTCGAAAGAGTGGCAACCAGCGTCGCCATNAGAGAAAACAGAATNATANCAAGACCCCCAACCCGCAGACTCATGACTCAAAAGATGCTTGATGATAAGCTGAAAAATCCTATATTCAAGACCATTGGCGACACCGCTGATGAGCTTGGACTGGAGGTGTATGTGGTAGGAGGCTTTGTGCGCGATATTTTTCTTGGGCGCCATTCTGCCGACCTTGATTTTGTGACCGTGGGGAGCGGAATNTCTTTGGCAAGGGCCGTTGCTCAGCGTTTAGGCAAGAAAGGAAAACTGACTGTATATGCCAATTATGGCACTGCCCAGATCCGCCATAAGGATTTGGAACTTGAGTTTGTAGGTGCAAGGAGAGAAAGCTACACCCGCGATTCAAGAAAACCGATTGTGGAGGATGGCACTCTTGACGACGACCAGAAACGACGNGACTTCACTATCAACGCGATGGCTATATGCCTTAACAGCGGAAGATTTGGTGAACTTGTCGACCCATTCGACGNNCTCGCAGACCTCGAGAAGAAGATCATCAGGACTCCACTTGACCCTGACGTGACATTTAGCGATGATCCGCTCAGGATGATGCGTGCCATTCGTTTCGCTACGCAACTTGAATTTGAGATACTTCCTTCTACATTCGACGGAATAAAACGGAATGCNAAGAGAATCGAGATAATATCAAAAGAGAGAATCAACGATGAGCTTGGTAAGATCATGCGTTCAGCCAGGCCTTCGATTGGCTTCCATCTTCTTGATGAGAGCGGATTGTTGGAGCTTATCATGCCCGAAGTGTATGCNCTGAAGGGAGTAGACACTGTCAACGGACGCGCTCACAAGGATAATTTCCTCCATACCCTGAAGGTGGTAGACAACGTAGCTGAGCGTTCAGATAATGAATGGCTNCGTTGGGCTGCGTTGCTCCACGACATTGCCAAGCCTGTCACAAAAAAATGGGACNACNCACTTGNCTGGACCTTCCACAACCATAATTTCATAGGGGAGCGGATGGTGCCGCGCATATTTCAGGCTATGAAAATGCCGATGAATGAGAAGATGAAATATGTGCAGAAACTCGTAGGGCTCCACATGCGCCCGCAGCAGGTNGGTGAAGAAGGAGTGAGCGATTCGGGAGTGAGACGCCTCCTGACAGATGCTGGAGAAGATGTCGACGATCTGATGATACTTGCAGAGTCTGACCTCACATCGCGCAATCCCATCAAGGTGAAGTCGGCCCTCGATGGCTTCATGGCTCTCAGGGAGAGGATGAAAGAGATAATGGCTGCCGACGACTATCGGAGATGGAAAAATCCAATTAATGGCAATGAAATCATGGAACGTCTCGGGATTCCCCCTTCTCAGGAGATTTCGAGGCTGAAGCAGATGGTGAAAGATGCTATCCTGGATGGCTTGATTCCCAACGACCATGACGCAGCATGGGATTATCTGGTAGCACATCGCTTCGATTTGCCTCAAGATGCTGACAGCGAAGAGGCAAATAGACAGCAAAATATATAATAAATCAGATGGAATCCGCGTTAAATCGAATAGGGAGATTCCATCGCAAAATTGAGAGTGTACTTCAAAAATTTAACAGATACTTTTAAAACTTACGAATATGTGTGGAATAGTAGGATATGTAGGCGATAGAAATGCTTATGATATTCTTATTAAAGGCTTGCACCGACTGGAATACCGTGGATACGACAGTGCGGGAGTGGCACTCGTGAGCCCATCAGGTAAACTTAACGTATACAAGTCCAGAGGTAAAGTCTCCAATCTTGAAGAGTATTGCAAGGATAAGGATACTTCAGGCGGCACGGGCATTGCCCATACGCGCTGGGCTACTCACGGAGAGCCTTCCGACCGCAATGCACATCCCCATTTCAGCGAGGATGAGGAGATAGCTCTTGTGCACAATGGCACTATTGAAAACTATAAGGTGCTGAAAGATGCGCTCATCCAGAATGGATGCACCTTCCAGTCTGAAACCGACACAGAAGTTCTGGTGCAGCTTATCGAGTATGTACGCACTCACAACGATTGCACACTGCTCGAGGCTGTGAAGGAAGCGTTGCGTCAAGTGGTAGGGGCATATGCGATAGCAGTGATCGAGAAAAACAATCCGGATTATATAATTGCAGCCCGTAAGAGCAGTCCGCTTGTGATTGGAATCGGAGAAGGGGAGATGTTCCTTGCCTCGGATGCAACTCCTATCGTAGAGTATACGAAAGATGTGGTCTACGTGAAGGATAATGAGATTGCTGTGGTGTCGAAGACTGANCCATTGAAACTNATCAANCTCAATAATGAGGAGACCAAAGTAGACGTGAAGACTCTTGAGTTTTCAATNTCCCAGCTTGAGAAGGGAGGCTACCCGCATTTCATGCTTAAGGAAATCTTTGAGCAGCCCACTACTCTCCGCGACTGCATCAGAGGGCGAGTGGTAGAAGATGGCAAGAAGATAATCGTCAGCGGTGTGCTCGACAGCAAGGAGAAATTCATGAATGCAAAGAGGATTATCATCGTGGCTTGCGGCACTTCATGGCATGCTTCTCTGATTGGAAAATATCTGATTCAAGATATGTGTAGAATCCCGGTAGAGGTGGAATATGCAAGTGAGTTCCGCTATAGCAATCCTGTGCTTGATGAGCGCGACGTTGTGATTGCAGTGTCGCAAAGCGGTGAGACTGCCGATACCCTTGCAGCTATCCAGATGGCTCATGAAGCAGGTGCATACGTCTATGGCATCAGCAACGTGGTAGGTAGTTCTATTCCTCGCAATACTGATTCCGGCACTTATATACACGTAGGTCCGGAAATCGGGGTGGCTTCTACGAAGGCTTTCACCGGCCAGGTGATGGTGCTTACTCTTATTGCTATGGCTATTGCTGAGCTTAAGGGGACAATGTCGAAGGAAGACCTTAATAAAATAGGTGAGGCTATCCTCAAGATTCCTGAGTATGTAAAGCAGACTCTTGAACTCAACGACCAGATAGAGCGCCTGTCGCTCATCTTCACATATGCTCATAATTTCCTTTATTTAGGACGAGGATACAGCTATCCGGTGGCTTTGGAAGGAGCATTGAAGCTTAAGGAAATTTCCTATATCCATGCAGAAGGGTATCCTGCAGCTGAGATGAAGCATGGCCCGATCGCGCTTATCGATGCGGAGATGCCGACTGTCATCATCGCTCCCAACGACCATCTTTATGAGAAGATCGTCAACAACGTGCAGCAGGTGAAAGCTCGTCATGGCAGCGTCATCGCTATAGTCACTGAAGGCGACAAGGAAATCAAGAATATCGCAGATCATGTGATTGAGGTGCCTGACGTGCCGGAATGCCTTACTCCTATCATCACGAGCATCCCGCTTCAGCTTCTTTCTTATTATATTGCCATCAATAAGGGAAAGAATGTAGACATGCCTCGAAATTTGGCAAAATCCGTGACTGTGGAATGATTTTTATAAATTGCTTATTAGCAATGATATAAAATTCTTATATAGGAATTTAGAAGCGTGCGGATCAAAAAAATAACAGTCCGCACGCAATTTTTTTTCTGAAAAATTTGGTGGGAAAGAAAAATTGTTGTAACTTTGCACTCGGTTTCGGGAATGAACGCCGCAAGGCGGCTTGAAAGTTCCAGAAATGATCAAGATTGCCTCTTTAGCTCAGTTGGCCAGAGCACGTGAT
>WFLX010322918.1_pt1 | contig 11585 bp, 12 predicted proteins | sample 4967041 | NCBI WGS metagenome assembly WFLX01 (sample SAMN12857096, study PRJNA449069) | gut metagenome | isolation source: stool from male and female vole | host: Microtus ochrogaster | place: USA:Florida | collected 2017 | reverse complement strand
GAGAGGAAATCTCCACTCAGGAGTATATGTCGATTTTCCTCAATTCGATTTACGCCATAGGGCAAGTTACGGGCATACCGTTTAGGAATATCAATAACACCATTACGGGGCTTGTAAAGCGTTTCAGCCCGTCTGCGGCGTACTCTTACACATCGCTTTTCTACAACCATAAGTACAGCACCGACATAAAGGACGCTCTCAAAAAGGGCGACTATGAGCTTGCAGAGACGATTATGGGAATGATGTTGAAAGACGATAGGACGGGCGGTTTAAGCAGTAAGGCGACGAGAAAGCTCATTGAGTTGTACGACGCAGGGTTTACCGTTCTGCCTAAGAGCATAGGCGACACACTCACATACGAGGGTGAGACAATCCAGCTCACGGCGGCGCAACGGAAAGCGTTTAAGACGGTGTACAGTCAAGCAAACGCCGAAATCGAAAAGCTGGTAAACAGTGCAGAGTTTGCGTCTCTCCCTGCCGAACAGCAGGCTAAGGCAATAAAGCTCCTGTACGACGCTTATTACAGCAAGGCGCAGGCTACTGTATTAAAGGTATCGACAGACAACAAGATTATTATGCTTAACAGCGCAATATCCGCCTCCGTGCTGGCTACTCATTTGGCGGCAATATCCACCATCGAATCAGACACCGACAAAAAGGGTAATGTAATCAACGGCTCCAAAAAGGCTAAGATTATCAAGTATGTAATGGCGCAAAAGCTCTCGACGGCGCAAAAACTGTTGCTTATACTNGCCTTAGGNTATACNATNAAGGACGGNGATATAANGGGNGTTTCNGCCGCCAAAGCNAAGAGTACAGTNGCTCGTTACATAACCAACCTNAAACTCTCNAANGNNGAAAAAACCGCCCTTGCCGNGAAATGCGGCTTGACGGTTAAAAACGGGCGGATCTACGCCAGATAAGACAAAGGACTACCGTTTATGCGGTAGTCCTAAATTTGTTTAATAATTGTCTCGGTATGTCCGTGGAATGAGACCTATAAACGAAATCATAAAGGTTAGACCAAAACATATTGCCTGAGCCAGATACGAGAAAAAGCGTAGGAACGGAACGCAGGCGATGGGAAAAAGTACAGTGATAAGTAAAAGCTCAACCAAAAGTATGGAGCAATAAACGATCTGGAACGGGAAAACCCACGGCGAAAGCAACCAATACCACCAAGCCCTGTAAAGATGGAAAGCATAAGGTATCTGTTGTGTAAACATTTCAATTACTCTGTATTTGTAGCTGCTTGCTCCCCGTACAGGCGTAGGGAACGNNACNTCNGTNTGNNACATCATANANNNATCCTCCGACAAAAAAAGANTGCGCAGCCCGTTGAGAGGGCTACGCANTGAAAAACGCAGCTCGTCAACAGTTGCTACACAGTCATATTCGCCTGAGAATATGTAAAGACAGAGCTAACGCTTTTACCGATAGTTAGCTCAGACGAATATTAAACTGTGTAGCGGAGCTATTATAACACAATTTAAGAGATTTTGCAAGAGATATGATACCGTATAATTGCAAGCGAAAAATGGCAGAGTAAGAATTTTCGGGTACAATTTTGAGTTAATTATGNTTNATAATANGTACTGTAAGCCAAAAGGAGCAGTATTTATGAGCATTAAGCTGACCGAAATACCTAAAAACACNGAAATCCAAAAGCCGACNTGTCCGCATTGCAAAAAGACAATACACGCAGTAGGTTTTACCAAAGGCAGTAANTGTGAGGGTATTACCGTCGTGTGTAAATTCTGCGGCAGGGCTTACTCAATAAAAGCAGAGTAATCGGAGGACTCTTATGAAAAACAAAGTTACACAGCAGGACATCGACGAGATATTTAAGAATGGCACTCTGACGGTAGAGACCATCGGAGAAAAGACGACTATGGTGCGTCTGGTTACGAAAGAGGGCTATGAGATAATCGAGACCTCGGCGTGTGTCGATAAGGCAAACTACAATGAGGCTATCGGGGCGGAGATCTGCCGCAANCGNATNGAGGATANNCTCTGGGCGTATGAGGGTTATCTCCTCCAAAAAGAACTCGCCAAAGACAACACCGCNTGTATGAGTTTCGGAAANGCTATCGAGGCTCTGAAAGCAGGNAATAANGTAGCAAGAAAGGGCTGGAACGGCAAAGGAATTTACCTTGAACTCCAAAAGCCNGACGAGCACTCAAAAATGAGCCTGCCTTACATCTACATCGTAACNAACTCGCTCGTATCGGATAATCCCGACGCACCGAGAGGAGTTGTGCCGTGGCTTGCCTCTCAGACGGATATGCTCTGCGAGGATTGGGTAATCGTATAACCCAGAGCGACAGTTATAAAAAATCAAGAGGCTGAAAAGCCTCTATATGCGGAGTTAGTGTACGGCGCACTCCATCGGCAGTATTAGTGTAAAGTAAGCACTCCGAGGGCAGAGTAGGTTTGATTCCTGCACTCCGCTCCACATCACAATCATTTAGTGCCAATATCCAAGAGATTTGAGCCTCATACCCTATCCAGCAGGGTATGGGGCTCTTTCTATAAAAAATCCATACGGGAGGTTATCAGTTATGAAAGGAAATCATAAAGGCAACCCCTACGCAACCAACAAGGGCGGTGTAATCAGGGCTCCCAAGCCCGTGAGCGACCAGCCTAAGGCTGATGTTGTTAAGGGCTCCGACCTGAGAAACGGCAAAAAAGGCAAATAAAAAATCAACAATACGGAGGATTCATAAATGGCAGCAAATATCGTAAAAGACGACGATCTTGACCTTGACGACATTGACGACGAGCTCGATAACGACGAGAGCTACGACCTTGACGGCGACTCAGACGAGGACATCGACACCGAATTTGACGACGAGGAAACGGACGACGCAGAGGCAGACGACGGCGAGGACGAGCTGGACGAAACCGACACCGACGAAAACGACGACGAGACGGACGAGGACGACGAGGAGGACGGAGAAAAGGACGACGAGCCCGATAAAGACGCTCCTGCCGACGACGAGTCCGCTACGGACGATAAGGACGCTCAGATTGAGGACTTGCGCAAACAGCTTGCGGCGAAAGATACCGAGTTAAGCAATGTGCGCAACCTCAGCAAGGAAACCCTGCAAAAAATGGGCGTTCAGGTTGACGGCTCCGTGGAGGAGGCTTTGGAAAAAGCCAACGCCGAATCGGAGGGAATCAGCTTAGAGGAGTACCGCAAGGCGAGAGCGGCAACGGCAGAGGCGCAGGCAGCCGAGAGGCAGGCTAAACAGCAGGCGTTTGAAAAGCTGGCGGCGGCAGACCTTTCGGAACTCAAAAAATCATTCCCCGACTTGCTCAAACAGACGCACATTAAAGACTGTTTCGACAGTATGGCGGACTTTATTCAGTTTGGCAAGCTCAGGGATAGCGGCGTAGAGCCCAAGACCGCCTACCTCGCTGTAAACGGCGACAAAGTGCGCACCAAGCAGGCGGCGGCAGCACAGCAGAAAGCGGCAAGCGGCGGTAAGGATCACCTCAACTCCGCCGTATCGAAAAAAGCCTCAGGCAACAATGTTGTGATGTCGGAGGCAACCCTGAGAGAGTGGAGAGACCTTTTCCCCGACAAGACGGATAAAGAGATTAAAGCTCTGTACAGGCAATCACTTTAACTACATCTTATAAGGAGAATTTTTATCGTATGTTTAACTGCAAAAAGATAATTAACGGCAGAATGAATGTACCCGAAACGGAATCCTTACCCACCACCGCAGGCGAGACCTACAAGGAGGGTGAGGCTCTTGTGCTTTCGGGCGGCAAGCTCACGAAATGCGGAGCAACGGCAAAACCGACGCATATTTCGCTCGCTGACTATACGGCACCTGCAAGCGGTCAGAAAGACCTGCCCTGTTTCCGTATCGCCAGCAATATGGTGTTCGAGGTACCCGTAACCTTTTCCGAGACCGCAAAGGCAATCGTTGTCGGCTCTAAGCTGACCGTAGCGGAGGACGGACTCGGTGTTACCGATGTAACCACCAGCGGCGTTGTAACCGTTGTGGACGCTTTGAACGCAAACAACAACAAAGAGAGCGGAGACTTGGTTTCCGTTATCGTAGAGTAAAACACGGGAGGAACAGAATAAATGGCAATCGTATTTTCCAAACTTTCGGGCAAGAACGATCCTTTATACGGTAAGTTTGAGCACCCGATTAAGGCAATTATCCAGAACGAGAGCAACGCTCTCGAAAAGAAAAAGACGCTGCTCGATGTCCTTTACAATGTCGAGAAATCCAACCGCTACGCAGAGACGGTTATGGGGCAGACCGACTTTGACACTTTCCAGAGCGTCAAAGAGGGCGAGGGCGCAGAAAACGACAGCATAGAGCTGGCGTTCAAAAAGACGATAGAGCATATCGCCTTTATGAAAGAGTTTACCATCACCAAAGAGATGGCGGACGACGCAAAAACGGGTATGGGTACCAATATGAAATCCAAGCCTAAGGGCTTTGTTCGTGCGTACTACAAAACCCGTACCAAGCTCGCAGCGTGGGCTCTGGCACACGCCACCGAATCCAGCGGCAAGTTTAACAAGGCACTCGTTGACCTTACCACGGGCGACGGTAAACCCGTATTCCATTCGGCGCACCCTTACTCGCAGGAGAAATTTAAGAAAAAGACGCAGAGCAACTTTTTCTGTAAGGAGAATATCTGCTCCTCCACGACGGCGTTTGAGGACGCTCTCAACGAACTTGCGAACAAAATGCGCAATTTCAGAGACGAAAACGACGAAACGATGGAGTATGTGCCCGACACCATCATTTTGCCCTGCAACCGTCCGAATCTTGAAAAGATTGCGAAAAAGGTTGTCGGTTCCGAGAGGACTACGGGCACGAACTACAACGACATCAACATTCAGTACGATAATTGGACTATCGTAATTCTTTCGGGGTGGGAGACTACCGACGACAGATTTATGCTGATGTCGTCCGAGGCAAACCAGCAGCTCGCAGGCTCGATGTTCTACAACCGTGTCGCTCTCGACATCAGGAGTTACATCGACGAGCATACCCGTAACAACATCTNGAACGGTTACTGCCGTTTCGGNATCGGTTTCACGACNTGGNAACACCTGCTCCTTGCGGTTGACGGCAAGAGCGTAACGGGTGCGTCGGCTCTTTAATTTCGATATAAACGCCCCGTCAAACATCTTACGGGGCGTTTTGCTCTGGACGGGCTTGCGGTTATGAGACGCAAGCCTTGTCCTGAGGTTTTATTCTAAAAAGGAGGCTATGCTATGACACTTAAAGAATTATACGACTCTGTGGCGGAGCTCGGTTTTGAANCGGAGCTCGAAAGCGAGAGNTTAAACGGNTTTATCCTTGCGGCTAACAGAGCGATTGTGCAAATCAACCGTATAAGACCAGCTACCTCTATTTACAAACTCAACCATTTTCCGCTTGCAAACAAGCTGAGCGAAAGCACTTACGAGCCTGTATGCAAAGACGACGAGGCTCTTATTTTTACCGCCGAGGGCGCAAAAAGCTACTTTTTTGAGTGCAACGGCAACGGTATCGCAACTATCGAAAAAAGCACTGATTTTGGGGAGACTTGGGAGACGCTGAAAGCGATTGAGCTTGTTTCCGATAAAGGTCAGTTTGAACAATATAGAGGCTTAATACTTGACGGAGAGGTGCCGTATTTAGGCTTAGTCCGTATTAAGTTTGACGGGGATTTTATTTATTGGGTGCAGAATGTCGCAATGTACGGGAGCCTGCTTTCGGCGGATCCCGAGAGCGTTCCTGCGTTCGGTAAATTTATCCCTTATGATCTTGCCAGCCTCACAGACGACTTTGTGTCGTTTGTGTGTCCTCCGATTGTGGACGCTCAAAGGGGTAAGGGCTTTATTTTGAATACCGACTACTTTGTAGAGGGTGCAAGTAAAATCCTTATCCCTGCGTCCTTTAATGGCGTTTACGATGTGCTGTATAACAGACAGAACAGACAGCTCTCGTTTGACGATACCGAAAATATGGAGGAAATAGAGATAGACCTTGACAGCGAGCTTTGTAGCTTAATGCCTAACCTCGTTGCGAGCTATATCTGGGCTGACGACGAGCCGACAAAAGCAGAATATTACCTGACGCTCTACAACGCTCAGGTTGCGGAAATAAAGGAAAAACAGAAAATCCTGACTCCTGTTATGTATCGCAACAAATCGGGGTGGTAGTATGGGTGTTTTAAGTAAGGCTGTAACAGAATACAGCAGACATTACGGAAATTTTAAGGGCGTTGATTTTTCCAACGACCACACGCAGGTACACGCCTCCCGTCTCGCTTACCTCGTCAATATGTACAAGGACTATAAGAGCGGACAGGGCGAGGCTCTGGAAACGATGGCAGGGTACAGGCGCAGGGCAGATTTCTCAAAGNCGGTTGCCGTAAATTCAGAGCGGTATNGCTANCGCAACNGAGGTTGCGGATTCNAACAGAGAGATCTACGGGATTTTTTATTTTAAGGCTAAGNTGGCAGGNGGCGCAGAGCGTGTCGTCGTGCATAGNGGCAAAAAACTNTTNCTGTGGCGCAATTACCCGTCCTCGGTAAACATTCCGACATCTAAGGTTATTTCGGCTCCTGCGCCCACACGGAGCGACGAGGTGGGCGGAATTACGCTTTATACCTACGACATTGCATTTGCGTTTGAGTGCGATGGNGTNATAAGCGTAAAAACGCAGTCAGGCTCCGATATTACGGGCGTTNCGTCTTTTAATAAGGCGACCAAAACCTTATCGCTCACGAGCTCTGAGGTNGCAGATGGCGACCTTTTAGAGGTTGAGTATTACGAGGGCGTTGCAACGGANGCAGACNTGCTCTATTCGTCTATGAACGAGCACAGGAGCGAGTATTTTATATTCAATAACCTGCTCTATATCATAGACGGTAAAAACTACCTCGTGTACGACGGCGAGGAGATAATGCCCGTTGTGAATTACGGGGATAAGCACCCTGTCTATGTGCCTACGACNTACATAAACATCGTGCCGTCAGGCGTAAATGCCGACATCGGCAAAGAGTACGAGCAGAGGAATATTTTAACGCCGAGATTCAAGCACACATTTGTTGCTGATGGCGCAACGAAAGACTTTTATATGAACGAGGGCAACCTTGATTCCATCGTTTCCGTAAAGGTTTACGGCGTTGAAACAACCGCATACACAACAGACTTAGTAAACGGCAAAATCACGCTCTCTACGGCTCCTAAAAAGCCTGAGGAGACCGCAAGGGCGGACGGCTCAAAGTACGAGCAGGGCTACGCTGGCGTTGAAATAACCGCCTCCAAAGTATTCAAAACGATAGACGGCGTTACCGACAATATGAGCAACATTGCGGAGCTCATAACAAAGTGTACTCTCTGCACGACCTATGACGGCAGGGTATTCTGTACGGGCAATCCTGATTACCATAACTACATCTTTTTCTGNGGCAGAAACAGTACGGGTTATGCGGATCCGTCGTATTTCGGTATTTTGAACTATATGCAGGACGGCGTGGGTATGTCGCCNATNACGGGTATAATGTGCGTCTCNGATACGCTGATGGTGCTTAAAAGCGATACACAGCAGGACAGCGCAATTTATTTCCACACGGCGACGGACAGCAATTTACACCTTATGCCTCGCATTTACCCGTCCGTACAGGGCTTGTCTGGGCTCGGCTGTATGGGAGCCTGTTGTAATTTCCTTGACGATCCTATATTTATCTCTCGTCTCGGCGTAGAGGGCGTAGGGCAGTTAAAAATCGCCTCGGAGCGTTCCAACGAACACCGCAGCAGGCTTATTGATACAAAGCTCGTAAATACGGACTTGTCGCAGGTCTCCCTTGAAGAATGGGGNGGCTATCTGTGCGTCCTGACGGACGGCAGGATATTCCTCGCAGACAGCAGGCAACGCTATCAGGACGAGACGGGTGCTATGCAGTACGAGTGGTATTACCTTGAAAACATAGGCACTTGGGATAATCAATACAGGGAGTATAAGTATTCCAGCGTATTGCCTGAGGAGCTTGTGGGAGCGACGGTTGAGTANGACGGCNAGGTGTACGACCTTGAACTTGCGGAAAGTGNNCCTGCGCTCTACGACGANCCGAAAAATCTTTGCGGNGAAATCGTAAACGAGCCTGACAGTAGAGGCAGAGCGGACATCACGATTTGCTCAAAGCCTATAACCGTACACATCGGAGAGACGGACTATACCGTGGGCGTTTCTTACGCTATTTACGATGTTAAGGACGAGGCAGGAGATGTAATCGAGAGACACGCCTATTTATGCGAGACTAAGGGCAACTATACGGGCGGTCAATTCAGAAAGGCTGTCGTATTGCGCTCTATCAGCGACAATTTGTTTTTCGGNTGCGAAAACGGAATTGTATGCTCATTCAACTTTGATTTACGGGGAGAGGACGGCGAACTGCCTACATCGTCGTACAGCTACGATAACAGGACTATTGTGTGTGGCTGCGCTACGGTAATGGATAACTGCGGAATACCGCATTTGACAAAGACGACAATTAAGCGTTCCACTGTAATAAAAACTAAATCATTCAAAAACAGCTCGGCAAAAGTAAAGGTTAGGACGAATAAAAAGCCNTATGCGCAGATTGCGAGAATCAACAACGCCGTTTTCTCGTTTGAGGACTTGGATTTCTCCGACCTGACTTTTAANACGACGGAGCAGAGCCTGTTTGCGATAAANGAGAAAGAGAAACAGTGGGTAGAAAAGCAATACTACCTGTTTTCGGACGAATACCTTAAACCGTTTGCGCTGTTCTCAATTTCTTACCGTTATCGTGTGGCAGGACGCTATAAGGGCTAAGGAGGCAGACNGTGAAAAAANTACTCAANATCACAAANGAGCAAATAAAAGANANAGGTGTGCAGGCGTTAGCCGANAGACCTAACGCCNCCAACCAATACGGACAGAGTGGGCTNACGGCGGCGCAGTTAAAGCTCTGGTTTGATAAGCTCGCCACATTCCTTGCAGGCAAGATTAACGAGATACAAAATGTTATTTCGGGCGAGGAGGCAGGCGAGTACATCAGGGTAAAGCTGGACGACTACGGTGTTGATAACCTCGACAGTCTGGTTGCGGCTTTCCTGAGCGGCGATTTTGCGGCGGACATTCTCAAAGTTTATCCGTCCGTAAGCGCAACGCAGGCTGTGGCGTTACAGACGCTCTTAAACAACACGGCTCTCACTATAAGCCAACACGCAGAAAAACTTGACGCTCTCGATACGGGCAAGCTCGATAAGGTTACGGCGNCGCATACATACAGACGGGCTTACATCATAACGCCTGAGGGCGAGCAGAGCGTAATAATCGTCTCTGAGAGCCCTGCTGAGGGGCGTGTGCCTGTTTACACGACGGAGGGCAGGATTAACGCTGCGGATCCTGTTGTGGACGGACAGGTGGCTACTAAGCGTTATGCGGACGCTCAGGATAAAAAGCTGGCGTGTAATATCGACGCTGAAATAGATCCTACCAACTATGTAATGACGGTAAAGCTCAAAAACAGTCTCGGTCAGGAGCTTAGCCAGACGCAGATTGACTTACCGCTCGAAACGGTGGTAGTGGGCGGCAGGTACGACGAGGCAAGCAAACAGGTTGTCCTGACGCTCGAAAACGGCGAGGATATTACTTTTAGCATTGCAGACCTCATAGACGGGCTCGTAAGCAGCTCTAAGCATAACAGCGACATTGAGCAGGCAAACGAGAGAATCAACGATACGAACGCCGACCTNAACGCNTTTAAGGACTATGTGGAGGAGCATAAGGTNTATGCCTCTGCGTCGATGTATGCGGAGGAGGCGGAGACNGCAAGAGGNTATGTCGGCGGCGGCAAGATAGACAGGCAATTCCGTCAAATCTTTGCGCACGGTGCTTTTGCNCTCGATGTGTCGATGGATAGCGACTATAAGCTGACGGTTGCNCTTAAAAACAAAAAGGGCGAGACGATAAGCAGCGGTATGGTTGACCTGCCTATTGAAAGCCTGATCGCNCACGCCTCATANAAAAANAAAATNCTTACGCTTACTTTCCAGAACGGGGAGCCGCTGAATATCAACATTTCGGAGATTGTGAGCGGACTCGTACCCGAAACGAGAAAGATAAACGACAAACCGCTTACGGCGGACATCACGCTTATTGCAAGCGATGTAGGGGCGTATGCAAAGGACGAAACTTACTCTAAGGCTCAGACGAATACAGCCATAAATAACGNCGTGNACGACGCTAAGACGACGCTCAGNGGCGAAATGNCAGAGATGGGCGNCGGAGCAGGCGGAGGCTCTGATGGGGCTACGGAGGTGTTTTACGCTCAGGAGGCGGAAACAGCTCACGGCTATACGAAAGGCGGAGCCATCGACAAACAATTTAAGGCAATTTTAAGGCGTTTGAAAACGCTCGAAAATAATTAACAGGAGGACAATTTAATGGTATCTGAAAAGAGCAAAATTTACGGCGTAGATAATGTGGGGCAGTCCACGCCTACGCTTGCGAGGACGGATAGCGCAATCGGGTTGACGGTAACGGTAGGCACGAGCGAAATCAAAAGCGATTTTGACCGTTGCTACCCGTGGAGCGATATGCACGAGGTCGTGGACGAGCACGGAAATGTGTTTATCAAAATCCCTAAGTTTTACAGCAGAATTACGAAAAATACCAACGGTACCCATAAGCACCAGCTTTCGGGCTACCGTTACGATGGTTTTACCACGCTGTTTGTGGACGGACAGGGCAACGAAATCGACTATGTGCTTGTCGGCAAGTACGAGGCGAGCGGCAGCAAGAGTAGGGCGTATTCCCAGAAAGGCAAGACCTGTCTCGTCAATATCACTCTGCCTGAAATGCGGACGGCTTGCAGGGCAAACGGTGAGGGCTACCAGCAGTACGACTTGCTGATAGACCAGATCATTAAAGAGCTGTGGCTTATCGAGATGGCAACTACAAACTGTCAGTCCATTATGTACGGCTACGCAAACGGCAACTCGGCGGCAGTACAGACGGGCAGAACGGACGGCGTTAAAACCGCCTCTGGCTCCGAGGTAAGCAACACGGACGGCAAACACGCCTGCAAGTACAGAGGCATTGAGAATCCGTGGGGCAATATCTGGAAATGGGTTGACGGTATCAATTTCCACGACAGCGAAATGTACATCTGCCTCGATCCTACAAAGTATGAATCGGACAAATTTGCGCCGCCTTATTTCTATGTGGGCAGCTCCGAGGTTGACGGGTATGTAAGCGGCATTGAATACTTTGACAAATTCCCTCTCCTCGGCTTTCCTACTGAGGGAGACGCAAGCGAGACCACTCATTACTGCGATTACGGCTATGTGGAGCCTGAGGGCGACTATGTGCTGGGTGTCGGCGGTGCTTGGTNCGACGGGCTCGATGCTGGTCTTTGGCNTCTGTATGGTNACGNTGACTCGTCTNNCTNCNNCTCGNNCTNCGGCGGTCGCCTTTGTTATAAGCCTCTTTAAGAGAGGGATTGCTAAGGGGGAAACCTCCCCCTTAGCATATATTTAATTCAACATTACAGGGTAGTGTGTGCAGCGGTGCTGAATGTCGGC
>WFLX010075297.1_pt1 | contig 11587 bp, 12 predicted proteins | sample 4967041 | NCBI WGS metagenome assembly WFLX01 (sample SAMN12857096, study PRJNA449069) | gut metagenome | isolation source: stool from male and female vole | host: Microtus ochrogaster | place: USA:Florida | collected 2017 | reverse complement strand
TATCTACAACGCACTCACCCGCGACGCTCTCCTCGAGAACGTTACAGTTGTCGCTGAAGGCAAGATCGACTTCCCTGACAAGAGCGTGACTGAAAACACCCGCGTAAGCTATCCTATCGAGCACATCGAGAAGATCGTTCGCCCGATCTCTGCAGGTCCTGCTGCCAAGAACGTTATCTTCCTCAGCGCTGACGCATTCGGTGTACTTCCTCCCGTATCTATCCTTACTCCCGAACAGACCAAGTACTACTTCCTCTCGGGCTTCACTGCAAAACTTGCAGGTACAGAACGCGGCATCACCGAACCCACCCCGACATTCTCGGCTTGCTTCGGTCAGGCATTCCTCGAACTCCATCCTACCAAATATGCTGAAGAGCTCGTTAAGAAGATGGAAAAGAGCGGTGCTAAGGCGTACCTCGTTAACACCGGCTGGAACGGTACAGGCAAGCGTATCTCGATCCGCGACACCCGCGGCATCATCGACGCTATCCTCGACGGCGCAATCCTCACCGCTCCCACCAAGAAGCTCCCGATCTTCGACTTCGAAATTCCCACCGAACTTCCCGGCGTAGATCCCAAGATCCTCGATCCCCGCGACACTTACGCTAACCCCGAAGAGTGGACTAAGAAAGCCGAAGACCTCGCAGCACGTTTCATCAAGAACTTCAAGAAGTATGAAAACAACGCTGCCGGTAAAGCTCTCGTAGCAGCAGGTCCCCAGCTCTAATCAAGTCACAGACTTAACAAACAGATAAACTCAGGAGCGAGCCATCGGCGGTTCGCTCCTGTTCTTTTTTATATCTTGGCGGTCTCACAAAAAAATTGTATTTTTGTGTCACAATCCAAACCAACGGTTTTTATGTCACGAACTAACGAAGAAATCAGCGGATGCAGCCTTCTGGGCAACACCGGAGTCAAGTATCCGACCGAATACGATCCGTCGATACTCGAAACCTTTGTCAACAAACACCCCGACAACGAGTATCTCGTCACCTTCAACTGTCCGGAGTTCACGTCGCTGTGTCCCAAGACCGGTCAGCCCGACTTCGCGCGAATCGTGATCAACTATATCCCGCGCGAACGCATGGTCGAGAGCAAGAGTCTGAAGCTCTATCTCTTCAGCTTCCGCAACCACGGCGACTTCCACGAAGACTGCGTCAACATTATCATGAAAGACCTCGTCAANCTGATGGATCCCCGCTATCTGGAAGTAATAGGTATTTTCACTCCGCGCGGAGGCATATCAATNTATCCCTTTGCCAACTACGGCGACTCTGACCATCAGGATCTGGTGCGCAGCCGNATGCTCGCCGCTTTTCAGGCCGCTCCCGACCTTGCAAAATAACCGATTATGGATAAAGACGCTCTTATANTACTGTCAGGCGGCATGGACTCGGTCACCATGCTCCACGAATACAANGACTCAATNGATCTCGCCGTAACATTCAACTACGGCTCCAACCACAATCAACGTGAGATCGAATGTGCGCGTCGCCAGTGCGACAAACTTGGTATCGAGTTGATCGAGATTGATCTGTCGTTCATCGGCAAATATTTCCACAGCTCGCTGCTCGAAGGAGCCGACGCCGTGCCCGAAGGCGACTATGNTTTCGATAATATGAAATCGACCGTCGTTCCCTTCCGCAACGGCATCATGCTTGCCGCGGCTGCCGGACTCGCCGAAAGCCACGGTTTGAAAGCCGTGATGATAGCTAACCATTCGGGCGACCACGCTCTATATCCCGACTGCCGGGAATCCTTCATCAAAGCTATGGCCGGTGCCATCGCAGCAGGAACATACGAAGGCATCGAACTTCGCGCGCCATACACACTGCTTTCAAAATCCGAAATAGCGGCGCGCGGTAAGAAACTCGGAGTTAATTACGCCGACACATATTCATGCTATAAAGGCGGCGAGCATCACTGCGGACGCTGNGGCACATGTATCGAACGTCGNCANGCTCTCGCCGACGCAGGTATNGACGATCCGACAATCTACGAAGAATAAGCCAATCACATCCACTCCCAATATGGACATCAAACAATCTATGCGCGANATCCTTCGCGCCGAAAGCGAAGCCGTAGCGGCCATTCCGGTGACCGACGACTATCAGAAAGCCGTTGAGGCCATTGTAGAACGCGTCCACCGCAAAGGCGGTAAACTTGTCACTACAGGCATGGGCAAGGCCGGACAGATCGCCATGAACATCGCCACAACATTCTCCTCAACCGGCACACCGGCCGTGTTCATCCATCCTTCCGAAGCTCAGCACGGCGACCTCGGCATACTTCAGCCCAATGACATCATGCTGATGATCTCCAACTCAGGCAAGACGACTGAAATCGTAGATCTTGTTAGCCTCACCAAAAATATTTATCCCGACATACCGCTCATCGTCATCACCGGCGTAGCTGACTCACCTCTGGCTCGTCTCGCAGATTTTGTCCTTCCTACCGGCGGTGCGCCCGAAGTTTGTCCTCTGGGNCTGACACCGACAACTTCGACTACNATGATGACTGTCATCGGCGACGTNCTTGTGGTNAACACCATGAAGGCAATCAATTTCTCNCGCGAAGAGTATGCCAAGCGTCATCACGGAGGCTATCTCGGCAAAGCTGCCCGCGGAGACAAACACTGATTCCNGATCATCACTGACATCACCCGATGAAAAAAATAATCTGCATAGGCGAGTGNGCCCTTGACATCATTTTCCGTAACGGTNCNCCNGTCGGNTCGATGCCCGGCGGCCGNATNATCAATGCTGCCGCCATACTTGCCCGTCAAGGACTGCCTGTCACCGTGCTGAGCGAAATAGCCCGCGACCCGGTCGGCGATATCGTGGCCGGTTTTCTCGCTGAGGCCGGCATAGACACATCGTCGGTCGANCGCTTTACCGAGGGCCTCACNCCGGTAAATATCTTCACTGCCGCCGNCNACTCGACCGATGAAGCCGTCACGCGTTACGAGCAGTACCCGGACAACTGCTTCGATGTCGTCTGGCCGCGCATTGACGAAGACGACATCATAGTCTACGGCGGCCATTACGCCATAGACGCGCGTATGCACTCTCGCATGGCTCAGTTGCTCGAGTACGCCGTCGAACGTAAGGCTGTCCTTGTCTATCTTCCTGGATATCTGCCCGTGCAGGAACCGCAGATCACCCGCATCAAACCCGCAATTCTCGAAAATCTCGAGTATGCAACACTTGTCATCGCACGCAACAGCGACTTGCAGACGGTTTTCGGAGTCGCTGACAGCGAACAATGTTATAAACGACACATCGACTTCTACTGCCGCTCGCTGATAACGATCGACAACGCAGCCGACCGNATCTGCTACTACTGCGGCAACGACGTCACCACAGCGTCCATCCCTGGCGAGATCGCCACATCAATGATGTGGAACTCGGGGGCTCTTGCAGGCATCATGGATGCTCTTTATGCGGACCGTCAGGGAGCAGCGCGCTTTGACGAACCTGATGAAACGTTCCGACGCGCGGTAATCGAACGTGCCGTCGATACTGCCCAAAAGACTACCGACGTCCTCTCAGCCGACTGGCAGAAACAACACTGATAAGTCCACCAACTATTCTAATCGCTAAATTGTTTATTATTATATGGCAACATCACTCTCACATAGTGCCCCCACCGGCCCGCTCCCCAAAGTCGACGGTATGACAGTCGCGATCGTAGCAGCAGAATGGAACGGCCACATTACTTCGGCTCTCACCGAAGGCGCCCTCGAAGTGTTCCGTCGCGAAGGCTTCGACGAAGATCAGGTAAAAGTGTTCCACGTTCCTGGTGCGGTCGAACTAACTTTCGCAGCCTCACAACTTATCGAGTCGTCAGCCTTCGATGCNGTTATCGTCTTCGGATGTGTGATCCGTGGCGGAACGCCTCANTTCGACTACGTCTGCCAGAGTGTGACTCAGGGTGTAACGTCGCTCAATGCTGACTGCGACATACCGGTAATTTTCGGAGTGCTGACCGTCGACACCGAGCAGGATGCGCTCGACCGCGCGGGCGGTCGTCTCGGCAATAAAGGTTCAGAAGCCGCAGAAGCCGCAATCAAGATGCACGCTTTCGTTCAGGAAGTCAAGAATATTTAACTCATAATTCAAGTATAAAGCTATGGCAACAAATTCAAACAAATCTGGTATCTCTGGCGTCGGCCGCTGGTTACTCGCTCTTTTAGTAGCCGCTATTGCGGTNGCCGTATTCTATTATATAGGATGGTTCGACAACAAGACTCATGTCGATACTCCCTCAGGCGATAATGTCGAAGCAACCTACGCGCCTGCCGATCCTGAATCGCCGGCAGAGCAGCAGTGGGAAAACGCTGATCACGAATCGCTCGACCAGATTATCACCGAGTCTGCCGAATGATTTCGATACGATCTTTGCTGACTGCGGTCGCAATGGCCGCAGTCCTTGGCGCCTGCACTGACGATAACAGCCGCGACACGATCGGTCGGGCCGAAGAGGCTTTCGACCTTCATGACTACACCGCAGCTCAAAATATCTGCGACAGCCTTATATCGGGGCAACAGTTCGACAAACTGACGGTCGACGAACTCTGCCGGCTGACGATACTGACTTCGCGGCTGGCCGAACAATCCGACGAAGAGTCGAACATAGCTCTCGCCGCACGCTGCATGCAGGCAGCCCTCCGGAGGCAGCCCGATTCCGTACTGCACTTCATTCAGTCCTTACCGGCCGACGAGCAGTCGACTACTCTGCTGATCCAGCAGCTAACGCGCTCGCTCGACCGCGACACTACCGACACCGCCGTCATTGACATCCACGATGTCGCCGGCGATAATCTCTAACACCTTTACTGAAAATGTCCTCTCAAGACTGGCGCGACGCACTCGCTTCACTTGCCGANCAACTTCCGGCCTCCGAGCCCGAANCAACTATCGACAATACACCGTCCGAATCAAAATCATCTCCCGGCNTCGCTCATATAGCTCTTGAGCGCAAAGGNCGNGCAGGTAAAACAGCCACAATTATCTACGATCTCACNATCCCCGAAGACGAAATCCTCAGTCTGGCGGCAGACCTTAAACGCTCGCTCGGTTGCGGTGGATCTGTTCGGGGAAATGAAATCCTCATTCAGGGCGACCGCGTGGCTGACTGCCAGCGCATACTCTCCTCCCGAGGCTTCAAAATCAAATAAGGATAAATAAATCCGTAAAAATTTTTATTTCTGCGAGATAAACACTACTTTTGCAATTCGAAAACTTGACAAATTAAGATATCATCATAATCCAATGGAAAATAACAATCCTAACGTTCAGCCTGTTATCCCTGAAGAAGCAGACTTCGTAGCAAAAACAAAAAAATACCGCAAACAGCTCACCGGCCTTTTCATAGCCGTAGTAGTGATTCTCGTGGTAATCCTCGTATTCTTCCTCGTGCGTCAGTCTCAGGCAGCTAAAGCCGATCAGGCCATTGCGCTCGCAGACGTGGAGCAGAATGACTCTATCGCCCTCAATCTTTATAAAGAAGCTGCAACTCACGGCACAAAGAGCGGCGACCGCGCCAAAATCGAAACTGCAATCCGTCTCTATCAGGCAGGCAACTATGAGGAAGCTATCACTTACCTCGATAAAGCATCGGCTTCTGACGAAATCATCGCTGCAGGNATCGAAACTCTCAAGGGCGACTGCTATGTTAACCTCGAAAAATATGATCAGGCTATCAAAGCCTTCGACAAAGCTGTAAGCGAAGCTAACCACAACTCCCAGCTCACTCCAATAATTCTGGTGAAGCAGGCCAATGTTTATCGTGCCCAGAAGAATTACGAGGCTGAAGCAAAGGTTTACGATACAATCATCAAAGAGTATCCGACCTACGCTCAGAACCTCGACATCCGGAAATATTACGAACGCGCCAAAGCATCTGCCGCTCAGTAATATTTCTATTGGTTAACCTTTCGGAAAACCTTGGAGACCATCTGCGTATCCGAGGTTTTCTTTTTACTCCGCTATGTCAGTAGATTCTATAAAAGGTAATCTCAACGCCCTTGCCACCGCTCCGGTCGGACGTCTATTGTGGCAGTACAGCGTCCCGACAGTTGTAGGCCTCCTNGTGATGTCGCTCTACAACGTCATCGACCGNATATTCATCGGTCGCGGCGTAGGGGCTGAAGCCATTTCGGGTCTGGCCATAACATTTCCTGTAATGAATCTCGCCACAGCGCTCGGCGTACTCGTCGGTGCTGGTGCCACGGCCCGAATCTCAATCTTTCTCGGGCGCAAGGATCANGAGGCTGCTTCCCTGGTTCTCGGCAACGCATTGAGTCTGCTGCTGATCAACGGCGTCATCTATGTTTCGGCCTTCGGCATATTTATCGATCCTATTCTGCGGGCATTCGGGGCAAGCGACGCCACCCTCCCCTATGCGCGCGACTTTATCCTGTATCTCCTGCCCGGCCTACTGATGACCAACATAGCCTTCGGATTCAACAATATCATGCGCGCCTCAGGTTATCCGCGCCGCGCCATGATGACAATGATCCTCGGCGCCCTGATCAATCTTGCTCTCGCCCCAGTCTTCATCTTTGTCCTCGACATGGGTATACGCGGTGCCGCTATTGCCACCGACATAGCTATGGCNTGCTCGATGGTCTTTGTACTCGAACACTTCGTCCGTAAAAANGTCACCTTACATTTCACGCGAGGNATCTACCGCCTCAAGTGGCACATAGTCATCGGCATCATATCGATCGGCGCAGCCCCTGCTCTGATCAACGCCGCCTCGTGCTTCATCAACGTCATCATCAACACGTCGCTGGCCGANCACGNAGGAGACACCGCCATCGGAGCCGCCGGCATNTTCTCNACCTATACNTCGCTNATCGTTATGATCGTCATCGGCATCTGTCAGGGTATGCAGGCCATCATNGGTTACAACTACGGCGCCGGACTCATCCATCGCCTCCGCCGCACATTCTGGCTTGCGACCGCCGTAACGACGGCTATATGTATGGCCGGAAGCATTGTCGGACTGCTTTTCCCGAAAACGATCGCCAGAGCATTCACTGTCGACGATTACCTTATCTCCGTGACCGTCGACTGTCTGACCCACTCTTTGCTTGCATTCTCAGTCGTAGGTTTTCAGGTTGTAGCTACCACATTCTTCCAGAGCATCGGCAGTGTCGGNCGCTCGATATTCCTNAGNCTCGCCCGTCAGGTAATATTNATCATTCCCCTNCTGCTAATNCTGCCCGACTATCTCGGCCTGACAGGTATATGGCTGTCATTCCCAGGCTCGGACATCTTGGCTACATTAGTAGCCGGTCTGATGGTGTGGGCGCGTTTCCGCAGTATAAATCAGAAACATTAATGCACGCGGTGAGCCCCACTCGCACCGTTTGTCTGTCCATTCGTCTGTCCTCCAGTCTGACCTCCGTTTGAAGGCTGGCTGCTGACATTTTGAACAGGTCTGCCCATGTTACCCGGACGCTCTACTCCGGAATTCGAAGTCGATGGACGCACCTGCGGCTGTGACTGAGCCGGGCGGTCGTTTGTCGGAGGTACATAATTAGGCCGGTTNGCCCCGTTAGGACCTTGAGGAGGAGACGGAGGAATNACCGGAGCAGGCGCTATCACCGNACCGTTCCAGCCCGGTTGGTAATTTGGCGGTGGAGGATTGTATCCAAATCCATAAGGTGAACCATAATATCCTGGACCGTAAACCGAAGGTCCATAATCGTCATATCCGAAATCTGATGACACCAGCAAACCCGTGCAGGATGTAAGACCTCCTAAAAGAGCCAGCGCACAGACAAGGCTTAATATTGAATTTACACGTTTCATAGTTGAAATACTTATTTTAATATATTGAACAATCGACCGCGTAAAAAATATTTCAGAACCGGATAAAATTTTCTTCCGCCGACTATTCGTCTATAAAATCACCCTTTTAGTCGATTTGACTCTGCATGCGCTTAAACTTTTTCGTAAATTTGTGTCATAATTAGCGAAACCAATCCCAATAACCCATAACGAACATGCAACGTCCGTCATCTTTACGCTCATTCATCCTCTCTGCTCTTATGCTGGTCATCGGACTATCGGCGTCAGCTTATACAGTCTCAGGCAGCTTGCTCGACAACACAGGTGAACCGATGATCCAGGCATCTGTCCGCCTCCTCAACCCTAAAGACAGTGTTCAAGTCAAAGGTGCGATAACAAACGAGAAAGGCCGCTTCACACTCTCGGCCGTTTCGAAGGGTAAATATATCCTCGAAGCATCTTATGTAGGCTTCACAACGGTCTTCGAGAACATTACTGTAGCTAACTCTGATCTGCGTCTAAAGCCCATCACCCTTACGGAAAACTCCATCATGCTCAAGGAGACTACCNTAGTCGGTATTAAAACGCCNATCAAAGTGATGCAGGACACGGTCGAGTTCAATGCCGATTCCTACAAGACTGCTCCTAACGCAGTGGTAGAGGATCTGCTCAAGCGTCTGCCCGGCGTACAGGTCGATGCCGACGGCAAGATTACCGGCAACGGTAAGGAAGTCACAAAAATTCTCGTCAACGGTAAGGAGTTTTTTGCCGACGATCCCAAGGTAGCATCGAAGAATCTTCCCGTAGACATGATCGACAAAGTCCAGGTAGTCGACCGTAAGAGCGACCTTGCACGCATCACCGGCGTCGACGACGGCGAGGAAGAGACGGTCATAAACCTTACTATAAAGAAAGGCATGGAGAACGGCTGGGTAGGCAACGCCGAAGCAGGCTACGGAACAGATGGCCGCTATAAGGCATCGTTCATTGCCAATCGATTCTGGAATGGAAACCAGTTTACCATAATGGGCGGTGGCAACAACGTCAACGATCCCGCGTTCACCGACGGTACTGCCGGCCGATTCCGCCGATTCGGTGGTTCGCGCGGTATCACATCTTCAAAAGCATTAGGCATCAACTTTAATGTCGGCAAAGAAGAAATCTTCCGCGTAGGCGGTAACGTGATGTACTCCAAAACAGATCGCGACACGCGTCAGCGCACCAGCACGCAAAGATTTTTCGTCGACTCTACATCATATTACGACGTCAATAAAGCCGCTCGCGACAAAGGACATAACATCCGTGCCGACTTCCGTCTGCAGTGGAAACCTGACTCGTTCAATACTCTCGAATTTATGCCGAACGTATCGTTCAATTATAACGATTCATACTCTGCTGACTCTTCGCTGACCCGCGCAGGCGACCGTGCGATGAGCGAAGTCGTCCGAAGCCTCAACTATGACAATACCGACGGCAAGTCAGTCGAATTCGGAGGCCGACTGATCTATAATCACAACTTCAAATCACGTCGCGGACGATCGTTCTCCATATTTGCAAACTATCGCATGAGCAATGTCCGCGAGAAGAGTAATTCTTATTCCTNGAATAAATTCTATCTCTACGACGACTCNATAGANCTCGCNGACCGCTTCACNGATAATCACACATGGTCAAACTCAATTTCAGCCCGNGCNACTTGGACTGAACCNATCGGCGACGTTAAGAAAGGTAACTTCATCACTATAGCTTATCGTTTCAGCTACCGCTGGAACAATACAGACCGACTGACTTACGACCATCCTGTAATATTCCCTGACGGCTGGGGCATGGAACCCGTAATCGGAGAGGATCTCATACTTAACACTGAGCTCTCCAACGTCTTCCGTAACCATTTTATGGATCAGGACATTCGNCTGGGCTATAAACATGTCAACCGCACGTCAAATCTCGAAGCCGGTTTCTCAGCNGTGCCGCANATGTCGCGGTCGACCAACATGACCAATCCCGACAAAACTATCCCGACACGCTGGGTATGGAATTTCGCNCCCTTCTTGCGNTANAACTACCGNCCTAACAAGCAGACTTCCTTACAGGCCAATTATCGAAGCCGCACCTCGCAACCTTCGATGGCTCAGTTACAGCCCGTGGCCGATATGAGCGACCCTCTGCGCATAGTTATCGGTAATCCTGATCTTAAACCAACATTCAACCACTATATAGGCTTACGCTTCAACACCTTCAGTGCAGAGGCTCAACGCTCTATCGTGGCAATGGCTCATGTAAATGTCGCTCAGAACTCCATAGCACAAAAAGCCGTCTACGATCAGACTACCGGCGGATCAGTCACCACTTACGAGAATGTCAATGGTATCTGGAATATCCACGCCATGAACATCATCTCAATGCCGTTGAAGAACAAAACCTTCGTATTCAACAATAACCTTTTTGCTTCTTACTTCCGCTCAGTAGGTTTCAACAACGGACTTCGCAACAGTTCAGGCGACCTTTCGCTCAATATTCAGCCAAGTCTCGCATGGCGACCCGAACGTGCNGANCTCGANCTTCGACCGACTTACGGTGTACGNCACTCTACAAGTTCGATCGGCAGCAAAGACAATTCGACCATCCACTCTTACGGCGGATCATTCTACGGAACATACCGCACTCCGTTCGGTATCGTACTTAACACCGACCTCAACTATACGGCCACCAGCGGCTACTCTGCCGGCTACGATACCCGTCAATGGATGTGGAATGCTTCGATATCATATCAGTTCCTTCGCAATCAGGCAGCCACTATCATGGTTCGTGCCTATGACCTTCTCGGCCAAAAGAGCAATATCTCGCGTGTAGTCACAGCCAACGCTATTCAGGATGACCTGTACAACTCATTGACCCGTTACTTCATGGTATCATTCGCATATAAATTCAATACCTTCGGCAAGGGTCAGCAGCCGACCGATCGCAACGCTCGCCGATTCGGCCCCGGCGGTCCCGGCGGCGGTCCGATGGGTCCCCCTCCCGGCCGATAANCNTCNAACTGTCTATNCCCTAACATATAGTCNTTCCCCCAACGCGACNCCCGAATGAGTGTCGCGTTTTTTATTTCAAGTGAAAAATCTCCCCGTTGAAGTATATTTCCATAGAAATTACTAATTTTGTACATAATACCTAAATCAAAACACAATGCTCAATTTTAAAATTTTGCCGATGGCAGGATGTATGGCCCTGACGGGATTGTTCCTTTCCTGCCGTCACGCCGGCGAAAATAGTGCATCCGGCGCAATCACTCCCGTCAACTTTTCACAAGTTAAAATCAATGATAATTTCTGGCTTCCACGTATCCAAAGTCTTGCCGAAATAACCATTCCGGCCTGCTTGGATCAGTGCGAGAACCAGACTCAGCGTGTAAAGAATTTCGCTATAGCAGGCGGAACTGAGCAAGGCGAATTTCAGGGACTTTTCTATGATGATTCAGACCTCTACAAGATGATAGAGGGATGTGCATACTCCCTTACCAATTATCCCAATCCTGCACTCGAAGAGCACCTTGACACCATTATCGAAAAAATAGCGTCTGCCCAACAGCCGGACGGATATATCAATACCTACTTCACCCTCGTTGAGCCCGANCGNCGCTGGACTGATATGGAAATGCACGAAATGTACTGCGGAGGTCANCTTATNGAGGCTGCAATAGCCTATAATAAGGCCACAGGTAAGCGTCGCCTGCTTGATGTCGCTGTCCGCTTTGCTGACCACATTGACAGTTTGTTCGCTGAAGG
>WFLX010092885.1_pt1 | contig 11595 bp, 8 predicted proteins | sample 4967041 | NCBI WGS metagenome assembly WFLX01 (sample SAMN12857096, study PRJNA449069) | gut metagenome | isolation source: stool from male and female vole | host: Microtus ochrogaster | place: USA:Florida | collected 2017 | reverse complement strand
GTCAAAGTCATAATTATCTTTGTTCAGGAAAGGCACATTGTCGATATTCAGCCCTACTACAGGCTGGTCTATTCTTGCGCCTATGCCACGCACATATATGCTTGAAGTCATGCGGGAGCCATACTGGGGCATATACACATTAGGGGCTATCTCACTTGCGCCGCGTACCGACACTATGTTTAGCCGTTCAATCTGTGCCCTGTTTATAACCGTGCCCGCTACCGGATGAAGAGTCAGGTCGGCATTCTGCTTTATCGCAGTAACCGTCACCTCGCCGATAGCCTTCTCCACGCTTATGACTGAGTCACCGGTTTCAAAAGCTGTAGCGTTGGTGGCGCTCAGCAGATAAGCGGCAAGAAATGTAATATGGAATTTCTTCATCCTTGGCTTCTATATATAATTAAGGTGTAAGATCCTCGCGCACCCACAGCAACGGGCAATCACGAAAACTCCTGCAANTATANGCCTTATGCACGACATNTTCACNTCTCCTCCCCTATTATTNACAATCTTNCCTTACTTTCAGCACTGCTTCATTATACTGCTATATTCGGCTGCCGGTAACAAATTGGTTTCATTAAGAAGAACTTATCAGTATATTGAGAGCTGAGAGAACGATAGACGACATCCAGCAACCACATGGTCAAATTACGCTTGTTGGATCCTTGCAACTTATCCCGACTACAATATTAACATCAATTAACATCTACTGCNGTCACATAAATTCGGTTTCCCACTCTTTATTATAGAAACNATCAANTTTNTATNTAATGANAAGACTCATTTCCCTTGCAATCTCAGCTATTGTAATATGTTGTCACATTTTCGCGGACAACACTCAACCGTTTACTATCATGGTGAACGCTATTGACGGTTGGACGGGCGAACCCATGTTCAAGGCAAAAGGATACATGCTCTCCACTACTACAGGAGACACCGTGTTTGCTACACTATCAACCCCATCATTTGGAGATAGTAACGGAGAATGGATAAAAGTTGCAAGACTCAATTTTAAATTGCCTAAAAAGATTGACTCATACACTCTCAAAGCGTATGCCGAGGGCTATGACACTGTATTTACCACCGTAAATCTGGATCATATAGGAGCAAGAGAATACCAAAAAACATTGCCGGAACTTGAATTCTACAGGAAGTCAAAGACGCTTGGTACCGCCACAGTAACAGCCACAAAAGTAAAATTCTACCATTCCGGGGACACGCTTGTTTATAATGCCGATGCCTTCAAGCTACCGGAAGGCTCGATGCTTGACGCGTTAATCAAGCAGATGCCGGGAGTTGAGATGAACGATGACGGGGAAATTTTCGTCAACGGCAAGAAGGTGGAAAGCCTCCTGCTCAATGGCAAGGATTTCTTCAAGGGCGACAAGCTCGTTATGCTTAACAATTTAGGGGCATATACTGTAAATACGGTCAAAGTTTACGACAAGCTCAGCGAGCGCAGCATGCTTGCAGGGCAGGATTTGGGCGACAGCGAATTTGTCATGGATGTAAACCTGAAGAAAGAGTACATGAACGGATACATAGGCAATGTCGAGGCGGGAGCCGGGACTGCGGACAGGTACATGGCGCGCCTGTTCGGGATGTGGTACACCACACGCTCACGCGTCACTATCCTCGGCTCCCTGAACAACCTCAACGACAATCGCACGCCCGGGCAGAACACCGCATGGCAGGCATCCACCACCCCAGGCGACACACGCACCAAAATGGGAGGAGTGGACTATAACTTCAGCGGGGACGGCAACAAATGGGAATTAAGTGGAAACGCAACCGTGCAGCACACCCGCTCTTTTAACAAGGCGGACACTTACACTACCAACTTCCACCCGGACAGGCGCACATACGGCACATCATTAGCCAACTCGCTTTCCCATGACCTTAACGTCAAAACAAGCCATACTGTCAAGCTGCGCCCGGATAACCAATTCTATCTCGCTTCTGTAAACATGAATTATAAGGACAGCGACAGAGGCAGCAACACACTCTCCGGCACATTCAATTCCGCGTCGGAGCAGCTCACGCGCATATTGCTTGAGCAAATTTTTGATGGCTCCCTGACATCATTCGCTGACAATCCTGTCTATACCTCACTAACCCAGACGCTCACAAGCGGACATTCATTGACAGTCGGAGGACGGCTCAACACAATTTACAAGATTCCTCACACTCCTGACCTTGTCATGATTGATTTTTCCGGCAACTACAACCGTAAACGCTACGGTACATTCAACCGCTACGACATCAACTACAATGCTGCGGGGAACCGTACTACTGACTACCAGTTCATCAAGGACGCACCCGATCACTCATGGGCATGTGATGCTTCTCTTTCCTATGATTATCAGTTCAGTCCAAAAAATAATTTGACTATTAATCCAAGATGGTCACATAATTCCACAAATAAGAATTCATACCTCTATCAGCTTGACAGGCTCGGTGACATAGGAGTATTCGGGCAATTGCCGGATGACTACCTGGCTGCATTAGATAATAACCAGACATACCTTAGCCACCAGACAGACGACAAGGCTACTGTTTCTCTAAGCTTAACGTATAACTTTAATCTGGGCAAAATATGCCCCGTATTTATTTACATTGCTCCGGAGTTCAACTATGCTTGGCGCCGCCTTGACTACAACCAGGGAGATGTGCATCAGAAAGTCTCGAAGAACTCATTCTTCTTTGACGTCCGGACTTTAAGGATGGAATTCAATAGGGCATGGGGTAACCAGGTCGTATTTTCATTCAGGCGCAACACTGACTTGGTTTCACTGAACCGGCTCATTGATGTTGTAAATACCCGTGACCCGCTAAATATTTTTGTCGCATCAACAGGACTCAAAAATTCCGCGAACAATAGCTTTGCATTGGAATGGAACATATTCAGCCAAACAAGGCACAGATGGGGTAATTACATGGCGCTCAAGTACTCTTTCATTGAGAACGCTCTGGTTAACTCATACAGCTACAACCCTGAAACAGGCGTGCGCACATACCGTATGCAAAACGTAAGCGGCAACTGGAACGGAAGCTTTACGGAGGCGCCCTCCAAGACTTTCGGAAGAAAAGATGAGTTCAGGATATACTCCAACAGCACTGTCGGATACGGCAGGAGCACCGGAATGCTTGCAATGACGGGCACAGGATTCAGCAAGAACATCGTAACTAACCTCACGCTTAACCAGTCGCTAAATTTCAACTGGTCGCTTGGCAAGCAGAAATTGGGATTCAAGGGCGGAATCAAATGGCGCGACACCAAAGGCACCGATTCCGGATTCAAGAACTTCTCGGCGACTGACGCCTACTACGGCATCAACGGCGTTTTCTCGCTCCCTTGCCGGTTCGGAATATCTACGGACTTTACACTATACACCAGAAACGGATATGCGCAGAAGAGCATCAACACCACCAAAGCGGTGTGGAACGGTCGCCTCACATACACTACTAAAGGCGGCAAATGGCTGATCATGCTTGACGGCTTTGACCTGCTCCACCAGCTTGACAACGTTACCTACAACGTCAACGACCAGGCGCTCACTGAGGTCTATACCAACGTACTGCCACGATACGGTTTGCTCCATGTGCAGTATAAGTTTGTAGTTCAACCAAAAAAGATATAATCGATTCCTCGTCACTTACTAAAGGTCAGACAAGCCTCAAAACACGCTTGTCTGACCTTTTCCTATATGCACAACATCTAAAAAATCCTATTTTTGAACCCACCTGACTATTATTCACCCATTTTTGCTTATCTTTGCCAGCTGAAATCATTAAATAAAAGACTCATGGCACAGCAAGAAGACGTGTTCAAAAAAATAGTTTCACATGCCAAGGAATATGGCTTTGTGTTCCAGTCAAGCGAAATTTACGACGGGCTCGCAGCTGTTTATGACTACGGTCAGAACGGCGTAGAGATGAAAAACAATATCAAGCGTTACTGGTGGGACGCTATGACCCTGCTGCACGAAAACATTGTCGGCATTGATTCCGCGATATTCATGCACCCTACCATATGGAAAGCGTCCGGACACGTTGATGCGTTCAATGACCCCTTGATTGACAACCGCGATTCCAAGAAAAGATACCGCGCTGACGTGCTGATTGAAGAGGAGCTTGCTAAACTTGATGACAAGATTGAAAANGANGTCGCAAAGGCAANAAAGCGTTNCGNAGACTCATTTGACGAAGCGATGTTCCGCCAGACCAACCCCCGCGTGATTGAGCATGTAAAGCAGCGCGAAGAGCTTCATGAACGCTTTGCTAAAGCGATGAATGACAATAACCTTGATGAGCTCCGCCAGATTATCATCGACCGCGAGATTGTATGCCCGGTATCAGGCACTAAGAACTGGACAGAGGTTCGCCAGTTCAACCTCATGTTCCGCACTGAAATGGGTAGCACCGCCGACGGGGCAATGACTGTTTACCTCCGCCCCGAAACAGCACAGGGTATCTTTGTAAACTACCTCAATGTGCAGAAAACAGGACGCATGCGCATTCCATTCGGTATCGCGCAGATTGGCAAGGCATTCCGTAATGAGATTGTTGCACGCCAGTTCATTTTCCGCATGAGGGAATTTGAGCAAATGGAAATGCAGTTCTTTGTGCGTCCCGGTCAGGAACTCCAGTGGTTTGAGTACTGGAAGCAGTGGCGTCTGCGCTGGCACAAGGCTCTTGGGCTTGGCGATGACAAATACCGCTACCACGACCACGACAAGCTCGCGCACTACGCAAACGCGGCTACCGACATTGAATTTGAAATGCCTTTCGGGTTCAAGGAAGTCGAAGGCATCCACTCACGCACAAACTTCGACTTGTCGCAGCATGAGAAATACTCCGGCAAAAACATCAAGTATTTCGATCCGGAACTCAACGAAAGCTATACACCTTATGTAATAGAGACATCTATCGGTGTGGACCGTATGTTCCTCTCTGTTCTCTGTTCAAGCTACGAGGAGCAGAAGCTCGAGGGAGGCGACACCAGGGTTGTGCTGCATCTCCCGGCTGCACTTGCACCGGTGAAATGCGCCGTTATGCCACTTGTCAAGAAAGACGGGCTGCCTGAAAAAGCGCAGGAGATTGTAAACGACCTCAAATTTGACTTCGCTACCCGCTATGACGAGAAAGACTCGATCGGCAAGCGTTACCGCCGCCAGGATGCTATCGGAACACCATTCTGCATCACTGTCGACCATCAGACACTTGAAGATTCTACTGTAACCCTCCGTGAGCGCGACTCCATGGAGCAGACAAGGGTGAATATCGCCGACCTTCATCGTCTTATCCATGATAGAGTCAGCCTCACATCATTGCTTCGCAAACTCGCATAAACACAATTATCAAATAACACCAATAACTGTATGAAACGTATCTATAACCTCATATCAGCGGTTCTTCTGGTTTTTGTGGCATCGTCACTCACCGGATGCAACTACAACTCACTTGTTGAGCAACAGCAGGCGGTAGACCAGTCATGGGCTGAAGTAGAAAACCAATACCAGCGCAGGGCTGACCTGATTCCTAACCTCGTCAACACGGTTAAAGGATATGCCGCACACGAAAGCTCCACATTTGAAAAAGTAACGGAGGCAAGGGCTAAGGCTACATCTATAACCATTAACGCCGATGACCTCAACGAGGAAACTCTCGCCAAATTCCAGAAAGCGCAGGGCGAACTCTCACAGGCGCTCAAATCACTGCTTGCTGTCACCGAGGCTTATCCTGACCTTAAGGCGAACGAGAACTTCAAGGATCTCCAGGTACAGCTTGAAGGCACTGAAAACAGGGTTGCTACCGCAAGAGGACGATATACCCAGGCTGTTGCCGAGTACAACACTTCTATTAAAAAATTCCCCACCACTATATATGCCGGATGGTTCGGATTCAAACCGAAACCACAGTTCCAGGCGGAAGCCGGCGCATCATCGGCACCGAAGGTGGAGTTTTAAAAACATTTTATACTGATGAAAAAAATATTTTTCTTAGCTATACTTTTCGTAGTTTCAGTCGCTGCGGTGTCATCATGCTCGGATGAGAGCACATGGGACACATACAAGGAGTGGAGGGAAACCAACCAGAATTTCTATGACCAGCAAAAACTGGTTAAAAATTCAGACGGCACACCTTACTACACCGAACTCAGCCCCTCATGGTTCCCCAATTCCGGAGTGCTCATCCACTATTTCAACGACCGTGCCCTTACAGAAGGCAACCTTGTGCCTTTGGTAACAAGCACAGTTGATGTGAAATACAAAGGATGGCTCTGCAATGATGTGCCTTTTGACTCATCATACACCAGCACTGCATACGGTGACAGCATTTTCCGCACCATGCCATCCGAAACTATTGTTGGATGGCAGGTTGCACTCACCAACATGGCTGTAGGTGACAGTGCCCGCGTTGTCATTCCCTGGTCCATTGCCTATGGCACGGAATCAACAGGGTTAATCCTACCCTTCTCTACCCTTGTATTTGACATCAAGCTGGTGGATGTTTACGCCTACGAAACCCAACAATAAGAAAATAATAAACTTTTCAAGCAAATCGCTTGTTTCATTTACAGTTTGTAATTAAATTTGCAGCGATAACGATAATTTTTAATGTTTACACTTAATTCAAACAATCAGTATTGGTGGCGCCTCCGGTATTACATCGGCGGTCAATGATTCTTTTTGACTGATTGTCCGGGTTTAGGACAAAACTAAAAATACAGATAGCCGCCGAGTCAGTTCATGACCGGCGGCTATCTTTTTTTGATTACCCATAACACCACATTATAATATGTCACAACATCACGCTCTATCTCCAACACCCGATTCCAAAGGATATTATGGAAAATTCGGAGGAGCATTCATACCGGAAATCCTACATTCCAACGTGGAGAAACTTAACAAAGCATTCTCCTTGGCGGCAAACGATGCAGACTTCAACCGCGAGTACCGCGAACTGCTTAAAAACTATGTCGGCAGACCCTCACCTCTGTATCTGGCTAAATCACTCAGCAAAAAATATGGTGCTGACATTTACCTGAAACGCGAAGACCTCAACCACACCGGCGCACATAAAATAAACAATGCGATTGGATCAGCGCTCCTTGCTAAACGGATGGGAAAAACCAGGGTTATTGCTGAAACAGGTGCCGGACAGCATGGAGTTGCCACAGCTACTGTTTGCGCCCTTATGGGATTGAAGTGCGTGGTTTACATGGGAGCCACAGATGTGGCGCGTCAGCAACCGAATGTTGAGCGCATGAAAATGCTCGGAGCAGAGGTGATTCCTGTTAATTCCGGAAACTCTACTCTCAAGGATGCTACAAACGAAGCTATCAGGGACTGGTGCTGCAATCCTTCCGACACCTTTTATATAATAGGCAGTACTGTAGGGCCTCATCCGTATCCGCAAATGGTTGCTTACTTCCAGTCTGTGATAAGCGAAGAGATAAAATCACAGCTGTTGGAGCAGACCGGCAATGAAAATCCCGATGCAATTATAGCCTGTGTCGGCGGCGGAAGCAATGCCGCGGGAGCTTTTTACCACTACATTGACTCGCCTGAAGTACGGCTAATTGCTGCGGAAGCGGCAGGACTCGGCGTAGACACTGATAAATCGGCAGCGACTATCCGGCTTGGCAAAGAAGGCATTATCCATGGGGCAAGGACGCTTCTTATGCAGACACACGACGGACAGATTATCGAACCATACTCAATTTCCGCCGGGCTCGACTACCCGGGAATCGGACCCCTCCATGCTCACCTTGCATCCGTCGGGCGCACCGAAGTCATACCTGTAACTGACAGCGAGGCACTCGCCGCTGCATATTCGTTAACACGCGAAGAAGGCATTATCCCTGCACTCGAAAGCGCCCATGCACTCGCGGTTCTTGACAAAATGCAATTTGCTCCAGGAAGCACGGTTGTAATCAATCTTTCCGGCAGAGGGGACAAAGACCTTGCTACATATCTGGCAAACAAACCTCAGAATATTTGAATCTGTAAAAAAAGTCCGCATGAAATACAATATATCTACAATTGTAAAAACTATTCCGGCTGACCTTGAGACTCCCGTCGGGATATATCTTAAAATCCGTGATCTTTTCCCGGAATCGGCAATGCTTGAAAGTAGCGACTACCACGCTATAGAAGGCAGCACCTCAATTATCGGAGTTGAACCTGTGGCACGGTTCTGCGTGCAGGCAAACCACATTGTCCGCACATATCCGGACGGCACATCATCCTCCACTGAAATTATCCCCGGGGTGGATGTAGTTGAAGAATTGAAAAACTATATCCGCAGCTATTCGATATCCGGACCGGGAGCGGAATTGCAGAACGGTTTGCTGGGATTCACCGCTTACGATGCTGTGCGCTATTTCGACACTATAAGCATTCAGCCGAGGGAAAGGAAATTTGCCGCCGTACCCGATATGCTTTATGTGCTTTACCGCTACCTCATCATTGTCAACCACTATAAAAATGAAATGACAGTGATAGAGAACCTTCCGGCAACCGGTTCAGCATCCGGCATGTCAAACCTCCTTGCTGTTCTCCGCAACCATTGTGTCAGCCAGTACGGTTTCTCACCGGCGGGTGATATCGAATCCTCGCTCACCGATGGGCAATATAAGGAAATTGTTGCCCAGGGCATCCAGCATGCAAAGCGCGGAGACGTTTTCCAGGTTGTGCTGTCACGACGCTTCTCACAAGGATTCACAGGTGATGAATTTAATGTTTACCGCGCATTGCGCTGCGTCAATCCTTCACCGTACCTGTTCTATTTCGACTTCGGCGCATTCAAGGTATTCGGTTCATCGCCCGAAACCCATCTCAGGGTTGTCGGACGCACCGCATACATCGATCCTATTGCAGGGACATTCCGCAGGACAGGCGATGATGCACGCGACCGTGAACTTGCAGAAGCATTGCTACTTGACGAAAAGGAAAACGCGGAGCATGTGATGCTCGTTGACCTTGCGCGCAACGATCTTGCGCGTGGAGGCGGCAAAGTAAGCATAGAATTTCTCCGCCACATCCAGTATTATTCCCATGTAATACACATGGTATCAAGGGTAAAGGCTGAATTGCCTGAGTCAGCGGACGCATACCGCCTCCTTGCCGGCACATTCCCCGCAGGAACACTCAGCGGCGCTCCGAAAATAAGGGCTATGCAGATTATTGACGCGCTCGAGCCACACAGCAGGGTAACTTACGGCGGCTGTATCGGTTATCTTGGCTTTAATGGAGACATAAACCAGGCAATAACCATCCGCAGTTTCCTCAGTTGCGGCAACCGGCTCTATTCACAGGCTGGCGCAGGAATCGTGGCTCGGTCAAATCCGGCATCTGAACTCCAGGAAACGAATAATAAACTCGGCGCGCTCACAAAAGCGCTTGAATATGCAAAAACCTTCGGAAGCAATAACTGATGATTATGAAACTACTTGTATTTGACAACTACGATTCGTTCACATATAATATTGTGCACGCCCTGCGTGACCTTGGCGTTAATCCTGACGTTGTGAGAAACGACCGCATCACTCCGGAAGAGTGCGCCGCTTATGATAAAATAGTCATCTCTCCCGGACCGGGCATACCGTCCGAAGCCGGAGTGCTGCTCCCGATGATAAAACACTGTTCATCGCTTCCCTCGCCGATTCCCATGCTTGGAGTTTGCCTCGGGCATCAGGCTATTGCTGAAAGTTTCGGCGGCAGCCTCTACAATCTTCCCGAAGTGTATCATGGCATATCAACTCCGGCTGACATAATTGCAGATTCACCGCTTTTCAACGGTCTCGGCAAGAAAGTGGATGTTGGACGCTACCACTCATGGGCAGTAGATAAAGAAAGCTTGCCTGATTGCCTTGAAGTCACTGCCGTTGATTCAGAAGGTATCATAATGGCTTTGCAGCATAAGGTCCTCCCTGTTTACGGAGTGCAGTTCCACCCCGAATCCATCCTGACTCCGCAGGGAATGACAATTATAGAAAACTGGTTAAAACTCTGACAAATGAAAAAATTACTTGATAAAATGTTCCGCCATGACAACCTCACCCGCAATGAAGCATCTGAGGTGATGGAAAAAATCGCGGAAGGCAAATACAACGACTGTGAGCTATCCGCATTCATGACAGTTTTTCTCATGCGTGGAATTACCACTGAAGAGCTTGCCGGATTTCGCGATGCAATATTGCGCCGAAGGCTCAATGTAGCTATCGGAGGTGACAATGTTGTTGACATAGTAGGCACAGGCGGTGACGGCAAGAATACTTTCAACATTTCCACCTGCACCTGTTTTGTTGTTGCTGGCACAGGGCGAAAAGTTGTCAAGCACGGCAACTATGGAGCAAGTTCTGTTTCCGGTGCGTCAAACGTGCTTGAACACCATGGAGTAAAATTCACTGCGGACAATGACATCCTTTCCAAATCACTCGAAGAAAGCGGAGTGTGCTACCTTCATGCTCCATTCTTCTCCCCCGCCCTGAAAAGTGTTGCCGCTGCTCGAAAAGCCCTTGGAGTAAGGACATTTTTCAACATGCTCGGACCGCTCGTAAACCCGGTTATGCCTCGCAACCAATTGCTTGGCGTGTATAACCTGAAACTGATGCGGCTTTACCACTATCTTGCACAAGAGGAAGGCTTCAGATGCACTGTCGTGCACTCGCTTGACGGTTATGATGAAATTTCACTCACATCACCTTTTAAAGTTGCTTCACCGGACGGCGAAAAAATATATACTCCTGAAGAAATAGGTTTTGAAACCGTAGCGCAAGCCGACCTTTATGGAGGCGACACTATAGCTGAAGCGTCAGCGATTTTCGATAATGTGCTTTCCGGAAAGTCCACATTACCGCAGAAAAACTGTGTCCTTGCAAACGCTGCATTCGCTATCACGACCCTTGAACCGGAATTGCCGCTGGAAGCAGCAATAGCACAGGCAAGAGAATCGCTTGACAGCGGAGCTGCAAGTGAGTGCTTCAAGAAATTCATTGAAATAAACAGTTGACACCATGAGCGACATCCTCCAGACAATACTCAGGGCAAAGAAAGATGAAGTAAATGCCATAAAATCAATTTATGGCGAGTCCGCTTTGCGCAATGCCGCACTGACCTGTCCGCGCAAAACAGTTTCATTGAAGCAATCCATACTTTCAGGGAGCGGAATAATCGCTGAATTCAAACGCCGTTCCCCGTCTAAAGGGGAAATCTTCCCGGCGGCAGATGTGGCGGTTGTCACAGCGCAATATGAAGCCGGAGGCGCCAGCGGGTGTTCTGTTCTTACCGATACACGTTTCTTCGGAGGTGCATTAACCGATTTTGCAATAGCGCGCCAAACCGTAGGCATTCCTCTGCTCCGGAAGGATTTTGTTATTGATCCGGTGCAGATTTACATGGCGCGGATTTACGGCGCGGATGCTATTCTGCTGATTGCCTCAGCACTTGAAAAAGAGGAGATAGAGTATCTATGCGGTGTTGCAAAAGACCTTTCGCTTGAGGTGCTTCTGGAACTCCATAATCATGGAGAGATTGAAAAATGGACTCCGCTCGCTGACATGACCGGAGTAAACAGCCGTAACCTCCG
>WFLX010063201.1_pt1 | contig 11601 bp, 12 predicted proteins | sample 4967041 | NCBI WGS metagenome assembly WFLX01 (sample SAMN12857096, study PRJNA449069) | gut metagenome | isolation source: stool from male and female vole | host: Microtus ochrogaster | place: USA:Florida | collected 2017 | reverse complement strand
TGCCGTTTGTGGCTCAATGCCAAAGGTCAGACCGCACTGACATCTAAGGCAAGGACTATCGGTTATTATAGGGATTGCTTTAATTGGGGTTCAGACATTGAACTGAGGAATATGACCGATGTTCACCACATCATTGCCAACACGTGGCACTATCCCAAATCTAAGGCAATTCCGGAATTGAAACGGAACGGAATGAAAGGCACATTGCCCGACTGCCACCCTTTTGAACTGATGAAGGCTCTTTTGACTGATGCAAGGATTGAGACGCTGATGAAAGCCCGAAACCTAAAGGNGTGNCNAGTANTTTATTNACAATCCNNATATGCTTNACAAGTGCTGGAACTCNCACAANNTTGCAACACGTCACGGCTACAAGATTGAAGATTATAGTATTTGGTGCGACCTCATTGTATTGCTTGAGAAGTGTGGACGTGACACCCGAAGCACAAAATATATTTGCCCGACCAATCTGAAAGCCGAACACGACTATTGGCTCAACAAGACAACCACTGATGAAGAAAGGCGTAGAAAAGCGGAGCAGTTGCTTAAGGCAAAGAAAAAAGAGGATGAGTTTTATAAAAACAAGTCTTGTTTCTTCGGCATCGTCATAAAGGACAATGATATTGAAATCTCAGTGCTTGACACTATCGAGGCATATCAAGCCGAGGGAGAAGCGATGCACCATTGCGTATTCAAATGCGAGTATTACGCCAGGGAGAACTCCGTCATTCTTTCGGCTCACGATAAGGACGGCAATCGAATTGAGACCATTGAGTTTTCACTGATAGAGAACAAGGTGGTGCAGAGCCGAGGTGTATGTAACGAAAACACCGAGTATCACGACCGAATTGTAAATCTTGTAAATGCCAACGCCCACCGCTTCATCGAAGCAAGGGCAACCGCATAGTTCAGAAATGTTAGATGAACCGCTCAGCCCGTGAGGGTCGGGCGGTTTTGCTTCGTACTCTCAGCAAAACCGCCTGTTAGGAAAACTAAAAATCTTGTTCCGATATACTACAAAATGGATTTATCTATGGAAAAATCATGTGATTTCGCATAAATTCTAATTGTATTTAAGATGGAAAGATATGGAAAAAGATTTTTTCTCTCTCAGAAGGCGATGCAACAAATGGTCATAGTCTTTGTGTTTCTGAGTCCATCCTCCAAAGGTATGATGAACGGTAAATGTCTTTCTCCCAAGGTTGAAAGCGCAGAGCGATGACTTATGCAAGCGAGTGTTCGCCACTCCGAAGCGAAGTGCCGATAAAGAAAGCGAGCCTCGGCACCAACCACAAGTTGGTGCCGAAACTCGCTGTAAGAGTTAATGATTGAAGCCGGACGGTCGAGACCTAAGGCTCGATTTACGAAAGCGCGGCGGTGGGTGCCGCAACTCTATAAAAGAAGTATAGCTACGGCCGACAATATTATTGATGTAAAACTTTTGTCATCATACTTTATTTTAGGGTATCATTTCCCACCAGTTTTCTTCGGGCATTTCCTCAATCTTAAATTTGCCCCATTTTTCCGATGCTTTGTATGCTTCGCTGCAACCGTAGGGCACATATAGAGTGCAACCATCCGGTTTGGGTCCCAAAACATAGCCAGCATTGCCTGGCACGTCCCATACAGGTGGCTCTTCCGTGAGACTGAAAAGTTTATCGACATAGAAACTCAACGCGGTAGTTTCCACCGTTTTTAGCGATTCGGGCAACACAAAACTTTTCAGACGGCCTATTCCAGAGAAGGCTGCTTGACCAATCTTTTGAAAGTGCGGCAAATCTATATCCTCTGATATATAAGGGAACACTACTTCCTCCAAAGAAGCACACGAATGAAAGGCGTGACTGCCAATTTCAATACAACTTGCTGGAATATTGATTTTAGTCAAGGCGATACAATTACTGAATGCACTCGGATTAATACTTTCAATATTTTCTGGAAGCTCTACTTGCGCAACGTAATTGTTTGAAGTGAAAACTCCAGCAGGCACATCATTTGTAAATACTGTTGGTAAATATTCCTTATTTACGTTGCAAACATCCCTATCGAAATATCGGCTATAATCCCCGGCAACAAAACCGCTCCATGATAAATCAATGATGTACTTTGGCTTATCACCATATCCTTGATAACCATGAGAATTAAGAATTTTACTGAGAAAGTAGCAATCATTGGCATTCATACAACCGACAACTGCAATATTACGGATTCTTCCGAAATTTGATTGATCACGGCCAATCATATAACCCAGACTTCCTGTCCCACGCAACACAAATGTTTCGGAGGCTTCGAACTGTCTTGGCATCTGCCAAATAGCAATTTTCTTTTCATCACCATTGTTGAAAAGAAGTGTAAAACATCTTACCCTTCCCATTCCTGAATTTTCGGGAATATTAAGACGCAAAGAGTATCCATAGACGTATCCATTATCATATAGTTCCAACAACTCGACCTGTCCGAAAAGACTACCATCAGCATTTAGAAATTTGCAAGGAGCATTCGTGGTGAAGTCTATGTCGAAAACCTTACCTTCAGCCGGTATCTCAATACAATTATCAAGCCCGTACGTGTTGGCTGTTATTATTCGATGGGATATAATACGTTCAAGACGGTAAGTATAAAGCGAGCTATCTGCAGGAGGATTGAAAAGAGTGGTTCTACGAACACTAAGCTCATATTCCACACCTTTCTCATATTCAAATCCCTCAATTGTTCCGAAAATCATAGTTTCCCATTTGCCGTCAGGCGAACATTTCACCTGCATACACTCGATAGGATGTTTTTCATTGTCATCACCCCACTGATATTTAGTATAAGTTTCAGCCGATACCCACATCGTAATGAGTTCGGTCTTGTCTTTAGGTTCATCATCATGGCTACAGCTTGCCATAAAAAGGCATGCGATAGAGAGAATTGTAATGATTAGTTTATTCATAATTTATTAGTTTATTTGTATGTTAATAAAGCATCCGGCTCACTATCTTTCATCAAAAAAGAAGAAACCATGAGTATAGCTATCAAAAGGAGACAAAAATAAATAGTTATGTTTGTAATTACATGCTTATCTTTTTGTACATAATTTTATTTATGTTTGAATGTATATATTCTTCAAAGAAGTTGCCGACAAAGATTCTCAACCAAGATAGTATTTAAAACCACCGGAAACAATCCACCCGACAAATTCCTTCACATCACCTGAATGCACAAAACAATCATTGCGACAAAAATGTCTAAGCTTACCATATTTCTCAAACATATCCTTGCAGAATGACAACTCTACGATTACCAATTATCAGAAAATATATCCAAGTCCTATGCTTATTCGGTATTCGTGCATTGAAGCATCTGTTTTTAATATATCAAGCATACCAAATGCACCAGTCATATCTATTCTGAAACNGTCTATGATAATTGCAGCGTGAATATCCCATGCCACATCGAAGCGACGCATCAGTGTCTTATACATANCTTCTTCAAATATATCGGTCTGGTCTTCATCAACCTTAGTACGNGCGTAAAAACCAATTACCGGCTCGGGACCTGTTGAGAATAATAAGCTGCCATGTTTGAAGATATCAAATTTATACCCAGCTGTCAAAGGTATGCGTAAACCTATTTATTATCTGTTCGAGTTTATTTTATCAACACTTTACGTCCCTTGTAAATATATATACCTTTTGGCANNTGNTCTANATTANAATCANNAANATCGCGTTTAACAATTACTCCNTCAATNGAGTATANGTTGGAATCTTCCGAAACNCTATCCTCAGTGNTNACTTCCTTNAATCCCGATGTTGATTGCAAATCTGTTTTCTTTACGAAATATAGATTCTCTGTACCGAGTATAATCAGGTCATCGTCAGTTTGCTTCATATCATTATACCATGGATTGTCCAGTAAATGATGATTGGCGTTATTCCAGGTTTCTCCACCATCGGAAGAAACCATGAAAATCCATCCGGTTCTATTATCATCAGTACGATTATTTGCACCGAGTGAATATATTACATTCGGATTTTCACTATCATATAAGGTGGAATATTGATAACCCCAAGACTCCGCTTTATGTGTCCAAGTTCTACCCCCATCGATGGTTTTGGCTATCACGCCTTCTCCTCCAAACACCCAAGTATTAATATCAATGGGATGAAAAGCAACGTCGTGGATGCAGTCTTCAATATATTCCTCCCCTTTTGGCAAGACTATATCAGATTGAGGATATCCCCTAGAGTTAATCCAGTCAAGACCGCCATTGTGCGAAATCATGATTACAGGAGCCAGAGCGCTACTCTCAGCATGTTGTAAAAGAATGCCATGATTCAGTGGGTGAATCTCAAATCCACAATATGTATTGTTTGAATTTGCACAATCAGTTAGNANTGACCATGTNTTACCAAAATCNAAAGATTTAAGTACTCCNACATANCCGCTGATTAAATAAATGGTTTGTGGGNTTACCGGGTCTTGNCAAAGACGCANCACANTGCGNTACCTGTTGNCGGGGAAAAGATCGTAAGGNGTAAAATCTTCNACNGTCTTACCATTATCGGTNGATCNGAGAAGCAGACGCATGTTTTGGTTGCGGNNAATCGCCAACCATTCATCTCCGTTATGGACACATTCTATAAGACTTTCACCCTCGAACCCGCATGAAGTCCAACCTTTTGCAGTGTCGGTCAAATCAAGGGAGTAGATACCGTTGGAGGTTGGCACATAGATTGTTTCTTCCTCCATCATCATCTTTGACTGAGTGTAGTTACTCTCCTGACCAATGTTATATGGCAGAGGGACAGATTGAATATCTATCTCTTGCCCCCGACCTGTCAAAGCAAGGGGCAACAAGGTGATTATTAGTAGTAAATGTTTCATTCTTTGAAAGATTATGGCGTCCTTAGATAATTATTTTTTGTGTTGTTACCACATTTCCGTTAAAGNNATAGGAAACTAAGTATATACCGTTTGAAATAGACGTCAAAGGGCATACTCNNTTCGTAACAGAGCAGGAGAATACCATCCGCCCTGAAAGGTCAAACAACTTAATATCTCCTTCGACATTGTTCTCCATAATATAGAGATTCCCCTCTTTATATCTAATAGTCGTATCATTACCATAAGCAACAACATTTTCAATACCTGCTTCCTTAGGATTGATAACTGCACGAACGTTTAGGCCACCAGCTTTCGTTGAGGTAGCACCAGTTAACCCACTTGTATCAACTAATAATGATCTGGCAATCATACTGGGTTCAATGGGTTTGCCATTATAACCATATTGAGGTTCTGCAACACCTGTCCAATATGCTCCATCTGTATTGTTGAATGGGTCAGGGTCACCATACCATAAACCAAATCCGCAGACAGGCAAGAATATGCTGTGTTCATTAGGTCCNTGTATTCTCACACCCCATACACCGTTTTCCATNACAGGCCGGTTCCACCAGCACTCCATCCTTAANTCATAGCGTTCCTGTTCATTTGGAAGTCTCCATCCATTNCCCCACTGGTGTCGAGCCGCGTCATATTCCGTGCCACTGATGTCGTTNCCGATATCTTTAAGNACAGCCCATTCGCCATTATTGGGATCGACCTCCCACCCTTCATAGAACTTGTAACTTTCCCATGAGAAATCCTCTCGGGGCTCCACTTCTCCCCATGCAAAGTAATCACCTTTTTCATAAGGAGAGGTNGCACCAACGTTATAGGTNGCCCACAATGTGCCACTGGGAAGACCGAGATCAACATATTCNTGNCCNCCGATGATNCCGTCAGGCTCACNTGGTGCNGGTGGTTGCGGAGTGTCTGCCTGAGCATTTATAGANAGNCCCAGCGTTAAGGTCGTTAGAAACGACCTTATTACTTTGTGTTTCATAATTGAATATTTTAGATATTACATTGATAATGTATTTACAAAATTACATTACCTTCACAAGTAAGTCTATACACAAAAGTGTACAAATACTGTTCTGAGCTGCCTTCGTGGTGCATTTGCACACAAAAGTGTACAAGGAATCTTGGGATTAAAGGCTAATTTAGTTTCAAACTTAAAGACTTATGGAATATTCAGGTGGTCTTTCAGACCAATTAAAGATTACAATATCGAAAACTAAGATGGCTATTATCGGTCAGATGGCAGTTGATTTGATAAGAACAGCAATCTCACGAATGGGATTTATTGAAATCATCACCTATGACATTGATGCAGTGTTTCCTTCGTGTGACGTTGCAATATGCACGTACACCCAAAAAGAAGAATATAAGAACTTATTAAGGCATTATCGGAGCATAGGTGTGCCTGTAATCTGTACATTCAATTTCGGCGTTGGTGCCTGTGTTACGATTTGCAATCCCGACTCTCCACTTCCACTCTTCATCGAAGATAGGTATGGTGATAATGTGGTAACAACAATGCTGGACTATACGAACGGCTACAGTAAATTCTGGGTTATTCCAAGAAATGAATGGTTAGAATACGTTCCAAAATGGATTGAATCTCCGGAATTGAGATTAACTATTGGAGAGAATACTATGGCAGCAATGACAGCCCATATTTTGATAGCTTTAGTCGCAGCAAACAAGGTCAAGATGTACCCAAAATTCTATCTTTCAACTATAGCAAACGACGTCAACTAAATGAGTTTATAGTTTGTAGCGTAAGAAATGGCTTCAGTAATATTGCTTACACCAAGCTTTTCGTAGAGTCTTCGTCGGGAGGTCTTGACTGTATCAACAGCGCGGTGAATATGTTCTGCGATAGCATTGATTGTCATGCCTTGAATTGACAGGGTCAAAATCTCTTTTTCCGTGCCATTCAATATTGGGGCTTTGTGCTTATCCCAGTGATGACTTACCATATCATACTCCCAATATTCCGATTTATCACGGCATTGCATCGTGATATGTCCGGCTTCTGAATGTGTCGAAAGTGACACAACAGCTAATCCGAGCCAAACCGAACCGTCAGGCTGACAGGCAAGTGCTGTAAGCCTGTGATTGATGAGTATCCTTTCAAGTCCGTTTACCAAGTGGAAATCGTATGAGATCGTGTATTTATCCTTTTCTGAGACGGGTATCTCGTTGATGAAGGAAAAACCTGCACGGTTTATTTCCAGAAGCATATCAACTTCATCTTCGGGGACATGATCTATATAGAACTGATATCCTTGTTTTTTGACTTCATCTGCCGACATCCCACAGAGGAAGAGCGGATTTGGAGAGACGTATAGGAAATTCTTTCGGAAATAGTCAATAATATAGACACTCTGGTAAGTGGCATTGGCAAAGGCTTCGGCTGAACGCACAAAAAACTCGGCAAACCTATAGTCAGGTTCACCGCTCACCGCGTTACCGGGATAGAAAAATCCTTTGACTTTGTCCATTCTCTTTTTATCTATTAAATCGGCTACAAAATTAATAAAAAAATTCCATATACAGACTATTCTAACGGCAATTATTTCTATCCTCTCTCCTGACTGTAAGGATATTAGACATATGCCAGATCATTTTGATTCGAAGTTTATCCCCTGTGAGCATCGAGCCTCGGCAGCGTGGCGTTTTTCTNATGCNAAGTTACTGCGNNCGGGAGNAACGTCAAGTGACGCTATACTTTCCTATGCTTGTTACTCTTCACAAAACTACCTCTTTGAAAAAATTCAAAGCTCCCGACTCACGCCGGAAGCTTATAGTCTTAGTATGATTAGCTGCTTTTTATCTTCCGAAACATCTACTGACTAAAATTGGTAGCCTACTGAGAGAAATATGCTATGACTCAATTCCTTCTTAGGAACATAGAATTTTTGCCCATTGGCTAATACCACATTCCTTCGACTGGAATAATAATCAAGATCAGAAATATAGTANCCGGCTCCGATTATGAAGCGGTCNANGGCAAAGTTTACTGAGATTCTGGCATTCCAATAAAACCATTTCAGGTCTTTATTCGGAAATTTTCTGTAATCAATAATATGAGAAACATTACCTTGAAATTCCTTGATTTCGTATGTCAGCGAGTTACGGAATGGACATGCGAGACTGATCCCCGGCTCTGCCTGAACCCATATTCGCATTAAAGCATCGCTACTTTTCCAGAGTGTAGGCGATTTGAATATTAATTGAGGTTTAAATATTATCCAACCTACATTGCGCTCATTATCGACAAGTTCNGCTTCGTGACCATNNATNANTGTCGTTCTGCTCGGTTGATTGTANTGNCTCGTAANTTCCATTNNGGCACNTANNCCAAAATATTTATGAAANTGCCATGAAACNGACGGTTCCAGAAACCANGCCTGTTCGTTGTTGACATATATTCCTCCTGATAATGAGGCTCTAAATTTATAATCATTCTGCGGATAAGCACATAATGACGAACACATTATTATCAAGAAGAATAAATTTTTCAAATATTTATTCATGTTTTTTGGGTCTGCCTCCAATTACGAATCCGAGCGTGAGGCTAAAATTATTATATCCTTTACGACATATATTAAACTGTGCCATCAGGCGTATATGATATAAAAGTTCAACCCCGACACGAGGTGCGAAAATCATGGATGTACCCTTACTTGGAAAATATTTATCTCCTACCACATCATTGAAAGCGATACCCATGGCTGCACCGGCAAACGGATTAACCTTGGTTCCTTGACGGAAGTTGTATTCACTGGTTGCTGCGAGAGCTAATGAACGGTTATTTTGCCAACGATCATATCCATCATTATAGAGTTGTTCATAACCTCTTCGTGCGGTGGATAAATCAAGCATCACGCCGCAGTCCCTCGGAGTTCCCTTGAAGTTGTATCGTCCTTCCATTCCAAGACTTCCGCTAACTTTACCTTTGCCGGTATGATAACCTCCAAGCGGAGTAGTAAGTCCGGTTCTGATCTCAGCTTCCATCATTTGGACGGATGGAGACTCTGCTCTGATTTGCATTATGGAAGTTACATAAATTCCAATAAGCAAGATTACTAATTTTTTCATTTAAAATTATCTATTAGTTTTACAATCAAGGCTATAATATATCATCTCTTCCAAATATAAACATTGACCGTTAACACAATTTCCTCTGCGCGACAATTTACCACATATTTGACGAACAACAACTTTGATCGTTGTTCGGGAATGAATTCATAGAAAAGCAAAGAAAGCCGTTTATTGTTCCTTTATAAATGTAAATGGAGAAAAGAAATCAAAATTTGGAGCAATAAGCAGTTTAGAATTCTGAAAATCAAATATCAGATTGAAACGTTTAAGAATATCATAGCCAATGAGTCCATCAAAAAATTCTGTATAAGCTGAACTTGATGAATCAACATCCATTTGACAAGGGAGAAGTGGCAAGGATTCGCCAGCAAAAAATGTTCGAGGAACAGTAACAAGCATAGTTTTTCCTTTACTACCAGAGCCGTCTGTAATTGAATTTTTACCAAATTCTTTTAACTTATTTGATAGGTCGTGACGTTCATTAAATTTTGAGGAAAAGTTAACGGTGCCACCAAATCCTGTATCTAACATGAATGTTCCTGAATAGATACATTTATCAGTATTAAAGGACAATTCTGTACCTACGAGTCCATTAGCTGTAATTAACGGGAGTTCTACGGAGTCGGGTATGAATAATGCTTCGTCAACGTTACAAAATATCATCATTCGCGATGGGGAAAAAATCCCAAATTTGAATTTTTTAAGCAATGATAAACCTATAATACCATCATATTGTGCCAATGGGTCGGTATCACAATATATCTGAATAGAGTCGCAAATTAAACTACCAATAATCAGTTGATTATTGTGCGCTGTCTTCCGAGCAATTGATGTGCTGTANGCATTATTCACTGTGTCTGTTTNACANAAGTTAAGCANTTTGACNAGTCTTTCGNNTTGGGAGTTTGCAAAAACANCCGATGCGCCAGTATCAACTATGAAATTAAATGGAACAGAGTCATTATTAACAAAGACTTCAACTTCTATCTGATTAGTCATGGGATTAACCGTAAACGGAAAAATATCCCTGCCCCAACAAGCAAATATTGTTAGGAAAAGTGTAAGTANAGCTATGAGTTTATTCATTTTGTGGTTGCTTGCTAAAATCGATAACCGATATATGTATATGGCTTTATTGTTAGATACCAAGTTCCGCAGATGTCGGAAGCCACAATGTTTTGTGGTTCATTATCGTTGCATCCTGTCATCACAAAAGTGAGTAAAGGGAGCAAGAGTAGTAAAACTAANTTCTTCATTGTCTTGNATTTTTTATCTTTTAAACGCAAAATTAGCATATTAAAAGTTTCCATACAAGACAAAAAGTTTAACGGTGGCAAATTTTATTTGTCACTAAATCAATTTCTTAAAGATTTGTAATAACGTAATTTTGGCGCAGGGTATCCAAAAGTTTAACGGCAGCTACAGAAAAATAGGCAATCAGAGCTTTTTCAAGAGCTTTCTAACGTATATTCCTATATTTGTGTCATGCTCATCAATGCCGAGCTTTCTTCTGATCTCACTGCTTATGTTGTAATGACGACGAAGCTGCATATAGTTGCCAACCTCCTTTCCTTTCAGACCGATGGCATACAGACAAAGATAGTTGATTTCATAATCCGTCAATTCGTGATCTTCAAGATATTTAATGAACGTAGGATGCGATGCTTTGAATGCAAGACGGTTCGAGTCCATGAAATGCTCCTTATCACTTATCTCCTGATTAACCCAATCATCATACAAAGTAACATCCGCATCTTTCTCCAGAATACGGGCAGCGAAAAGAGTGTTCATCTTTTCAATCCGCTCTTTTATTACCTTCCTGACATCTGAAGGCAGCTCTTCTTGTTGCGACAAATCTTTTAGCTGTTCGTTTTCTGTTTCAAGTTGTGAGATTCTCAGTCTCATGTTTTCGACAACAAGATTCTGTTTCTCGGACTCCATTTCCTTTGCTTGTTTCTCCAATTTAAGAACGGTATTTTGCTTCTGGAGNTTATCGTTTTCAAGTTGCAATCTTGACTGTTCTTNCTCTGAAATAATCCTGTTCTTCTTACCTATCCGAAGTTGNTAGTAGATAATGCCAATAGTTATTATAAGTACTAANACCACACATAGNCCTAACNATAACTGCCTGTCTTTNCTTTGGANTGAGTAAAGNTGNTTGAGTNTTAATTCGTGTAGTTCNGCTGCTACANTGGTTTTCTGTGAATAGATTTTAGAGTTCTCAGATTCAACGGCGGTATGGAAATTTTTAGATGCTTCAAGAGCTTTCTCATATTCTCCGTTTGCTTCTAAAACTTCAGGTCTAATGGATATATATCTAAAATCTTTAGTCGTAGTGGAATTCGGACCTATTGATTCAAAAACCAATTTAGCTTTGTGAGGCTCGTTCAATTTCAGATATCCTAAAGAGATGTCAAGTTTGGTTTCATCGTCGTACTGAGAAAAATCTGATATTGAATCCAAGATATTATTAATTACACTATCAGAATCAAAGCGGATGCCGTATGTCATCCTTATACTAACCAATGCTTCGTTGAATTCAGGAAGAAATTGTACAAGAGAGTCGGTCCTAATCATAATGCTATCCGATTTGCTTTTATCTCCCAAACTAATAGAACC
>WFLX010285583.1_pt1 | contig 11602 bp, 14 predicted proteins | sample 4967041 | NCBI WGS metagenome assembly WFLX01 (sample SAMN12857096, study PRJNA449069) | gut metagenome | isolation source: stool from male and female vole | host: Microtus ochrogaster | place: USA:Florida | collected 2017 | reverse complement strand
GCCATCATTTTGCCAAATCAATATGATTTGCTATATTTGCCCAATAAACAACTCTAATCTCATGAGAAAATTAATCTCCGCCGGTTTACTACCAATCCCGCAAGGCATGATGGCATGCATGATAGCATGCGTGATGTTTTTAATGCAAATTCCGTGTTCAGCGCAAAACTACAATTCGGCTTATGAGAATCTGCCGTTTTCCGCCTCTGTTCCCGCTCAACCAAAGATACCTAATCTGACTGTCAGCCTCACCGATTTCGGAGGTAAGGGCGACGGAATAACCCTCAACACGTCAATTATTGCGAAAGCTATAGAACATCTGTCGTCAAAGGGCGGAGGGCATCTTGTAATCCCGGAAGGAATATGGCTCACAGGTCCCATCGTGATGAAAAGCAACATAGACCTTCACTTGAATAAAAACGCAATCCTTCTGTTTTCCGATAATAAGGACGAATACTCAATCCTTCCCGCCGACGAAGGAACGGGAAGCTCGTTGGTGCAAGCTCCCATAAGCGCGAGCCATCAATCAAATTTCTCGATAACCGGAGAAGGTGTTATCGACGGCAATGGAGAGGCTTGGCGCCCCATTAAACGATTCAAGGTCAGCGATGCCGAATGGTCGAAGCTAAACAAGCGACTGANATTGAGAGAAACTGACTACGAAAACGCTCATGNTTGGTTTCCTGTCNCATNGNNGGATNGTAAAATCCAGCCTAAACGCCCTCGCCTCATCCGCCTCATCAAGTGTGACAATTTCATGATTCAAGGCGTGGTCGTTCAAAACTCCCCGAGTTTCCACGTAAATATCATTCTGTCCCAAAATTTCATTCTTGACAATGTGATGGTGCGTTGTCCGTGGAATGCCCAGAATGGCGACGGAATAGATTTAAGCTCATGCCAAAACGCACTTCTCACAAACTGCTCAGTCGATGCCGGCGATGATGCCATCTGCCTCAAAAGCGGCACCGGCGACTCCGGAAGAAAACGCGGTCCATGCAAAAACATCGTCATCGACAACTGCACCGTGTTCCACGGGCATGGAGGCTTTGTAATTGGAAGCGACACCTCGGGGGGAATGGAAAATATCTCGGTGAGAAACTGCCGCTTCATTGATACCGACACAGGGTTAAGGTTTAAGAGCGGACGTGATCGCGGTGGATTGATAACCAATGTGTTTGTCGATAATATCGTAATGTGTGACATCGCCGACGAAGCAATTCTTTTCGATTGCTATTATCAGGAGAAAGTCGGCGACGCCGCCGATGCCCCGGCTGCTCCCGTCACTGNAAACACTCCCCGATTTGACGGAATAACGATAAAGAACATCGTGTGTCGCGANGCCGGCAGAGCCATCGTGATGAAAGGACTTGCCGAAATGAACGTGAGAAATATCCTGATTGAGAANGGCACCTTCAAGTCGGNAACAGGAANGATATTGAATCACGCCACTGATATCACGCTCAAAAANTTGACTTTCGACACACCCTCTTCTCGACTAATCAGCACGTCGGGATCTTCCGGCATTAACCAAATAAATGTCTCTACCGTTGATTGAACGGCAGCTTGATTAAAACGAAATAGCATGGATGTCGCTTGACATCCATGCTATTCTATTTTAGCTAATTATTATCAATACGTGATTTTGGGATCAAGTTGAGCCGCCTGGTCGATCATGCGCTGCAATTCAGCCACCGAAGGCACTCGGCGAGTGAGTTTCTTAGCTTCATTAACCTCCTGCATCTTGGCAGCAAGATTCTCGGCATTGCGATGACGGAATTCCTTGACTGTGTCCACTCCCGATGCTTCAAGAAGTTCGGCAAACTGAGGACCAACGCCATTGATACGGAATAAATCGGCATGATTCACCCATTTGAGTATCAGTTTCGACGAAATGCCTGTCGCTTCAACAAGTTCTTTACGTCCTTTATCGGTCGCACCCTTTTCGAGAAGATCGGCAACTGTCTTGATACCAGCCTCTTTGAGTTTCGCAGCATAGGCATCACCTACACCTTCAATGTCAACGATTTGATAGTTCATAATTATTAAATTGGGGGTTAACTAAATAATGTCCTGTAAATATAACAATTTTTTGTCACTTAATGTTTTCCACCGTGAACTAAAACATTATTCCAACAAAAAATATTTTTTATTCGTATCGGACTATCATTACTCGGGCAATGCCGCCGTGAAAGTTCTCAGCTCCGTCAAACTTTGATTTGAACGCATAGGCGCCAGTCCTGTCTATATATGCCCACTTGGACTTTGGACCGGTCTTTACACGCGCCATTCCTTCACTGAACACTTCGGCGAGCCAGAACTCGGGGGCGATTACAGATTTGCCGCTCTCATCGATATAGCCATATTTCTCCCCCTCTTTCTGCGGAGCAAGCCCGTCATGAAACACGTTTATCTGAACGGCTTCCTCCGCCGGCTCAGGGACAGAAGCCCCATTTTTGTCGATATAACTCCACGTGCCGTTAATTTTCACACGTGCCACACCGTTTTTAAAATTGCTCGCAACATCAAATTCCGGCTTCAGGACAAAATACCCCTTTTTGTCAATGTAACCATACCGATTATCCACCATCACTGCCGCTAATCCTTCAACAAAGTCATTAGCGACTTCAAATGCGGGTTCAATCTCATAACCTCCCCCTCGATTGATGTAACCATACTTGCCATCAATCTTAACCCAGGCAAGATTCTCGTGAAATTCACCGACATACTCGAATTTAGGCTCGGCAACAAAGTCTCCTTTACGGTTGATATAGCCATATTTTCCGTCAACCATCACCATGGCAAGCCCGTCGGTGAATTCCGAGGCTTTGTCAAAATTANNACCNNTNACATAGGCACCGATTTTGTCGATATAGCCCCACTTNCCATCAGCNATCACAANCGCCATTCCNTNCNTAAAACNTNCGGCNAATTGAAATTTAGGCTCTATCACGTATATGCCGGACTTGTCAATGTAGCCCCTAAGATATCCGGTCTTAACGACTGCAAGCCCCTCATGGAAGTCACACGCATCATCAAATTTCGGTTCAATAATAAATTCCCCCGTTCTGTCGATATAGCCCCACAATGATCTCTTCTCTCTTGCCATAGATATAATTTTGATAATAAAACTATGAGCAATTGCTCATATATAATTCTACAAAATTCACGGCACGATTGTTCGCATCCCTATTGCCCGAGGAAACGGCGGGCGAAAACGGCAACTTTCCCTGAAGGATAGCGTAATATATAGCGATAAATAAAGAGAGGAATGTACAGTCCGGCAATCAACGATAACATGCTATACGTCCACCAGGGAAAATGGGTGAAGTGTGACAGAACCTGTTGGAAAAACACGTTAAAATACCATGACAAGAGGAAGATAAGGTAGTAAGCTCCGGTGAGATGGTCGAGAAGCGCAATATGCCGCTCTTCGAGCAAGCGAGAGACGCTGACCGTCATAGCGATACCCAATAGCGAACAAATGAAAAACCAATCGCTGTCCTTCCATACCTCAAATGCACCTATCCAAAGCAGACACAAAACGACTGTCACTACCGGCGAAGACCATTTGATCACCCTGTCAACCCCTTTAGAGTAACGTGCATATGCCATTCCAATGAAAAAGTATAGCGCGTTGCAACACGTGTTGTAAAGTGAAAACCAAGAGACTTCAACCGGGCAGAACCAAGGAATGAATCCGAAGAAAATAACCGCCAGAACATAAAACGCAGCATCGCTAATCCGCGTTTTCCGTTGCAGCAATAAAAGGAAATACCCTGCTAAAAGAAGAGTGAATATCACCTGCAGGAACCAGAAATAAGGTATTATTACATGGTTTCCGTCAATCAGACTGGCAAATAGCGAGCTCACGTGAGCGAAATCTCGTCGTCGGCTATGCCCGACATGAGCGAACGGGGAATAAACGTGATCAGAGTGAGGGCGATGAACGGTAGGAGGAGTCTCCGCGCTTTATTTGAGATAAAATCGGAAATATGCGGGAAAGCCCCGCCCCTTATTATTGACAGGTTTAACAGAAATCCCGAAATAAATATGAACAACGGCATGTGGAAACTATATATAAGCTGATAGGCAAGAGTGCTCTTACCCAGCATTCCGTCGGGATATTCATGCATGGAATGTCCGATAACGACAAGCGCTATGCCGATATTCTGCATGTAGCTTATGAAGCACAGTTTCTCCTTTGATTCACTCATAAATCGTCGCAAGTTATGGAAAGCACGTTGTCAGTTTCGTGCGTGACCGGATAATGGCGCGACGCCCTGAGTCCAACCACCCATGCAATCTCGCCGTTCACTTCAAGGATTCTTATCCTACGCTTCTCATTGAGCGACAATTTCGCATCTGTCATGATGTCGCTCACAAGCCTTGAGCCACGCATTCCGTAGGGGCGGATTCGGTCACCTTCGCGCCAACCGCGCAACGTGAATTCGGGTTCCTGATTAAGCACAGCGGCATCCATGTAAATCGTCTTTCCTGATGGGTGCGGTCAGGAACCATCTCCTCCCGCTTTACAAATCTTGCGACAAAGCCGTCGGGAGCTCCGCCCCCCTTCTCATCTATCGTAAAGTGAATTTCAGGTTCCTCTCCAATTTCATCCCTTGTTTCAAGAATAACGGTCCCGCGGTCGACCGTCATCTCATGAGTGCGCGAATAAAACCTACGCCCCGACGAAAACGGGCTCTTCATCACGTCGCAAGCCTGAAGATAAGAAAAACCCCTCGCCTTTATCATTTCATAGAGCAACATTGACGAATTTTCCACTTCATCACTCATCAGCGCCACGGAAATTCGCCCCGAAGCATCAATATACTTTTTTGACAAGACATTAACCGCCTCATGATAAAGCGATTGATTTCGAGTCAAATCGGAGATCGTATGCTGAATTCCGGCATCGGCATCAGGAAATTGCTTGCGAAGCGTCGGGAGCACAACATTTCTCAACCGATTGCGCTTANCATCATTTTCAAGATTTGACGAGTCTACCACNAACGNGATTGACCTTTCTGCCANNAATTCTTCAATCTCATTCCGACCCACTTTCAACATAGGACGCACGAAAATACCGTTTTTCGCTCTCATACCACACATTCCCGTAAGCCCCGTTCCCCGCAAGAGATTCAAAAACAGTGTTTCCTCATTGTCATCGCGATGGTGCGCCACCGCCACCGGAATCCCGCTATATTCCTCCGACAATCGGCGAAACCAGTCATACCGAAGTTCCCGGCAAGCCATCTCGGTAGAAACACCATGCTCCTTTTTATATTTTTCCACATCAAAATGGATGCACCTGTAATCACAGGCATACAGTGCGGCTATTTTCTCGGCATAATTCATATCCCGATCCGATTCCTCACCCCTCAAATGAAAATTACAATGAGCGGCAACACATCTGTAACCCAATTCTTTAAGGACGACCAACAACGCTACCGAGTCGGCTCCTCCGCTAAGCGCGGCAATAACATCAGCANTACCGTNTTCACGGTCNTGCAATCAGCGATTCAGAGTCGATTTCTTNCNCTANTNTCAAAANAAATTCATCCATATCGACAAAAATACGCAAAAAAATTTGGACAGTATTAAAAAAGTTCATAAATTTGCACTCGCAAAACAGAAACAAATTGCCTTGTGGTGTAATGGTAGCACGTCGGATTCTGGTTCCGCCTGTGAGGGTTCGAATCCTTCCAAGGCAACTGAAAATAGCCAAGTAACAAACTTGGCTATTTTTCTTTCCCCCTCCCCGTCCCCCCTCGAGACTGCAGTAAGGGGGGCAATGTAAAAATTCATCATGCCATTGACAAGCGATATTCTTTAGGAGTTTGTCCGGTTTGTTTCTTGAAGAATCGGATGAAGTGTTGAGGGTGTTGAAAGCCTAAAANTTCAGCNACTTGCTTGGTGGAATTTTCGGNTCCAAGAAGAATGCTTTTCGCATGATTTATCATTTTTAATTGGATATAATCCTGTGCCGTCCTTCCCGTCTCAGATTTGACTAAATCGCCGAAGTAGTTGGGAGAAAGGCATATCTTGTCAGCGAAATACTTCACAGTGGGAATACCCTCTGTCCTCCCCTTTCCCGATTCCAGATAATCGTCAAGCAAGCTTTCAAAACGAGCGATGGCATCATTATTANGCTNTNCGCGGGTCACAAACTGACGTTCATAGAACCTCNTGCAGTAGTTGAGCATCACNTCGATATTGGAAACGATGAGCGCTTTAGAGAATCGGTCTATCGGATGCTGCAATTCCCGTTTTATTTTCTCCATGTAGTCCTGAAGGATGAGCCGCTCTTCGGTGGAAAGATGAAGAGCCTCATTGGATGCGTAGGAGAAGAATGAGTATTGGCTCATTTTCTGTGCCAAGGGGGTGCGATTGAGAAAATCGGGATGGAAAAGAAGTCCAATCGCTTCAGGGGCGGGACCATCCTCCACCCGGTGGATCCCGACAGTCTGTCCGGGAGCGAAACTTACCACCGTTTCATCATCGAAGTCGTAGCTTGTCTTTCCATAATTAATTATGCATCCGGTTGTCTTTTTCAGAAACAGAGCATAAAACCCAAAGCGCATACAATGGGTAGGTTGATGGACCGATTCATCGAAATGAACGATACTGACCAACGGGTGACGGGTCTCAAATCCGAAATAACGGTTGTATTTCTCTATACTGTCGGCTTGGAATATTTCCATGTCATTATGTTTTTGCATGAGACAAAATTAATGATTAACTTCCAATTTCACAACGCAATATGTCACATTCCGTAATCTTGGTTCTTCTGTCCGTAACTTAGGTATAAACGGCAGCGAAATTCAGGAGTAATTTTGCAATATCAAAATTACCCAAACATTATCTAACCGAGAATTTATGAATCACCGCTTATATCTCTATCCATGCTGCTCGCTGTAACGGTCACAATGTGGTGCTGTTCACCTGAAAACAACGAACCTGAACATAAGGACCGCCCATATACTGAACAGGATAACGATTCGGATACTCACACTGATAACAAAAACGATATGAAAACAGACTACGCGCATTTTCCTCTCTCGGAGGGGAAGAATGGACAGGCTCCGACCGTCCGCCTAAGTAGCGGATATGACATGCCNATTATGGGGCTNGGCACCTACAGCCTGACGGNTGNCGTATGTGTCNATTCAGTGAAATCGNCAATAGCCCTCGGTTNCCGNANGATTGANACNGNCCACATGTATGGCAACGAAGTGGAGGTAGGGAAAGGAGTCAGGGAATCGGGCGTTCCTCGTGAAGAGATTTTCGTGGCGACAAAAATCTACCCCGACCAGTATTCCAATCCCGAGAAAGCAATCGAGGAATGCATCAACAAGCTCAACATTGGCTATGTTGATCTTATGCTCCTACATCATCCCGGCACTGATGATGTAAAGGCTTATAAGGCAATGGAAAGATTTGTCAGGGAGGGCAAGATCAGGTCGCTCGGCGTTTCATGCTACTATATAAAGGAGATTGACGATTTCATCAAAAAGGTTGATATCAAGCCGGTTCTTGTTCAGAACGAGGTCCATCCCTATTACCAGGACTTGGACGTAGTGCCTCACATACAATCGCTCGGCATCGCTGTCGAGGCATGGTATCCTCTTGGGGGCAGAGGTCATCAGAAGGAATTGCTCAGCGATCCCGTGCTGACTGAGATCGCCCGAAATCATGGGAAGTCAGTCGCTCAGGTTATTTTACGCTGGGATTTGCAACGCGGGGTGGTAGTCATTCCCGGGTCAAGCAATCCCGCTCACATGAAGGAGAACATTTCTATCTTTGACTTCGACCTTTCCAATGACGAGATGGCAAGCATCGAGGCTCTGAATCGAGACGAGAAACACGACTGGTATTAAAAAGCGATGAAAAAGGTAAAGATAACTGTTCTTCGTAGAACATTCAACGATGATTTGGCTAAAGAATATGGAGTGGAGGGATTACGTGCGTGCGAAGCGGTGAAAGACGGACAAGTGTTTTACGCCGCTCTTGGAAAACCGGAGGGGTTCTGCGACGGAGCGTGGCATGCGATTTATCCCTACTGGTTCGCGCTTGCTAACGGAGCCGAAACATTCTGGTTTAACAACAGTTGGGTGCGACACAACGGAGTTGCCATTGCATGCTGCAACGACGGACTACGTCCGGTCTACTTCAAACTGGAAGTGACCGCCGAAGAGGTCATTCTCTAATTTCTCAAATGAGAGCGTGGGGAAACACGTCGAACAATCCTAACCGCTCAATAGTTATTTAATAAGAGGATTAAAAAGATCTTCTTAGGATTATGAGAATTGTAGTATTGGACGGCTATGGGATGAATCCCGGCGACCTCTCATGGGACGAACTTAAAAAGCTGGGCGAGGTTAAGGTTTATGACCGCACCGCCCCATCGGAAGTTTTGGAGCGTTGCGCCGGCGCAGAGATATTGCTCACCAACAAGACTGTGCTTGACCGGCAGACGATTGAAAAACTTCCTGATCTCAAATATATCGGTGTTCTCGCCACAGGCTACAACGTGGTCGACACTGAGGCAGCACGAGAAAACGGCGTGATTGTCACCAACATTCCTTCCTACAGCACCGCATCGGTGGCACAGATGGTATTCGCCCTTTTACTTGCCATCACTAACGGCGTTGAACACTACACCGCCAACAACCGCGCAGGCAGATGGAGCCGAAATGCTGACTTCTGCTACTGGGATGCCCCGCTTACCGAGCTTGCCGGAAAACGATTCGGCATTGTTGGGTTCGGCAATATCGGCAGCAAGGTGGCAGGAATCGCACTTGCCTTCGGCATGAAGGTAATGGCATTGACATCGAAAGCAGCCGACGCTCTTCCCGCCGGAGTGGAGAAAGCCGAGAATCTCGACCAACTTCTGAAGGAAAGCGATGTCGTGTCGCTCCACTGTCCCCTCACCGACTCGACCCGGCATATTATCAATGCCTCCACTCTGGCAAAGATGAAACCGTCGGCAATATTGATCAACACGGGGCGCGGACCGCTCGTAGACGAGCATGCGCTTGCCGAGGCGCTCAATCGAGGCGCATTGCACGGAGCGGGCTTGGATGTTCTTTCTTGTGAACCTCCATCGATTGACAATCCGTTGCTTTATGCCCGAAATTGCTACACCACTCCACATCTCGGCTGGGCTACATTTGAAGCTCGCCAGCGCCTGATGGAGATTGCCGTTGACAATGTGGAAAACTTCATTGAAGGCACACCATCCAACGTGGTAAATTGAGCCTGCGTCGGATGAAAAAAATTGAAAATAAATCTTTATAATATGTCAAAATCAATTTTAAGAAGCGCATTATCAGCGCTCTCAATTATTTTAGGCACAATGTTTATGAAAGCACAAACATCCTACATCTTTCTCGCACCGGGCGTGGAGGAAGTTGAAGCAACCGCAACAGTCGACGCTCTGCGTCGAGCAAACATCCCGGTTACAACAGTAGCCGTGGCGGACAGTCTTATGATAAAAGGCGCGACCGGACAGACTCTTGTCGCCGACTCTCTGATATCGGAGGTGAATACTGACAATGCCGACTGGCTGATTATTCCTGGCGGCGATCCCGGTGCACAGAATCTGTTTGCCAACAGCGCCGTGAAGGACAAAATAATGGCTCATTATACGAAAAATGGTCGCATAGCTTCCATTTGCGCCGGTCCCGCTGTGGTGCTTGCTCCTCTGGGAGTGCTTAAAGGCAAGAAAGCCACTTGCTATCCCGGACTNGGCGACGCCATCAATTCCAACGGAGGCGAATATGTGAAGCAAACGGTTGTCGTANAGCCTNACCTNNTCACGTCGGAGGGTCCCGGCACCACACTGCCTTNCGCCATCGAGATTATTCGTGCAACGAAAGGCGATAAAGCTGCCGAAGCCGTAGCTTCAGGAATGCTTGTGGGCTACTAAGATTTGGATAAGCAGCAAGCTGCAAAGATATGAGGAGAGGGCATTAAAGCAAATGCCCTCTCCCCTTTTATGTATCCAAGATTATTCGTGTTTGAACAGGGTGAAACTGAACACAATAAGCAGCACGCCAAGAATTAAGTTAAGATAAGCTATAAGATTCCGCTTCTTTCCGTTCCGCTTCATCGAGCCGCAACCTATGGCAATGTTGCAGCAGCCGATAATAAAAAATGTCGCATTCATTTCAATATATTTTTGTCGGTTGACAGGAAATGACTCAACTCATTTCATGGGAATATCTGCCTTTTTCAGGACAATGTAAGCCTCTCCCCTGTCGGTATTTAGACGCGTGATCGAGTCATTGATGCAGTCGATAGTATTGACGTGCGGAAGAACCGCCTTGAGCATGTCCTCCACCTCCATATTATCACAAGCTATCTCAGTGGAGAAAATGTTGGCGAAACTGATTGAATCATTGGATTGGGCATATTGACCTCCAATGTGATTGCAATTGGTCACGATGCCGAAAGAATGGTCGGCATTGAAATCGATACGTGCGTTCATTCCCGGTTCAATTTCACTCGGACGGACATAGGAAGAGTCGTTTTCAACAACATTCTCTATCAGCCATTGCCCTTGGATAGGTTTAACCTCCCCAGCCTCATCGGCAGCATCCTGAGCCGTTTTCGACCCCCTGCATGAGACAGCGCCGATCATCATGCAAACCATAAAATATTTCCACATACTCTCTTCATTTAAGTTTAACAATCAATATTCCTTTCACTGTTTCGCCAGCGGAATCCAGCGTTTTTGAGGAATCCTTAGAATATTTTTCAAAGTTAAGAAATTCTATTTATAAGTCGAATAAAACCAATAATTTCCAATGATTTTCTTAAAATCTTGCACGTGCAAACATAATCAGACTGGAAGCGGACTGTCTTCCTAAAAAGAGGAAAGATGTTTTGATGGTAAAGGATGGCAGATTTTTGGGTCGGATGTGAGGGCGTGATAGAATTTTGGAGTAAATTTGCGGCAAGAATGAAACGATGGACATTACCCTTACTACTCCGATAGAGATTACACGCACGCTGGACAACTGCTATCCCGGCAGTCGCGCGGTGCTGGACAGCATTACGGAGAGGTTGACCCCTGAACTGCGCACAGAATTGCGACCGCAATTGTATGGCGACGCATTGCGTCAAATTGTGATCAACACGGCAATGAGTTTCTATGACGATTTCCATTGTAAAACAAATTATGTGATTGCCGATGAAAACCTTAAGCTGAGACCAGCGGAGTATTACGGCACATTGCTAACGATGTTCACTGAACGGAAGATTGAACGGGAAGGACTGTTTCTCCGCCCTCGTTATCAAATTGGTCCGCTACGCAAGGATATGGGGCTGGTCTACGTGACCATCATTTTTGAAAAGGCGTTCAGCTTTTTGCCGGAAAGGGAACAGAAGCGGAAGATGAGCGAGTATTTCCTTGAGTCGGTCATGAGGATTGCACGGCGGAAGAGGAAACTCAAATATGATTTCCCTCTCTTGATAACCGACTTTGAACGAGTATTGGACTGGTGGATAAATATTTGATATAGGATTCGATAGATTAGATAATTGAATCGTTATCGGGATTTTGGAGATGTGAGAGATAGTTTTGACGGGCAGTATCTGG
>WFLX010375586.1_pt1 | contig 11603 bp, 10 predicted proteins | sample 4967041 | NCBI WGS metagenome assembly WFLX01 (sample SAMN12857096, study PRJNA449069) | gut metagenome | isolation source: stool from male and female vole | host: Microtus ochrogaster | place: USA:Florida | collected 2017 | reverse complement strand
GGGTATTTTCCCGACTGTAATTGCCTTGATAGCCAGACTCTAATTTTAGCTAGGAAGTGAGTTGCTTGACATAATCAATTTTGGCTTCGATTGAGGTTGTTTTGATGGATTGTTTCTGTTCTTTATATTCTTCAGAAGGTTTAATATCGGGGTCGAAAAAGAGGTAGGAATCGCGATAAGTTTTATCATTCGGACCTCCCCAATAATTATAAGCGAGCATGACGTCAAGGGTATGGTTTTTCTCCCATTCTCTCTTATAACCCAATTCCGCGTGAGCACTTGAATTGCGCGACCAATTATCATTATATGAATTATTTGAACTCCAATGGTTTGAAATAATATTAGTATGATAGTCTGTGGTGTTGTAGCCCCAACGGCGTCCGAACATTCCGAAAGCGTTTAAATAGAAATGGTCTTTACTACTGAGATTATAAGTTGCTCCGGCGCGTAAAAAAAGGTTGTTGCCATGATTTCGGCGTTTCCCTTCAGAGTTAAGATACTCACCATTTTCATCGTAATTTCGATAAGATTTGGAGCCTCCGGTGTTATGACGCATACGGAAGCCTACACTCGCGTATGTTTCCCATTTGGATGAATTATAATTGAAATTTACCCCGACATTCCCACCTCCTTTAATGTTGGCACCTAATTCAGCTGAACCGAAATAGCCGCCTCGGCGATCTTTTTTCAAAACGATATTTATGATGCCGGAGGTGCCTTCCGGACTGTATTTAGCGGAAGGATTGGTGATAACTTCTATGCTTTCGATGGTTTCACCTGGAATTTGTTCGAGTATCTGCGCTCTGTTATCGGCTGTTAATCCGGATTCTTTTCCGTTGATCCATATAGTTACGGAAGAATTTCCTCTCAAAGACACCTCCCCATCTTGGTCGACTTCCACAGAAGGTATAGATTCGAGCAATTCAGATGCGGATTGACCTGAAGCCGCGATGTTGGAATCAACTTGGAAAACTTTTTTATCAAGTTCGAAACGCATTTGAGATTTCATTCCTTCCACCACAACTTCCTGAAGAACTTTAGTATCGTCTGTTAATTTTAAATCACCAACCGACACATTTTTTCCTGTTATTGTAACGGGTCGTTCCTGATTGATAAGACCGACAGAAGATATTCTCAAAATATATTTTCCGTCTTTGACGTTTGAAAGTGTAAAAGTGCCGTCAAGACCTGTTTCAGTACCTATGGTAGTAGGTTTACCTGCAGTTGTAAGAAGTTGAACTGTAGCAAAATCAATTGGCTCTCCGGATGCTTTCGAAATAGCTCTTCCTGTTATTGTGCCATCTGCGAATACAGCAAAAGTAGATAGATTTAATAAAGAAAAAGTCAGTAAAAAATTTTTCATTTTTCTGATAAAGAAGTACTTAATAAGCTNAGNNAAATATGGTATACAAATTTTAGANTTAATAACATTNAAAAGGTTTAATNAGAATAANTATTNNTCTTTCTANTAAATTGATAAAGTATCCANGAANTNCAGTATTTGAAATTCATNGATACTTTATCTTAATCTCATTAAATCGTATAATTATCTACAAAGAGTCGCAATGAAAGAATCTGAATAACCTAATTTTGTTGCAACTTCTTTCACCTACATTCCGCAGTCAATAAGTTTCTTTACTATATCTTTTAACATTCTGTTTTCACCTTCTTTTATTCCTTCCTTGCGTTGGATTTTTCCATAATATTCCATTCCGAGCCGGTCGTCTTCAAGTTTCATTCGGGATTGACCGTATGTTACCACCTCCTCATTCACAAGATGAGAAAGGTCTGCTGCTTCAAACAAATCATCAAATATTGGAAGCTTTCTATCCATAAGCAGGGTTGATAATAATTGCGAATATAGCAAATTATAAATTTATTTGCAAGAACCCATTACATAATAAACAAATAATTTTAAGTCAGGACTTGGCATAAACATTTTTGAAACATGAGAATGTTAAATGGAAAAATATTATTAATTTTGCGATTTGAAATAGAGATATAAGAAACAATAATAACTACTAAAGAATATTAAGGAAAAAAGATGAAAGCATACGTATTCCCGGGACAAGGCGCCCAATTTGTAGGAATGGGTAAGGATTTGTATGATAATAATCCTGAAGCTCGCGCAATGTTTGAAAAAGCCCACGAGGTGCTTGGATTTAGAATTACAGATTTAATGTTTGAAGGCACAGAAGAGGATTTGAAGCAGACCAGTGTAACGCAGCCTGCCATATTCCTTCACAGTGTTATTCTTGCAAAATCTCTCGGTGATGAATTCAAACCTGACATGGTGGCTGGTCATTCACTCGGTGAATTTTCTGCACTTGTGGCAGCCGGAGCTTTGAGTTTCGAGGAAGGCTTGAAATTGGTTTCCAAACGTGCTCACGCCATGCAGAAAGCCTGCGATATTAAGCCTTCAACAATGGCGGCGGTTCTCGCACTTCCTGATGAGAAAGTTGCGGAACTATGCGAAGAAGTTGACGATATCGTAGCTCCCGCAAACTATAATTGTCCCGGACAGGTAGTAATCTCCGGCACAATGGAGGGTATTGATGCAGCATGCGAAAAAATGTTGGCAGCCGGTGCAAAACGTGCCCTTAAACTNAAAGTANGAGGCGCGTTTCATTCGCCATTNNTNGCTCCCGCTCAAGAGGAACTCGCGGAGGCTATTGAGGTAGCTGATTTCAAGACTCCCGTCTGCCCGGTTTATCAGAATGTTGATGGCAAGCCCCACACGGATCCGGCTGAAATTAAAGCTAATCTGATAAAGCAATTGACTGCCCCCGTGCGTTGGACTCAAGATGTTGAATCAATGGTAAAGGATGGAGCTGATGNATTTNTAGAATTAGGTCCGGGCAGCGTGCTTCAAGNTNTTNTCAAAANGATTGCAAAAGGTGTGGTAANNNCCGGANTGCAATAAANACGATAATTTTTACAGGTAAAATATGAATATAGCAATTGTAGGTGCGTCCGGAGCCGTAGGACAAGAGTTTCTACGTGTTTTGGACGAGCAAGATTTCCCGATTGACAATTTGCGTCTTTTCGGTTCGGAACGCTCCGCCGGGAGTAAAATAAAATTTAAAGGGGAGGAATATACGGTAGAACTCCTCTCTGAAGATTCTGATTTCAGTGGTGTTGACATAGTTTTCACCTCTGCAGGTGCAGGGACGTCAAAAAAATATGCGGATGTTATTACGCGCCACGGCTCCGTTATGATTGACAACTCTTCCGCTTTCCGAATGGATGATGATGTTCCCTTGGTAGTGCCTGAAGTTAATCCGGAAGATGCATTAAATCGTCCGCGAAACATTATTGGAAATCCAAATTGCACCACAATTCAGATGGTGGTGGTATTGAAGCCTATTCATGATTTGTCACCCATCCGTAAGGTCAGGGTTGCGACATATCAGGCAGCTTCCGGNGCCGGTGCATNTGCAATGAAGGAATTGGAAAACCAATATGTTGAGTTGATTGAGAATAAGAAACCTACGATTGAAAAATTTGCGTATCAATTAGCATATAATGTTATTCCTCAAGTGGATATTTTCATGGAGAATGATTACACTAAGGAGGAGATGAAAATGTTTAATGAAACACGCAAGATCATGCATTCAGACGATATCAGTGTGTCTGCCACGTGTGTTCGCATCCCTGTGCTCCGCGCCCATAGCGAGGCTATATGGGTAGAAACCGAGAGTCCTTTGGAATTATCAGCTGTTCGTGAGGCATTTGAAAAAGCGCCGGGATTAGTGGTTTGCGATAACCCTGCCGATAAAGTTTATCCGATGCCTTTGGAGGCAGCCGGCACAGACCCGGTGTATGTCGGCAGACTCAGAAGGGATATCGCCGACGATTGCGGATTAAGCTTTTGGGTTGTGGGCGACCAAATCAAGAAAGGTGCTGCCTTGAATGCCGTTCAGATTGCCCAATGGCTTATAACAAATGATCCAAAATTGAAAAAATAAATAATGTTTGATAAAGGAAAAGAATCTGCTTGAAAAACAGAGCAGGTTCTTTTTATATTTAAATCCCATTTTTAAATCATTCATGCTTAAATTTTTAGAGATGCATAATGCTATCGGCTTGTTGCTCGGTCTATGCAGTTTTTTGATAATAGGACTTTTTCATCCTCTCGTTATAAAAGGAGAATATTATTTCGGGATAAAGTGTTGGATAGCATTTTTTATTTTTGGAATAGCCGCGANGAGGTTGCNTCTTNATTANTTTNTGATTTNTTTTTTNAAACCNTATTGGNAGTATTTAGCTTTTTCTTCATTTTNGAGTATTTTCGAGGTCTTTGAGCAGAGGAAAAGGGTGGAAAGAGGATGGTTTCCTAAAAATCCGAAAAGGGAATAAAAGTGTAAGATCGCCAAGAACTCCGGATATTAAGCAGCCGGGTCAAAATTTTATTGACCCGGCTGCTTAATATATAATAACGTAAGTTTATTTAACTCTCTTGGAATCCCAAATCAGATATATTATCAGCATAGCATAAGCGCAACATCCGAGTATTTGAGTCAAACCCTCTGAAAGAGGATTTACATACTCAAAACCGGCGAAGCGTGTGATGGCAGCGAAAACGCCAAACAATGCTCCACCTGCAATCAAGCCGCTGGAAATCAGCGTGCCTCTGTCGCGACGTTTGTCGCAAATCTCTTTGTTCTTCGAACTGTTGCTTACAAAATATGCGATTGCACCTCCTACGAGCATCGGAGTGTTGAGCGACAACGGAATGAACATACCTAAGCAGAAAGCCAAAGCCGGAACTCCAAGCCAATTAAGGATTGCAGCAAGTATGGCACCAACCATGTAAAGAATCCATGGCGTGTCTCCACCCATCATAAGAGGCTCGATAACCTTAGCCATAGCGTTTGCTTGAGGCGCAACAAGCGCATTCTCTCCCGAGAAGCCATAAACTTGGTTAAGCACCATAATCACACCCCCTACGGTAGCTGCAGAAGCGAGTGTGCCAAGGAATTTCCAACTCTCCTGTTTTTTCGGAGTGCTTCCGAGCCAGTATCCTATTTTCAAGTCTGTTACGAAGCCTCCTGCCATTGAAAGTGCTGTGCAGACCACGCCGCCGATGACCATTGAAGCCACAATTCCGCTTGTGCCTTTAAGTCCGATAGCGACGAAAATTGCCGAAGCAATAATAAGAGTCATCAAGGTCATACCCGACACCGGATTTGAACCTACAATGGCTATAGCGTTTGCGGCAACTGTGGTGAATAGAAAAGCTATAATCACCACTACAGCCCATGCTATAATAGCCTGCCAGAAGGTATGGATTACGCCAAACCAGAAGAAGAGAAGCACGGCGGCAAGTGCCAGAACAATGAAGAATACAATATGCTTCATTGAAATATCCAATTGCCAACGCACTTCTTTAGCTGCAGAAGATTTCCCTTTAAGTTCTCTGCCAGCCAATCCTACAGCCTGCACAATAATATGCCNTGNTTTNNTAATNCCGNTGACNCCTNCCATTGCANNGNNTCCGATGCCAATCATGCGGGCATAATCGCGGAAAATCATGTCGGGATCCATTGCCAACATTTCCGGCGAACCGTAGGTGCCCATGAGCGGAATTATTATCCACCACACGAAGATGGATCCGGCGAAAATCACAAATGCATATTTAAGACCGACGATATAACCCAATCCGAGAAGAGCCGCACCTGTGTTGCAACTCAACACCAGTTTCGTCTTCTCCACGATAGTTGTTCCCCATGCAGAAGCTGTAGATGTAACTGTTTCAGCCCACCAGCCGAAGGTTGCCACGAGATAGTCATAGATGCCTCCGATGAGAGATGCGATAATCAAGGTTTTGGCTTGACTCCCTTCTGATGAAGCTGAATTGCTTTGTGCTGAAATGAGCACTTGTGTTGTAGCTGTTGCTTCAGGGAAAGGATACTTGCCGTGCATATCCTNTACGAAANATTTGCGGAATGGGATNAANAAAAGNATACCGAGAATACCACCTAATAGTGAACTCAGGAATATCTGATAAACCTGAACGGTTATATCCGGATACTTAGCTTGAAGTATAAATAGGGCAGGGAGAGTAAAAATTGCACCCGCCACAATTACTCCGCTACAAGCGCCGATTGACTGAATGATGACATTCTGACCTAAAGCATTCTTTTTGCCTAAAGCATTTGAAAGTCCTACGGCAATAATTGCAATAGGGATAGCAGCTTCAAATACTTGACCCACTTTCAGTCCGAGATAAGCCGCCGCAGCACTGAAAATAATCGCCATCACCAAACCGGTAATGACAGAATAGGGTGTAACCTCTTTCTGATCATGGGCAGGCGACATCACCGGACGATACTCTTCGTCCTGACCCAATTCACGGAAAGCGTTTTCCGGCAGTCCTGTAGGGGTCATAATGGTTTCTTCCTGTTCTTTCATTTTATTATGTTGTTAGATTAGTTATTTNNATCTTTCNTTCATCCGNGGGAATTCATGNAATCTTTTAGGTTATGAATGGGAATTCCGCAGACAAAAAGCGAATTTAACAAATTTTTAAGATTCTCCCAAATTAGTTTTACGGAATAGATAAAAATTATTTCACCGGAAGTGTGGGATTAATAAAAAATACTTTTTCCGTTGCGCGCGTAATGGCGGTATAAAACCAGCGGTAAAATGTTTCATCCATTGCTGCGGGATCAATTCCCGACATATCAATGTAGACATGGTTCCATTGCCCTCCTTGAGCTTTATGGCATGTGATGCAATAGCCATACTTTACTTGAAGTGCGTTATAGAAAGGATCTTCCATTATAGCCTTAATCCTTTCCGACAATTCCCCATCCTGCTCGGCAAGAACATGAGTATAGAAACGATCCATTTCCTCGCGAGGAATAGATGGACCCTCAGACGTAAGACTCCGAAGCATAATCTTAGCGGATAAAGGATTGGGAGATGCCGATAACTTGAGTTCAACCTCGGTAAAATAACGTCCATACATTTTTTCTGTTTTGCCAACCCATTTCACTTCAGCCAGTTCTCCGTTGGCGATAAAAGTATCAATATTATTTACTTTGCTCCAGTAATAATCATTTTTAGCCACTATGAGTCTGTCGCCACTCTGAAGGTGCGTCTCAGCCATCATGACAGTGTTTCGGATAGCATGATTATATTGATTTGCGCGATAATTTGAGCGGGTAATAATTATGGTATTGTCAATCCCGACTTCCGACCATGAATCTGAGAGCTTGTCAGCCAAATCAGCACTTGATATCACCTCTACGTCCGGAAANCCTTNCGAGANAATGGCGGGGTGCATTCCTGTGACCGGGGCAAAAATTAATTGTCGTAAATTGGTGGCATTTAGANGTATTCCCGANNCTTCCGNNNGGCGCATAGGCNAGTCGAGGGTAAAATTGAAAGGGGTAAGCCCTAAATTTCGAATAACGTCAGGATTCATGGCCGGAGAATCGTGCATACCTATGGGTGGTAATTGAGCTATATCCCCCACAAAAATAGCAATGCAACCCGGAGCGGAATAGATATATTTCAATAATTTGAAAAGAAGAGAGGAACCCTTGGAATTTGCATCCGGAATCAGAGAAGCCTCATCAATGATAAAAAGTGTATCTTTTGAATTGTTTGGTGCCACAATGAATTGAGCCGAGAGGTCTTGTGCAACAGGCCGAAATATTCTCCGATGTATAGTCGAAGCTTTCCCTCCTGAAAATGAGGCGGCGACTTTTGCCGCTCTTCCGGTCGGAGCTAAAGTGACGGATTTTATCTTTAATTCATTCAGTGCTTTAATGAGCCCCCCGATGATGGAGGTCTTCCCCGAACCGGCATAGCCGTTAAGAAGAAAGATTCTTTTCTCTTCATAATTGTTGGCAAGGAAATCGGAAAGGGATGCAATGAGTTTCTCCTGCAGAGAGTTTGGAGAAAAAGGTAGATGGGAAATAACGGAATTTGCCAAAGATGGCGCATTAATCGGCTTCATACGGCAAATTTAGCAAATCTCACTAAAAAATTATAAATATGAGTATTAAGAAATGAAAAAAAATTATTAATTTTGTGGTGATTAAGACCAAACGGCTAAAGGTATAAAATCCGAAAGACAATTAAAGACTTAAATATATTTTTAAAGACTATGAAAATTGAAAAAGTAATTGGTCGCGAAATACTTGATTCTCGTGGCANTCCTACAGTAGAGGTTGACGTAATTCTTGAAAGCGNCGTTATGGNNCGTGCANCAGTTNCCAGCGNTGCATCANNAGGTGTAAATGAAGCATTGGAACTTCGTNACANCGATCCGAAACGTTACATGGGCAAAGGTGTAACAAAAGCAGTTGCCAACGTAAACGGTCCCATTGCTGAACTTTTGAAAGGATGGAACGTACTCGACCAGATCGGTTTGGACGAAGCCATGATTAAACTTGACGGCACAGACACTAAGTCAAATCTCGGTGCTAACGCTATTCTTGGTGTTTCACTTGCTGCTGCAAAGGCTGCTGCCAACTATCTTGATCTTCCCTTATATAAATATATCGGCGGCGCCAACACTTACGTGCTTCCCGTGCCGATGATGAATATTATCAACGGTGGCGCACACTCAGATGCTCCCATCTGTTTCCAGGAATTCATGATTCGCCCCGTTGGCGCATGCTGCTTCAAAGAGGGAATCCGCATGGGCACGGAAGTGTTCCACAATCTTAAGAAAGTATTGAAGGCGCGTGGTCTCAGCACTGCCGTTGGCGATGAAGGTGGTTTTGCTCCTGCTCTTGACGGCACTGAGGATGCTCTCAATGTAATCATGGAAGCTATTAAGGCAGCAGGTTACGAACCCGGAAAAGATGTTACAATCGGTCTTGACTGCGCTTCTTCAGAATTTTATAAAGATGGTCTTTATGACTACACCTGGAAGCAAGGTGCAGATGCACCTAAACGCACAAGCGAAGAGCAGGCTAAATTCCTCGAAGCATTGGTAAATAAACATCCTATCGATTCAATCGAAGACGGTATGGCTGAAAACGACTGGGCTGGTTGGAAAATCCTTACTGATCTTATCGGCGACCGTTGCCAACTCGTAGGTGATGACCTTTTCGTAACCAACGTAAAATACCTTGAAAGAGGTATTGCTGAAGGGTGTGCAAACTCCATCCTCGTTAAGGTTAACCAAATCGGTTCGTTGACTGAAACACTCCGTGCAGTTGAAATGGCTCAACGCAATCGCTACACTGCAGTTATTTCACACCGTTCGGGAGAAACCGAAGATGCAACAATTGCTGACATCGCTGTTGCAACCAACGCAGGTCAGATCAAGACCGGCTCTGCAAGCCGCTCAGACCGTATGGCTAAATACAACCAACTCCTCCGCATTCAGGAAGAACTTGGTGATGAAGCTGCCTACGGTTATCCTTTGATTAAAAGAATCAACAAATAAATTTTATTCCTTCATTCAGACGGAAAAGAAAATTATTTAAGAATTGAATAACCCACTCCCTGTTTCCCGGGGCAGTGGGTTTCTTCATAAAGTTTGGAAAGGAATGACGTGAAGCTTCCAATCCCTCATTTATTTTATGATTTGGTAATAAATAATCGTTAAATCTAAACTATAAAATGTAAAATGGATTGGGGTGAATCAAAGTTATTGGAAAGTGGAATATTTGCGTGTATATAAAAATGTGAATATAGAATTTCGTGAAAAACTGAAGATGAGGAAAAGAAATTTTTTCTCATTTTCTTTTATTATGACTATGGAAATAAATTAATATCTTTGCATAATCAAACCTCGTCCAATTTCATATTCAAAAAAGGATTGATTAAAAATTGAAAGTCATTAAATGAAACTGAAAATAAGAATCTACATATTAATTCTGCTGAGTATGATTGCAACAGATAGTTTTGCCATACTTCCGATTGCGTCTGAAACTCAGATACCAAAAATTGACTCTATCATCACGATTCTGCGTAACAAAGAGTATGACTCCACCGGGAAAAAGATTCTAAAATCCGCACAGGCACTGATGGGTAGCGGAAGGGATGATTACTATGCAAAGGATTCAACTGCAAATCTCAGAGTGAATATTGAGAATTTCACTCCGATGACATTCATAAATACAGTTATAGCTCTTGCCAAGAGCGCAGAAAACAATAATCAGGGGATTGTGACTTTTGAAGAAAATTTGCAGAAATTCTCGTGTAGAAGAGGTGAGAATGAAGATTTTTCTTCGTTGATGTGGCACGCATCGGATTGGATTGCAGATAACGGGTATAGGGGAAACATAGAGGAATTTACCGAGAGGGTTCAGGGAAACAGAAGTACCACCAAATCCTTAGATTATCTTACGCGTCACAGAGATGATTTTGAAGTATTGAAAAATAATGAAATATATGACAAAGTGAGAATGACCGAAATGGGTTTCCGTACTCATAAAATTCCTTATTTACCGAAACAATATATAAGCAACAAAGAATTTCTCGAAGATGTAAGAGATGGAGATATTTTAGTTTTGGTAAGAAACTCCGATGGTACTGACATTTTTGAAATAGGGATTGTTGAAAAAGAAAATAACAATCTCAATTATATTCATTACGACGCTAAGAAGGGTGAAGTTGTAGCTGAGACAGGAGGATTAAAAAAATACCTGAATCTGATATCAAAATATGTGACCGGTTTCAGATGGCTAAGGGTTAATGACTGATAACGCGTCATTGTTTAAATCCCGTAATAGATTTAAGAGAGGGAAATAACCGAAAACAGATTTCTTTCAAAAAATTGAATATAAATGGACAAAATTCCGGCAGATATTAATTATCATGGCGCTGTAGTGGCATTTGACCTTGACGATACGTTATTTCATGAGCGTGATTATTGCCACTCAGGCTTTAAATTGATAGAGGGGCTTCTTTCGCGCAAATATCAACCGATATTTGCAGCTCTCTCCTTGAGATTAAATTCATATCTTAAAGCCCGCAAGAATTATTTTTCGCTATTGGAGGATATTCTTCGTTTTTACTCCGGAAAACTCGGCATCAGAGAAGATGAGATTTCCGGTTTAGTAAAAGAATCAGTTACCTCTTATCGGAATCATATCCCTGCTGATTTGCGATTGGCGGAGGATGTTAAGGATGTGCTGGATGAATTGTCAGAGAGAGGATGTGTCATGGCAATCATCACCGACGGCAGGTCTATTACTCAACGGTGTAAGATCAAATCATTAGGACTTGAAAGATACATCCCTGAGAAAAACATAATTATCTCGGAAGAGACCGGGGCAGACAAGAAAAGCCCCGATAATTTCAGTCGGCTTGTAAATCAATATCCGGAAGCAAAAAAATTTATTTATATCGGGGATAATGAGAGGAAAGATTTTTTAATGCCAAACCTTTTGGGTTGGGAGACATATAAAGTTCCGTATGATATTGACAAAGTGCATCCAAATTATGAATCTGCTGACAAAATGGAAGCTCCGAAGAAAATTTTGTCAAGTTTTTCCGACATTTTGAAATATTTGTAGCATTAATTTATCAAAAATTAAGCAATTATCTCTTGGTTTTTGAAAAATTGCTAATAGTTTGTGGAAAAATGATAGTAAAATTGTAAAATTATATCGAAATTATTTTGTGTATTG
>WFLX010081147.1_pt1 | contig 11603 bp, 11 predicted proteins | sample 4967041 | NCBI WGS metagenome assembly WFLX01 (sample SAMN12857096, study PRJNA449069) | gut metagenome | isolation source: stool from male and female vole | host: Microtus ochrogaster | place: USA:Florida | collected 2017 | reverse complement strand
CATCCGCAATGTGGGGCGTAAACTGAACCTTCGGCCTCGTAAAAGGCTCAATTTTTCTACCCCAAAAGACGAGTTCTTCAAACAAATCGCTAATTTTGCACTTGCCAGTTGAACCTACCGGCACGTTGTGGCGAGCGGGGTGCTTCCATTTTTTTGCGGAGATGTTTTTGGAGTTATAAAATTTTGCGTATATTTGCAGTCATAAGCAACAACTGACTATGGCTCTTTATTTTTATATCGACAACAACGGCAATCAGTGCGGTCCTGTAGAGGAAAGCGCACTTGCCGGCAACATCACGCCCGAGACTTACGTTTGGTCGGAAGGGATGCCCGACTGGGTTCATGCCAAGGATCTCCCTCAGCTGGCCTACCTTTTCCAGCCCAAGGTTGAGCCGCAGAACACCTACGGCCAGCCGCCCTATGGCGCTCAGCCTCAGCAACCCCAGCAGCCGTACGGGCAGCCCCAACAGCCTTACGGACAGCCCCAGCAACCCTATGGCCAGCAACCCTACGGCTACCAGCAGCCTCAGCCTACGATGTCCTGCCCTCCGACCTACATGGTGTGGAGTATCATCATCACGGTGTGCTGCTGCCTTGTGGGCGGTATTGTGGCCATCGTGTACTCCTCGCAGGTTGAGCCGGCATGGCGCAGCGGCGACTATGCCCTGGCTGTGAAGAAGTCGAACCAGGCCAAGACGTGGATCATCGTGTCGGCGATTGTTGGCGGCGTAGGCGGATTAATCTACGGCGGACTCGTCGGCCTGGGCGCCATGAGTTCTTTCTGATCGCCTGCCCTTTATTGCACCGAATATCTCCTGCTGGATTTTCGAATCCAGCAGGTTGTTTATTGCTATCCATAAGCCAATAGCGGCGGGCACGGCGATGGCGAGCTGGAGCCAGGGGTTGATGGGCAGGCGGGTGATGAGCCATGCGCCGAAGGATAGCGCGCCGGCGATGACGGCGTAGGGCGCGAGGTCGCGTGCGTAGGTCAGAAGGGAGGAGCCGGTGTAGCGCAGCACGAGCACCAGGGTAGCAATCCACGTAAGGAAGGTGGCGATGAGCTGGCCGATGAGAAGGATTGCGACGCCGTAGACGGGGTCGGTAGGGGTTGTCAGAGTCATGTACGGCCATGTGAGGGCGAGGGCCACAAGGGCGATTCCGTCGCGGAACACTTCGAGCCACATAATTGCACGGGCATGGCCGAGGGCGAGCAGGAAGTTGTTCCACAAGGCGTTGAGCACCACGAAGATGCCGCGGAAAAGGAGGATTTGGAAGAGCAGAATCGAGGGGTTCCACTTGGCCCCGAAGAGTGCGTGGAAAATGGGCGTGGCCAGGGCCATCAGGCCGAGCATCGCGGGGAAAAGGAGGTAGGCCGTGAAGCGGTTGATTTTCGAGGATATGCGTGCGTAGCGCTCGGGATCGTCCTGGACGGCGGCGAGGGTTGGGAGGAAGGTGGACGTGAGCACCTGACTGAGCGATGCGATGCCCATCTTGCTCCATTTGTCGCTCTGGGTGTAGTAGCCCAGGGACACCAGGCCGCTGCGGTTGCCGATGAAGAAGGAGTAGATGTTGAGGAAAAGGGTGTTCAGAAACGAAGTTACCATCATGCGCGAGCCGATGCCGAAATAGCTCCGGAGGCTCTGCCACGAGAAGCTCAGCAATGGTGTCCAATGCGATGTAGCCCAAAGGATTATGGCTTTTACGGCACCTAAAACGAGGGTCTGCCCGACGATGGCCCAGGCGCCGAAACCGGCGAAGGCCATCCATATGCCCACCACTGCCCCAGCGGCGAGGCCAATGGTGTTGGAGATGGCGACCATGCGCACGTTCATGGCTTTGACCAGGCGGTTGACCTGCACGATGACTGCGGCGTTGAGGATGAGCGAGAGGAATAGGACGCGGGCGATGGGGATGATGCGGTCGTCATGCTGGAACCAGGAAGCAATCAGGGGCGCGGCGGCATATAGAACCACATAAGCCACCACTGCCACGCCCATGTTGAACCACAGCACTGTGGAATAATCCAAGCGGCTGTTCTCCTTGCGTTGGAGCAGTGCGTAGGCAAATCCGCCGTCGACCATCAGCGATGCAAAGGCCTGAAAAACCAGGGCAGCCCCGACGATACCGAAGTCCTCCTGGCTCAGCTCGCGGGCCAATATAATGCCTGTGACCGCATACAGGACTTGCGTCAGCAGGCGGTCAATCACGTTCCACTTCAGGGAATCGGCGGTGCGGTATTTCAGCGAATCGTCTATCGGCAGGATTAGTTGTTGGTTAGGTATTTATCTAATTCCGAGGAGTTATGTTCTTTAATGAGGGCGATGGATTTTACGCCTATACTGCGGTTCTGCACCTTGGCGGGGGTGTTGGTGTAGATAACCTGGCCTGTTCCGGCGCCGAAAATCTTGAGGTTGTCAATCGGCGAGCAATAGATAGAGCCAGAGCCGAGAACAAGGCATGTGGCTTTTTCGATGACGAGGTCGTCGGCGTAGATGTGGCCGGTGCCTACGTTGGAGAGCTTGCCGCTTTCGCATGTTCCGGCGATGCGGATGTTGCCCTTGCCGGCGGTGAGCTTCACATCGATTTTATCGGTCTGGATGTGGTCGACCACGAGGTTGCCGTTGCCGATCTGGTGGACGGCGAATTTTTTCACCGGCACGCAGGAGTGGACGGTGAGGGTGGAGTCGCCGGAGTTGACAACCTTCTGGAGTGCAGCGGAGTAGACACGGACGGTCGGGACGCCGGTGTAGGGCTGCTCTTCGGCGGTTGTCTGGATGGTGAGTTTATTGTTTTTGTTTGTAAAAGCTATTTTGGACGCCATGTCGGGTTCGCACTCAAAGGCTACCCAACCGGCAGAATCGGGGTTACATTTATACTCGACGTTGATGCCGTCGACGACTTCAAGTTCACTGAAATTCTCGACGTTCAAAGCGTATTTTGCCACCTGGGCGGGAGCTGTTAATGCGATGAAAGAAGTAAATGCTAAAAGAGAAAACAAACGTTTCATACAGCTGGGAGAGAGTTAGTTTTGGATTGTTGGAATTATACGTGTCTCAATGTCGAGGAGGATGTCTTCGAGCTCGGCCAGGGATTCGGCACGCAGCATTGCTATACGCACGGGTCGGAAATTGGGAATGCTCTTGAACAGCGGTGAAGCTGCAAGGTGGCGCCGGATGTGGAGGATACCTCTGTACTCGTCTATCCGCTCGATGCTTTCGCGGATTTGCCGACGCACTATTTCAAATTTCTCTGCCGTGGTGAGGGTGGCTTTATGTCCGGTTTTCAGGTAAGAAGTCATTTCCTTGAAAATCCAGGGAGCGCCTATAGCGGCTCTGCCGACCATCACTCCGTCGACTTTATAACGCTCGAAGGCGTCTAAAAGTTTTTCGGGCGTTGTGATGTCGCCGTTGCCGATGACGGGAATGGAGAGGCGTGGATTGGCCTTGACGCGGCCTATCATCTCCCAGTCGGCCTCGCCGGTGTACATCTGCGAGCGAGTGCGTCCGTGGACCGTAATGGCCTGTATACCACAGTCCTGCAGCTGCTCGGCCAGGTCGACGATTACCTTCGAATTGTGGTCCCAGCCCAGGCGTGTCTTGACCGTGACGGGAATATCGACGGCTTTGACCACGGCCGCAGTAATTTCAAGCATTTTGGGTATATCGCGGAGCAGGCCGGCGCCAGCGCCTTTGCCGGCCACCTTCTTGACGGGGCAACCGAAGTTGATGTCGAGGATGTCGGGCTTGGCTTCGGCCACTATCTTAGCGGCTTCGACCATAGGTTCCACTTCGCGGCCATAAATCTGGATGGCGGTGGGGCGTTCGGCGGGGTTTATATAGAGTTTGCGGGTGGTTGCGGCAATGTTGCGGATAAGGGCATCGGCCGACACGAATTCCGTGTAGACCATCGACGCCCCTTGCTCCTTGCATATGAGGCGGAAGGACTGGTCGGTGACGTCCTCCATAGGAGCCAGCATCACCGGGCGCTCGCCCAAATCTATGTTACCTATCTTCATTTTCTTTTTACTGAGTTTGGCAGGCGAAACTCAAGGTTATGGGGTTAAGTGGTTATAAGATGAGAGATTAGAGATTATGAGATGAGAGATTATGAGATGAGAGATTATGAGATGAGAGATTATAAGATGAGAGATTAGAGATTATGAGATGAGAGATTAGAGATTAGAGATTATGAGATTATGAGATGAGAGATTATGAGATGAGAGATTATGAGATGAGAGATGAGGAGATTAAGCGCGGGGGTTACGTTTGTTTTTTTTCTTAACTCATTAAACATTAAACTCTAAACTTTAAACTAACTCATGAAAAACTAACTCATTAAACATTAAACTCTAAACTTTAAACTAACTCATGAAAAACTAACTCATTAAACATTAAACTCTAAACCTTAAACTAACTCAATAAACCTTAAACATTAAACTAATCGGTTGGCGTGGGCGCCGAGGTTATAGTGGAAGTCGGCGACCTTCCAGTATTTTCCCAACTGCTCGCGTGCGGGGAACTCGTGCAGGACCACCAAGGACTCAACGCCCTCGACGGCATGAGGCGCGAAGGCCACCTTGTTTGGCAACGGGAGGGCGTCGAAATGCCGCAGGTCATCGTCGGCGCAGCCGTTGTTGTAGCTGAATTTAACGATGCAGTTGCTCAGGTCCAGGCGTCCTACCCTGCGCGTCCACTTGTCCAGGGCCTCCTCGGGGGAGCCGTAGTGGAGGAAATGGATTTCGATGCCGCCGGGGAGGATGCCCAGCGGATAAGGGTGGTCGACGGTCAGCCGGTCCTTGAAACGGGAGTCGGCCGAGGAGCACATTACCGGCGGGGTCTGCAGCACGCTCAGGTCGGATAACAGAGCAAGGTAATCCTCCGGCATGATAAAGAGCCCGACGAAAGGAGAGTTGAAGGGAATGCCATAGAAACGGTACATGAAGCTACTGAAGCAGTCGTTGCTGATGATGCTCACGGCGCGGTTGCGCAGGCGTGCCCTGCGGAAGGGCATGACGCAACGATAGAGCAAGCGGATAATGACCGGGTGTAACTTCATAAGATATTCCTAAAACGGTGCAAATTTACAAAATTTTTTTCGCACCGCATAGCGAAGTGACAAAAGGGCAAATATTGTGGGCGAAAGGGCGAATACAGCCAGTTTTCATCGGCCGAGCTCCGCCGATAACGGTACTTTCTGAAAGCATGGGGAAGGAGCGATTTGGACAGGGCAAAAAAAAATTACCCGTCATCACGACGAATAATCTTTTCACCTTAAATCTAATACCATGAAAAACTGATGCAAAGATACAACACTTTATGCTATAAAATATAATTTTTGAGCAGAAAAATTCATATTCAGGGCAATATTTAACCTTTGTAAACAATATTCACGCTAAATTTCACATTTGTTTGCATATCCTCTGCGAATTTTCACGGTTTATCCAACAATTTAACCTGCGCGTGCGTTTATAGAATGAGATTAAATCGCATTATGAAATCCGCGACAAGAAAAATACTCGTTCTGATTGCAATGCTGGTGGCCCTTGCATGTGGGGCAACCGGCGTGGGCGACCTGCATAATGTCCACCTCGACGACGCACGCCGCTACGTCACCGACCCCTCCGGGGTGATGAGCGCGGCGCAGGTTGCGCAGGCCGATGCCATAATAGGCCGTATATGGCAACAGACTTCGGCCGAGGTGCTCGTGGTGGTGGTTGACCGCGCCGACAACGACGACGCCAACACCCTGGCGACGGACATTTTCACCGACTGGGGAATCGGCAAGAAAGACAACGATAACGGCGTCCTCCTCCTTATAGATAATGCGAACCATGACATCGTGATCCGCACCGGCTACGGCACCGAAGGCGTGCTGCCCGACATAATCGCAGGCCGCATCATCCGCAACACCATCATTCCGGCTATCCGGGAGGATGGCGTAGGCGCCGGTGTAGTGGCCGGTCTGGGAGAAATCGAAAAGGTGCTCACCAACCCCGAGTATGCCGCCGAACTGCGGTCGAAATATGCAAACGACAGCCGCGGGGGTGCCCCGGTGGACGACGGCATGACTGCAACCGACGTAGTTTTCATCGTGCTGATGATGGTCGGTGTGGTAATCTTCGGTATATATATGAGCCGCAAGGCCAAAGGGCCGACCAAGTGCCCCAAGTGCGGCACAAAGCTCGAGCCCACCAATCCAGAAGCCATCCTGACCTACCTCAACCCGGCACAGCAAACCGAACAGCGGATAGGTTCCCGGAGTTACACGGCACTTCGCTGCCCGCAGGACGGCACGATAGTGCTCAAATCCGCCCCCGGACCGGCCGCGTCGCAGTTCTCTGACTGTCCCAACTGCGGAGCGCGCGCCCTCAAGCAGGAGCGTGTGGTCCGTGACGCCCACGGCAATGAGTACGTCACCGAGCGATGCCTCCACTGCGGCCATACGCGCAACCGTCGGCGCGAGAGTGCAGCCAACAAGGCTATGCTGGCCATCCTTGCAGCCCAGGCCCTGCGCGGGATGATGCGCGGAGGAATCGGTGGCGGTTTCGGAGGCGGCGGCATCACCGGCGGCTCCATGGGCGGAGGCCGAACCGGCGGTGGCGGAGCTTCCGGACGATGGTAGGACTTGGTTAAGGATTAGAAATGAGAGATTAGCTTTCATTTTATTACAAAGATATTATCTTTCATATTATAATAAAGAACATAATTAAAAACCTAAGAATATGAAACTTTTGAAATTTGCAGCAGCTGCGGTGGTGGCCATTTTTGCCACCTCCTGCAACTACAACAGCCTTGTGGAAGAACAGCAGGGAGTGGACCAGGCGTGGGCCGAAGTCGAGAATCAGTACCAGCGTCGCGCCGACCTCATTCCCAACCTGGTGAACACCGTCAAGGGCTATGCCACCCACGAATCGACCACCCTGGAGAATGTGACCAAGGCACGCGCCGCCGCCACATCCATCACCATCGACCCTGCCAACCTCGACGAGGAGACCCTGGCAAAATTCCAAAAGGCACAAAACGACCTTTCGGGTGCCCTCAAATCGCTTCTGGCCGTCACCGAAGCGTATCCCGACCTGAAGGCGAACGAGAATTTCCGCGACCTGCAGGTACAGCTGGAAGGCACCGAGAACCGCATCTCCACCGCCCGCAGCCGCTACACTCAGGCCGTGATGGAGTACAACACATCCATCCGCAAGTTCCCCACCAACATCTACGCCGGATGGTTCGGCTTCAAGCCCAAGCCGCAGTTCCAGGCCCAGGCAGGCGCCCAGGAAGCCCCCAAGGTGGAGTTTTAGTGGGGGGCAGGATTTAACTGTCAAATTGACAAATTGACAAGTTGACAAACTGACCACCAATCCTAACAAATGTTAAATACGGCCTTTTGTTTGGTTGTCCCGACAAAAGGTCGTAATTTTGTGCCCGGGTAAGTCCTACACGACCAGCTCCCCATGAATCCCCCAGGTCTTGACCGAAGCAAGGGTGTTGGGTTGAGCGGTGCGATGTAGTCAGCTTGCCCTTTTTTCGTATATATCCCTATGGACAAATATATTTCGTCGCTTATAGCCAAGGGCGCCACAACGGCAACAGCGTTCGACCCTGCCGGGCTCGTATTTGCTGAGTGGGCCATCATGAAGTGCAAGTACGGCTGCCCGCAGTACGGCAACAACCGCTGCTGCCCACCTTTTGCGCCGGACATAGAGAAGATGCGCCGCATCGCTGCCGGTTACCGCCGGGGCATCCTCTTTGCCGTTGACGCCATGGACAAGGGCACTCCTTTGGCCGTGGGAGTGGTGAAAGAGATGTTCACCGACGGCCTGTACAAGGCCATCGGCTTCGGGACGGGTCCCTGCCGGCAGTGCGCCACCTGCACGCCCGACGCCTGCCCCCACCCGTGGACCACGGCGCCGTCGATGGAGGCGTGCGGCATCGATGTGATGGCCACCGCCCGCGCCCACGGCATCCGCATACCCGATTTCGCCGATAAGGACGCAAAGCCAGTGTGCGTGGGCATGATTCTGGTCGACTGAACTTTCGGGGGTGCATAACGTTAGAATAATGTAATCACTCGCTAACATAAACATTATGCATCCCACCCCCGATAACCCCTCGGCAGCTCCCCGGAGCTACATTTTCTTCCTCATAATGATAGCCTGCCTCGGCGCCTTCGCGTCGTTCATCAACGACATGTACCTGCCCACGGTGCCGGCTATAATGCGTCAATTTCACACTACCCCGGCAGTGACTCAGCTGGGCCTGACCATGGCCATGGTGGGCATGGCCTGCGGCGCCGGCCTCTGGGGTTCGCTCAGCGACCGCTATGGCCGCAAACCCATCCTGCTGGCATCATTGGCGGTGTTTGTGGTCGGCACAGCGGTGAGCCTCTTTTCAAGCAACATCACCTTCTTTGTGACATGCCGCTTCTTCATGGGCTTCGGCGGCGGCGGGGCTGTGGTGCTCTCGCGCTCAATCCCAACCGACATCTACTCCGGGCGCAACCTGGCCGTGATAATGGCCCTGGTGGGTGCTATCAACGGCATCGCCCCGGCTGCCGGCCCGCTCCTCGGCGGCTTCATGGCTAAGGCGGTGGGATGGAAAGGCATCTTCGCCGTGCTGCTGGTAATCGGTGTGATAATGATTATTTCCGGCACGCGCATGAAGGAATCACTCCCNCCGGCACGCCGCGATCACGTCAAGGGCCTCAGGGAATACATCCACGCCTACAAGGTGCTGTTCAGCAACGGCCGCTTCATGATTTACGTGCTCGTCAAGGGCGCCTCCATCGGCCTGCTGTACGCTTACATNTCCTCGGCGCCGTTCATCATCCAGGACCATTTCCATTACTCCGCCCTGGCCTTCGGTGCCATAATAGGCGCCAACGCCGTGGCCATTGCGCTGGGTTCGATGGCAGCCGTCCGTTTCCGCATCCTCAAGCAGGCCATGGTGGTGGGCATCCTCGGGATGTTCGTGTTCGCCATTTGCGACGCGGTGGTGTTCCTGAGCCATCCTTCGCTCCTGCTCTATGAGCTCTTCTCCGTGCCCATGCTGTTCTTCTCCGGCATGATCTACACCGGAGCCAACACGCTGGCAATGGAAGAGGGTTCGTCGGATGCGGGCACAGCCTCGGCGATTCTGAGCATCATCAAGTATGCCTTCGCCGGTGTGGCCGCCCCGCTGGTAGGCCTGGGAATCATATTCCACTCCACGGCCTATGTATTCATCGCCTACTCGGTGCTGACGCTGTTCATCGGCTACTTCGCTTACCGCCTCAAGCCCCGCGCCGACATGATAAAGCAGGCCTGAGCCTACTCCATGGCGGCAAAGAAGGCCTTGCGGTAGGACTCCGAAACCGGGATGCACGTTCCGCGCATGATGATGCTGTTGCGCTCGATAACGCGCACGGCCCCCAGGCGCACGATGAACGACCGGTGGACGCGCATGAAGCGGTCGGACGGTAGGGTTTCCTCCAGTGTTTTCATGCTTATGAGCGTGAGCACGGGCGCGGCGGAATCGTGCACAAAAATCTTCACGTAATCCTTGAGCCCTTCGATGTAGTCAATGTCGTCGATGGGAATGCGCAGGGTGCGGTACTCGCTCTTGACGGTGATGAACTCTTTCGGGGCTGCTACTGAAACCTGCTGACGTCCGGCCGACATCTTGGTGGCCTTGAGTGAGGCACGCAGGAATTCGGCGTAGCTCACGGGTTTGAGGAGGTAGTCGGTAGCGTCCACGCGGTAGCCCTCGAGGGCATAGTCGGCGTAGGCGGTGGTGAAAATGATGGCCGTTCCCTCAGGTGCCAGACGCGCCAGGTCGATGCCCGAGAGGCCGGGCATGCGGATGTCGGAGTACACCAGGTCGATATCGCCCTTGGCCAACTCCGTCATTGCGTCCGCCGCATTATGAACCTGGGCGACCAGGGTCAGGAAGGCGGTCTGCTCCACATAGGAACTGATCAGGGCGGCGGCCAGGGGCTCGTCGTCCACCACCAGGCAGCGTAACGTTCGGTTGTCGGTCATCGCAGGGGCAGAGAAAGGATTGCGGTAAATTTATTGTCAACGGCCGTGGTGCGCAGGGATGCTTCNGAGCCGTAGAGCAACTGCAGGCGCCGGCGCACATTGGCCAGCCCCACGCCGGAGTCCTTGCGGTCGGCGTCCTTGCCGGTGTGCACGAAAGAATTGACGGTGGTGCACACCAGGCGGTCGCCTTCCACGGCGATGCTGATGCTTATGGGGTCGGAAACCTCCGGTGTGTTGCCGTACTTGAAGGCATTCTCCACAAGCGGCAGAAGCAGCAGCGGGGGCACGGCCTCATTGTAGCGGTCCTTCAGGTCGATTTTGAGCGACACCGGCCTGCTGCCCAGGCGCATACGCATCAGGGAAGTATAGCTCTCGATNAATTCCACTTCGCGCCCGAGTTCCACCTCGGCGGAGTCCTCATAGAGGGTGTAGCGCAGCAGGCGCGAGAGCTGGTGCACGGCCTTCTGGGCCGTGGGCGGGTCGATGGATATGAGGGCGTAGATGGTGTTGAGGGTGTTGAACAGGAAGTGGGGATTGAGCTGGCTTTTGAGATTCTCGAGCTCCGTCTGCTTGCGCACGGCGAGCATTTCCTGATGCTTGGCCTCAACGTCGCGCAGGTTTTCGCCTAACCGGAGCGCCACGGCCAGCCCCACGATGAGCACCAGCATCACGGCGTCGCGCGTGAGGAAGCTCACCGACTTGAGCAACGAGGGNTGGCGGAAACGCGGAGGTCCGTCGAAGAACTGACCCATGAGGTGCGACAGGGCCAGGGCTGCGATGACCACCAGCACATTGAGGCCTACCAGACGCAGGATGCGGTGGCGACGCCGTCCGGCTATGACCGTGCGCGGAATCAGCACGAAGTAGTTCAGATAAAACACACCTATATATATCAGCGTCTTGCCGTAAAAGCTCCACACGGGGCGGGAGGCCGACCGGTGGGGCAAGGCGATGGCCATGAGCACCTCTGGGAGCACGAAGATGATGAGGATGAATAGGAAGTGACTCAGCAGGGAGGTGGTGCGGCCTCCGCGGTCGGGCAAGCGGGTAGCGTTCATAGTGGCATGCTTTTGGTTGCAAAAATAACAATTTGGAGGCATACGGGCAAGAAAATTCGACAAACGGGCATCTTTTGCCGACGGATGCTGCAACTTATGGGCCGGTCGGTTGTTTTAAAATAAACGAAACATTCACAGCCATGCGTAAAGCTCTCCTCACACTCATCATTGCACTATGCGGCACAGCCGTAACTTCCGCCCAGATTCCCGGGCATTTTGGCGTACGCCTTTCGGCAACGGTCACCAACCCGGCCGGAAAACATAATGATCTCAACACCGGCGCCGGATTCGATGCCGGAGTGGTTTACCAACTCCCGCTGGTTAAGAAATTCTATGTTGAACCGGGACTTATGTTCTACTACACAGGCATGAGCAACGAACTGCCCGTGGACAAGGATGGCTCGGCCTTCGACGCCTCGGTGCGCAACTTCGGCCTGGCAATCCCCGTCAACGTAGGCTACAACTTCAACCTGCTTCCGAACCTGCAGCTGTCGGCCTTCACCGGCCCGCGCTTCAACTTCAATATCAGC